>Ga0335078_10006554_pt1 | contig 17217 bp, 14 predicted proteins | sample Lox_Sample_32_FD_206711 | JGI IMG/M metagenome (GOLD analysis project Ga0335078, IMG submission 206711) | Soil microbial communities from Loxahatchee National Wildlife Refuge, Florida, United States - Lox_Sample_3.2 | ecosystem: Environmental > Terrestrial > Soil > Wetlands | place: USA... | reverse complement strand
AAGATTGAGGCTACACACCCCACAACCAACTCAGAACATTGACGGCGAGGACGGCAATGCCCGTTCCCGCAGCAACTCCGGCGAGGGCCTTCTTCGCTCCGGGTTCGCCATGAGCAAAGCCGTAGCCACCGATGACGATAGCAATCAGACTTGCAACCTTCGCGATGGTCCCAGTGAATAGTGTTTGAAGAGCATTGAAACCGGTATCGAACGGGCTTCCTTGTGCATGAGCGGAGGTGGAAGCAAGCAGCAGAGTGGCAAGGATCGCCAGAGCCGAATCTGCGAATCGGTTGTGGGACTGGAATTCTTTTGCAGAAAGTTTCTTGAGGGCCTTCAGGCGGTACATCGCGACCTCCAGATGCGAATTCAAATCGTCGCTATTTGCACACCGTAAGGCCGGTCAATTCTCAGTGTCCAATAACTTTTCAGCCAGAGCTCATTCCCATGGGTTATAGGTCGAAGATCTGTGCTGTGACCTCGGTGCTGAACTGTCCAACAGCGGGGTCTAGTTTCAAGTTGGATTAGTTGAATTGGGACGTCTAAAAATGCTGGTTTTGCTGGCAGCCATTACTGGTCTATGTCCGTATTTCTGACGATGCGGCCACTGAAAACGGTTTAGCGGATTACTAAACGGGCTGCCGTGTGCTGCCAACGCAGTTCTTAGGCTCCTCAGAGCGATCCGCGGCCCGAGCGGCACGCTCAGTCGGGAAAAACAGCCAGGTTCAGTCTGCGCAGGCGCTCGGGGTCGGCGATCACTTCCATCTTGGTGATCCTATGCCCTTCGACGGTGCACGAGATCACCGTACGCAGGTGCCCAGCAGGAGCCACTACAATCCCCCCAGCCCCGTTTACTTGGATCGGCCGGGCAACTCGAGCTACATCTCTGTACTTGAGTACCTCCTCTGCTACTCTCCTGGCGCCATGGAGTTCTCGCGCGTCGGGCAAAGGCACGGCGAAGCGGTCGGCTCGGCGCACAACGTCCGGGTCGAGTACAGCAAGAAGACCATCAATGTCTCCGGAGCGCAGAGCTGCAAGAAATGCTTCGACGGTTTCACGCTGTTCAGAAAGCGCCACACCAGAACCTCTGCTCGCGCCCCGCACACGCCGGCGCGCACGACTCGCCAGCTGCCTTGCCGCGGCCGAGGATCGTCCTAGAATGGCAGCAATATCTTCGAAAGCAATATCGAACACGTCGTGCAGGACGAAGGCAACTCGCTCCGCTGGAGCAAGCCTTTCGAGGACAACCAGGAGCGCCAGACCGACGGATTCGGCTAGAACCGCTTCATTTTCCGGGTCCATGCTTTTCGCCTCCACCACAGCCCCTGGCTTTGACGCTTCCACCTCGAGCGACTCTTCGCGTCGTGATTTTTGGGAGCGCAGGATGTTCAGACACACCCGCGCGAGAACCGTCGTGAACCACCCTTCGAGATTCTCGACGCCGCTAGCATCAGCGTGGCTCACACGGAGCCAGGATTCCTGCACGGCATCGTCGGCCTCGCTCAGCGAACCCAGTATCCGGTATGCCACCGCCCGCAAACGTCCCCGGCTGGCCTCGAATCGCTCTGTCAGCCACTCATTCCCGCTCATCTGTCACATTCTCTCATCGCCGCGTGTCATGGAAATGACACGCAAAACCCGGTCGTTGTGACAGGGATAGCTTGGAGGATGTTTGTGAAGTTGCTTCGAATCGACTCTAGCCCATTCCGCGAGACGGCTATCTCACGCCGCCTCACCCAGGAGTTCGTGCAGAGATGGCTCGCCGAAAACCATGGCGGCGCGGTCATAACGCGCGATCTCACCACAACTGCTATTCCGGTCGTGGATGCAGCATGGGTGTCGGCAAACTACACCCCGAGAGGATCTCGCACGCACCAACAAAACGAGATTCTCAAACTCTCGGCAGAATTGATCGCGGAATTAAGGGACGCAGACGAATACGTCATCGGACTGCCGATCCACAATTTTGGACCGCCATCCATATTCAAGCTTTGGGTGGATCAGATCGTAACTCCATTAACGCTTTTGGAAAGGCCGCTAGCAGGAAGGCGCGCCACCTTCATCATCGCGGCTGGAAGGGTCTACGCTCCCGGTTCGCCGGACTCGAATAGAAACTACTTAGCGCCATGGCTGCGTACTGTGTTCGGATCACTTGGAACGAGTGATATGCGGTTTGTGATTGCCGATGGCACTAAGAAATTGCATCACGGCGACTCAGATCGAGCAACATTCCTAGCGTCGCATCTGGAACTGATTCGCGCTCTTTTCACTCATGAAGAGGATTCAGTTGGCGTCAAAACTGCATGACGTGTCTCAACCCGAGCCTACGATGAGACGCTACCAACGTCAATTCCTACCTCGTGCCGCATTACCTCAAAAGATCGTTTCCTGGATCACGGGCAAGCCGGAAGTTAACTATGAACCAGCTTGTGTACGCCCGTGTGCTAGGGGGAGCATGGAATTCCCTTAGGATTCGCTGAAGATCTGTTGGGGCGGTGTCAAGGGCAGCAAATAATCTTCCCTAAGAAAACGAGGCCACATTTCGTTTCTTAATCATCGAGGATTGTGGGATACTCGGCTCGTGGCAGGCTACTTAGGAGTCAAAACTCGAAAGGATTTTCGTACAATAAACGTACAATGGAATCGGCAATAGTGCCTTTTTTGCCCCTCTGGCCATACGAAGAATCAATAACTTACGTGCTGTCAACACGCTGAATAGTTCGACTCCCGCCGCCTCCACCACTCCCAAGCTTGCCGACGACGACCGTCGGCCCCTCCAGTAAACTGCTGCTCATGTCCGACTCGACGCCTACTCCAATCTCCGTTCCTGAACTCGAGACCGAGCGCCTCCGACTGCGCGGTCCTCGTATCGAGGATTTCCCGCACTCTGCCGCGATGTGGACCGACCCGGCCGTCGTCCGCTACACGAGCAAAAAGTCGCTCACCCGCGAGGAATCCTGGACTCGTTTTTTGCGCTACATCGGCCACTGGTCGTTGCTCGGTTTTGGTTATTGGTTCGTTGAAGAGAAGGCGACGAGAAACTTCATCGGAGAGATCGGGTTTGCCGACTACAAGCGCGAAATCACGCCGTCGCTCGACGGCATGCCCGAGATGGGCTGGATTCTGGCATCCCACGCTCACGGAAGAGGGCTGGCTACCGAGGCTGTCCAAACCGCGCTCGCCTGGGCAGATATGCAGTTTGCTTCCGCCCGAACATGCTGCATTATCTCCCCGGACAACGTTGCCTCCGTTCGGCTGGCGCAGAGGTGCGGCTACCGGGAATGGCGGCAAACAACCTACAAAGATAGTCCAGTCACACTGTTTGTGCGCGAACGCAGACCTTCGGCCTAAACTCAGTTAGCCTCGGAATCCTTACAACGCAGCCAACCGTTGGCAGGCCGAAATCATCTCTTGTTCGCCAGGTCCGTAAAGCTGAGAACAGCGGCTATTCTCCGTGTCTTCCGCTCCGCGCAGAGCGGACTCTGGCGACCAAGGAGGAACCGGCCAGAGTGTCTGCCAGTGAATTCGGACAGTTCGTACTTACCATCGCTACACTCCTCATTGCCGTACACGGCCTAGGATTCTTGGCTGAACAGCTGAAGCAACCTCGCATCGTCGGCGAGATCCTCGCCGGAATTTTGCTCGGCCCATTCGCACTCAAACTCGCGGCTCCTGGCCTTTTCGGACGCCTGTTTACCTACTCTCCCAGCGCCAACATAGTCCTTGGCTTTCTTTATCAGCTCGGTCTGATCCTGCTGATGTTCTGCTCGGGCGCCGAAACGCGGCGCTTGCTGGCAAAGGAGAACCGCGACAAAACTTTCCTCATGATTACGATCTCCGATATATCGAGCTTCGTTCTTGTGCTGGGCCTCGGCCTATTCGGCATCATTCCCCTCTACCGGATCACGGGCAGCGCCGGACAACAGACGTCCGCTCTTCTTGTCCTGGCGATCGCCACCTCGGTTACGTCCATTCCTGTGATCTCGCGGATCTTCTGGGACCTCGGCATCATGCGCACACGATTTGTCAGTTTGTTGCTGGGATACGCCGTGGTGGAAGACGTGGCGTTGTGGACCGTGCTGGCCTTCGCCACGGCTCTAGCGAAATCAACTTCCATGGCGACGCAGCATGTCACTCATGCCGTTTCCGAGCACGTTTTCAGCACATTTGGTTATATGCTGCTGGCGATGTTGCTCATGCCGGCGTTGTTGCGGCGGCTGAGCAACACGCGTTGGAATGCCCTCTACCAGGCTTCTCCGGTCGGATACGTGATTTTTGTCCTGATGGCATACTGCGCTGCCGCCGCGGCCCTCGATGTGAACCTGCAATTCGCGGCGTTGCTGGCAGGATATGGCATTGTGGGCGGCATCCAGGGCACGGAGCGAGGAAAATTCTCGGTTCCCATCGCATCCATCGCGAGAGTCGCGTTTGGATTTTTCGTGCCCATTTACTTCGGCATCGTGGGATACAAGTTAGTGTTTGGCCGCGAATTTTCGTTCACCGTTCTGTGGGTCTTTCTTTTTGCGTCCTCTTGCATTGCCATCGCTTCCGCCGCGCTGGCGGCGCGTGCCGGCGGTTTTCGCGGGCTCGATGTCTTCAACATTGCCATCACCACCAATGCGCGAGGCGGTCCTGGCATTGTGCTGGCCAGCGTGGCCTACGATGCGGGAATCATCAATGCAGCTTTCTACACCGCGCTGGTCATCACGGCGGTGATTACGTCGCAGGCATGCGGTGTGTGGCTGCGCTACGTTTTGAGCCGTGGGTTGCCCCTGCTTTCCTCGAACCCGGAAGAGACCTGGCAGCGGGAGGAAGCGCCCGCCGTGCCGTCGCAGAGTCTCGCCGCCTAGATATCCCCAGTTCGCCGGCTTAGGGAAACTCTGATTGGTTTCGGCGTTCGACTGCACCCCGCACGGGCGAGGACGCCCGCGCCTACATCGGAGACGCAGTTGCCAGCCACAAGCCGAAGCGGGCAATCTGTTACCCATGCCCGAACTTCCCGACATCGCGGCTTACATGACGGCGATCGAGTCCCGGATCGTCAACCGGCCCATCCAGCACGTGCGGCTGGCAAGCCCATTCCTGCTGCGCACCGCGGAACCGCCTCTTGCCAGCGTTGAAGGGCACGCGGTGCGCAAGTTGCGGCGCATCGGCAAACGCATCGCCATCGGCGTGGAAGGCGATCTCTGGCTGGTGTTTCACTTGATGATCGCCGGACGTCTGCATTGGCGCGAAGCCGGGACCAAGCTGAAAGGCCGCAATCAACTGGCAGCGATTGATTTTCCGAACGGATCGCTGGTGCTCACCGAGGCCGGCTCCAAGCACCGCGCCTCGCTGCACGTTCTTAAAGGTGAAAAGAATCTGCATGCCATGGATCCCGGAGGCATCGACGTCTTCGCCCGCGACCTGGTCGCCTTTCAGGCCGCGCTCACTGCCGAGAATCGCACGCTGAAACGAGCGCTCACAGATCCGCGCATTGTGAGCGGCATCGGCAACGCTTACTCCGATGAGATTCTGCATGCGGCGCAGCTATCCCCGATCACGCTCACGCGCAAACTCAAACCCGAAGAATGGGAGCGGCTGTTTACGGCGACCCGCAGCACGCTGCGGCGCTGGGTTGACCAACTGCAAAATGAAGCCGGCGCAAACTTTCCTGAAAAAGTCACAGCATTCCGCAAAGACATGGCGGTGCATGGTCGCTATGGCTGGCCATGTCCCCGATGCGGCGAGCCCATCCAACGCATTCGCTATGCCGACAACGAAACCAACTACTGCGCCCGCTGCCAGACAGGAGGCAAGGTGCTGGCGGATCGCAGTCTTTCGCGGCTTCTAGGATCTGACTGGCCGCGCACTCTGGATGAATTGGAAGTCCTCAAACGGCGCTGAGGTACTTGACCGAGCGGCGCACCACATCCCCGGTGCGGGAGAATATAATTTCAGGACGCGAAGAAAATGGCGGGACGGAAATGGACGCGATGCTCGACACAATTATCAAGACTTTCGACAAGCCCGATGAAGTTCGCACCTTCGAGAAGGGACGCTTCGAGCTGGTTCACATCGGAAACATGACGATCGGCCGCGCTATTTACGAGCCGGGCTGGAAGTGGTCGGCCCACGTCGGGCCGAGTGTGGGTGCTTCGCGCTGCAATGTCGAGCACGTTGGCCTGGTGCTTTCCGGGTTTGCCACCGCCGCGATGGAGGACGGGACCATTCATGAACTCCGCGCAGGCATGATCTTTCACATTCCCGCGGGGCCGCCGGGACACGACAGCTGGGTGGTGGGTGATGTGCCGTATGTGTCTCTGCACTTCCTGGGCGCAGACCATTATGCTAAGAAATGATCGCGGTAGAGTTCATTCCTACAGCGAAAGTGATTCGCATGGCTGACCCTCTCTATTTGAGCCTGTGGTTCGCGGATTTCGATCTGGATGAGATGCTGCCCCAGGCGCTCGCCGTCATGCGGCAGTTTCCTTTTTCCGCGCAGCAGCCGGGAATCACTTACGTGGCATTGCATCCGGTCTCCTGGAACGAGCCTACGATTTTCGAGCAGCGATTCCGGCCTGGGATCAGTCCGGAGGAAGCCGTGCTCGTAGCCGCCGATCTGCTTCACGAAGATCATGCCTACGCCTTCGAAGCTGCATGGGATCTCTGGCTTTTCTCGGACGAAACGCAGCAGTGGACGCTGCAGCCGTCGCCGGTGAAGTTCATGGTCCACGGCATGGAGTTCGAGGAAGGAATCTACGAGCCGGATGGCCATATCCAGGTCGAACTCGGGTTGGATTCGGCGTTTCTGCAGGAAGGGGTCACGCTCGGCCCTGAAACGGAAACGCGGGTCCGCGCCAACGTGCAGAAGTTGGTGGAATTCACCGGCAAAGTGGAAAAGAACTCGGGCGCCAAGGCGCGCCTGTTGTGGTCGGAATCAGAGGAAAACCTGGCGAAGAAGCTGATCACCCGCCTGCAAAAAGTGCAGTAAACTCGCATGCAACTGTAAAGGGCACACTGACCGCGGTGTATTAGAATCGGTGGATCGCCGAAGATGGATCGTGGTAACTCAGCCTTAATCGGGAGGAAAAAATGACATTCGAGTCTTCGTTCGCATTCTCTTCCGCAGTGCTGTTGCTGGTTATTGGATCCGTCCTGACGAACCCCGCTACTGCGCACGCCAGCGCTGACGCCGGCAAGGTGCAGATCACCATCCTCTATGACGCTTTCGGCAAATCCTCCGCGATGCAGAAGGACTGGGGTTATGCCGTTCTAGTCGAATATGGGGGGAAACGCATTCTATTCGACTGCGGCAATAACCCGGACATTCTCGCTCAGAATGCGAAGGCGAAGGGCATTGACCTCTCGAAGTTAGATTTTGTGGTTATGTCGCACCGCCATAGCGATCACATGGGAGGGTTATCGTACCTGCTAAAGGTGAATCCTAACGTAAAGATCTATGCGCCCAAGGAAGCATTCGGCGTCTATGGCGCCGATTTACCCAGCACGTTCTATCGCAAGGATTTATCCCTGCCAGCCGAACAGCGCTACTTCGACGGTGCACCGCCAGAAGTGCTGCGGTTCGGATCCGCGTGGCCGGGCGCCAATTTTCAACTTGTGGACAAGAACACAGAGATTGCCCCGGATATGCACTTGATCACACTGGTTTCGGATAAGCCGGGCACACTGGAATTGCGTGAGCTATCGTTGGCGGTCAATACCCCCGAGGGAATGGTGATTGTGGTTGGCTGTTCGCATCCAGGTATTGACAGAATCGTCGAAGTAGCCAGCACGATCAACCCACGCATCCACCTGATCGCCGGCGGATTTCACCTGGTGGTGGCAAGCGATCCCGAGATCGAAAGGCTGGTTGCAGCGCTGCACGACACATTCAAAGTAGAGTACGTTGCCCCTGGCCACTGTACCGGCGAGCCCGCCTTTACCGCACTGAAGAAGGCATTCGGCGATCGTTATATTTATGCTGGGCTCGGCACAACGTTGTCGCTAAGCACCTCATCCCCGCAATCTGCGCAAATACAATAAGAGCGACTGCCGCCCCAACATCCCAGTTTCTTGTATCCAGACGCCTTTTCGCAGCCTTATTTCGTCCGTCCACCCTCGACTTTCAGTTTTTCGCTTGCCGCAGCCTGGGCTGCTGCCAGCCGTGCCGTAAGCACCCGGAAGGGTGAGCAGGAAACATAATTCAATCCATTCTGATGGCAAAATTCGACCGACGACGGCTCGCCGCCATGCTCGCCGCAGATGCCAACTTTCAGCTCGGGCCGCGTCTTCCGTCCGCGCTCCGTCGCCATACGGACTAGCTGTCCCACACCCTCGCGATCGAGCACGGCAAACGGATCCTGCTTCAAAATGCCTTCGGCTAAGTATGTCGGCAGGATTTTGTTCACATCGTCTCGGGAGAAACCGAACGTAGTCTGGGTCAGATCGTTGGTGCCGAAGGAGAAGAATTCTGCTTCTTTCGCGATCTCGTCCGCGACCAACGCGGCGCGCGGAAGCTCAATCATGGTACCGACCAGGTAATCCACCGTTCTGCCCTTGTCTTTGAACACTTCTTTGGCGACACGATGTACGATTGCCGCCTGATTGGCCATTTCTTTCAACGTTGCCGTCAGCGGGATCATGACCTCCGGCTTGACCTTCACGCCGTCTTTCGCCACGGCGACCGCCGCTTCGAAGATGGCTTGCGCCTGCATCTCGGTAATCTCGGGATAGGTGATGCCCAGCCGGCATCCGCGATGGCCGAGCATGGGATTGAACTCGTGGAGCTCTTCCACGCGTCGCAGCATGGTCCTGAGCTGCGAAAGTTTCGGCGATTTTGGTTTGGTGGCTTCGAGCACTGCGATCTCGACCATCAGGTCTTCGCGGCGTGGCAGAAATTCGTGCAGTGGAGGATCAAGAGTACGGATCGTGACCGGAAATCCGTCCATGGCTTTGAATACCCCGATGAAATCTGACCGCTGCATGGGTAGCAGCTTCTTCAGCGCGGCGCGGCGCTCTTTTTCATCGCGAGCCATGATCATGGCGCGCATGTGAGGGAGCTTTTCTTCGCCGAAGAACATGTGCTCGGTGCGGCACAGGCCGATGCCCTCGGCGCCGAACGCCCGCGCTTGAATAGCGTCGCGCGGAATATCGGCGTTGGCGCGCACGCCGATCTTGCGGAACGGCTCGGCCCAACTCATGAACTTCAGTAGTTCGGGATCGTCGGGCTTGGCGTCCATGGTTTTGAGTCTGCCTGTGATCACGCGGCCGGTCGTGCCATCGAGCGAGATCCAGTCGCCGTCTTTGAAGACTTGGCCTTTCACCCGCATCTGCCGAGTTTTCTCGATGACTTCAATGTCGCCCGCGCCGGCCACACAGCACTTGCCCATACCGCGCGTTACGACGGCAGCATGGCTGGTCATGCCGCCGCGCGAGGTCAGAATTCCTGCGGCGACTTCCATGCCGTGAATGTCTTCCGGAGTGGTTTCCGCGCGCACCAGAATCACGGGATTCTTTTTCGCGCCATGCCCTGCCTTGGCTACGGCCTCATCGGCGGTGAAAACGATCTGCCCCACGGCCGCGCCCGGCGAGGCCGGCAAGCCTTGTGCCAGAACTTCGATCTTGGCGCTCTTCTCGTCCAAGCGTGGAACCAGGAAGTCATAGAGCTGGTTGGGTTCGAGGCGGAAGATAGCCTCTTCTTTCGTGATCAGCCCTTCTTCCACCATCTGAATCGCAACCCTCACAGCTGCGCGTCCGGTGCGCTTGCCGTTGCGCGTTTGCAGCATGTAGAGTTTGCCGTCCTGAATGGTGAACTCGAAATCCTGCACATCGCGGTAATGCCTTTCCATTCGCGAGGTGATTTCGCGGAGCTGGCCGAAGACCTCGGGCATGATCTTTTGCAGTTCGAGAATCGGCAGAGGCGTGCGTACGCCGGAGACCACATCTTCGCCCTGTGCGTTCATCAGGAATTCGCCGTAGAACTCTTTGTCGCCAGTCGCGGGATTGCGCGTGAAGCCCACGCCCGTAGCGCTGGTGTCGCCGAGATTGCCAAACACCATGGCCTGCACATTGACCGCGGTGCCGAGGTCGTCGGAGATATTGTTGATGCGGCGATAGTGTTTGGCGCGGTCGTTTTGCCATGAGCGGAAGACGGCGTCACGCGCCATGACGAGCTGTTCATGCGCGTCCTGGGGAAAGTCGCGTTTGGCGTGCTTCTTGACGACCTTCTTGTATTCCGCGATGACTTCCTGCAGAGCCTTGGCGTCGAGGCCGGTGTCGAGTTTGGCTTTTTTCTGCTTTTTCTTGGCGTCAAAAACCTTGTCGAATTCTTCTTTCTCGATATCGAGCACGACGTTGCCGAACATCTGAATCAGGCGCCGGTAGGAGTCATAGGCAAAACGCGGGTTGTTGCTGCGCTTCGCTAGGGATTCCACGCTCTCATCGTTCAGACCGAGATTCAAGATCGTATCCATCATGCCGGGCATGGAAAACTTCGCGCCAGAGCGCACGCTGACCAGCAGCGGGTTGTCACCCTTGCCGAGCTTCTGACCCTGTAGTTGTTCCAGGCGACGCAGAGCATCTTCCATCTGGCGATCAACGGCCTGCGAAGCAGCGCCCTGTCGCATATATTCGCGGCAGGCTTCGGTCTGGATGGTGAAACCCGGAGGCACTGGAAGGCCCGCATTGGTCATCTCGGCTAGGCCAGCGCCCTTGCCGCCGAGTTCGTCTTTCATTTTGCCGTTGCCGTCGGCCTTGCCGCCGCCGAAAAAGTAAACGTACTTGGTAGAAGTTTGTGTAGGGGTTGTTTCGGTCTCTTGCAGCATCGTAGTTGCCATTGGGATTAGTCCTTTGATTCAGAATTCGAAAGCCCAGCAGCGAGTGGCGTCGCCTTCGCCTTTTGATCGTTACCAAATTTGTTACCCCGAGCGAAGCGAGGGGTCTGCAGTTCGATTTTCTGTCCCCAGCCCTCGGCCAAATCCTGCCACGTCGGATTTGTCTTCTTTATCGAAGCGATCCGCTTCGCTCGCGTCCAGGCCTTACCCTGCTTTTCCCGAGTGATTGTGTTGTTCACGTACCGGAATGTTTCGTAGTAAACGAGCAGATGGATGTTGTATTGCCTACTGAAACCCTCGCTTGCACCGCTCTTGTGCTCGAGTGTGTGGCGGTAGATGCCGTCAGCGATACCGGTGTATAGATTTAAGGATCGACTCGCCATGATGTACACGCAATAGCGGCGTACGCCTCTCATGCCATGACTTTCAACCGCAGATCCCTCGCTGGGCTCGGGATGACAACAAGAAAAAGTATTGCCAACTCCTACGTTTTGCCCTCCGTGACAATTACGGAAAAATCGGCAATCGTCGTGAACTCGCGCAGCAACCGCTGCAACAGCGCCAGCCGATTGGCCCGTACGCGCTCATCGTCCACCATCACCATCACTTTGTCGAAGAACGCATCCACACGCTCCCGAACGCCGGCGAGCAGCAACAACGCATCTTTGTGCTCACGCTTCGCCCGATGTGCCTCAATCTCCGCGGAACGAGTTTCAACATAGTCGGCGAGATTGCGCTCTTCCATCGCAGTGTCCGGAAGAGTTTCCAATCCCGCCGCGGGCTTGATTTTCCTTTCCTCTGCCTGCCTGAGGATGTTGCGCATCCGTTTGCATGCTGCCGCAATCGCTTGAAATTCGGGCCTATGCAGGACGTCTTTCACCGCCTGCGCCCGCGCGACCGCATCCACCACGTCGTCGGAATCCGCTGCCAGCACCGCATTCACCACATCATGAGCGAAGCCGCACGCATCGCGCAGATAAAACTCCAGCCGCTCGCGGGAAAAGTTCCGTAGTGATCCCTCGTAATCGAATCCGGCAGCGAATTTCCGCTCCGCATTCGAGCCACGATACGTCTCGCGCGCAAAAGAGAAAATCTCGCTGAACTTGAGCGGCAGCCTCCGCTCGGCGATGGTCCTCACGATCCCATTCGCCTGCCGCCGCAGCGCGAACGGATCCTTCGACCCTGTTGGCTGCATACCCAGGGCAAACATTCCCGCAATGCTGTCGGCTTTGTCGCCGATGGAAAGCACGGCGCCCTCAGTCGTGCGCGGCACCGAATCTTCCATGGACTCGGGCTTGTAGTGATCGTAGATCGCCTGCGCGATCAACTGCTGGGTCGCCTTGGGCATGTCGCTGTCGAGTTCCTGCACGCCCGCGTACAGGCCGCCGACCATGCCCTGAAGTTCGGTAAACTCCTTGACCAGTTCCGTAGTGAGATCCGTCTTCGCAAGGTAAGCCGCTTTGTGCACAATGCCGGGGCGAACCGGCATCCCGTTCTGCCGGATGATTTCGCACAGCCAGCTGCACAGCCGCTGCACTCGCAGCGTTTTCTCGTAGTAGCTGCCAAGGTCTTTCTGGAAGGTGACGTGCTTGAGCCAGGTAGTGCGTTCGCGCAGCGGGTGCTTCTGGTCGGTTCGCCAGAAAAAGCGCGCGTCGTTGAAGCGGGCACGCAGCACGCGTTCATGGCCGTGGCGAATGATCCCCTGCGGATCGCCGTCGGTGTTCAACACCGCGAGAAAATGCGGCAGCAGCTGCCCGTTCGCGTCCTCCACCGCGAAGTATTTCTGGTGGTCGCGCATCACCGTGACCAGAACTTCGTCGGGCAGCTCCAGAAACTCAGGATCGAAATTGCCCAGGATCACCGACGGCCACTCCGTCAGGTTCACCACGGTGTCGAGCAAACTCTTGTCTTCCCGCCAGCGCGCGCCAGGCACGGTTCGAGTTGCCGCGTCGAGCGCTTTGCGAATCTGGTGTGCGCGATCCTCGCGGCCAAGGACTTTCGCGCGGCGCAAAGCCTCGACATAAGCTGCGCCGGCATTCGGAACCTGCACCGCGCCCTGCGCCAGGAAACGATGGCCGCGCGAGTGATCTTCGGCGCGGATGCCGTCGAACTCCAGCGGGATGATTTCGCCGTCCAGCATCGCCACCAGCCAGCGCACCGGGCGGACGAATCGCTCGGTCGGCGTCCGCCAATACATATTTTTCGGGAAATAAATCGAGCTGATTTCCTTCGGAAGCGATTCCGCAAGAACTTCGGCGGCGGCCCGGCCTTTTTTCGTGATCGTGGCGGCGAGGTATTCGCCCTTAGGCGTCGTTATCTTTTCCAGCTGAAAGACGTCAACGCCAGCCTTTTTCGCGAAGGCGTGAGCCGCCGGAGTGGGCTGGCCTTCTTTAAAAGAGACCTGCGCCGAAGGGCCGGTCACGTGTTCGGTGACGTCGGGTTGCGCGGCGGGAATCCCGGCTGCGCGAACTGCCAGGCGGCGCGGCGTGTCCAGCGAAACCAGCGCTGACGCGGCAAGTCGTTCCCGGTTCAGCAATTTTTCCACCCGCTCGCGCAGTTCGAGGGAAGCGTCGGCGATCATGCGCGCCGGAATCTCTTCGCAACCGATCTCAAGCAGAAAGTCAGGCATTCAATACGCCCCTATTCTGACAAAGATGCCATTCGCCTGAATGTGAGCGCCGTCACATTATCCAGAGGCAAGGGTATGAAAAAGATGTTTACGAAGCCGGCGCGGCTTCCAATGTTCGCTTTGCCTTCGGCTTTTTCTCAGGCGATTCTTCGGGAGCATCTTCCGCGCGCCGCTGATCCACGTAAGCCTTCGCCACGCCTACGGCCAGCGCCCGCACTCGCGCAATCACGCCCACGCGCTCGGTCACAGAAATCGCTCCCCGCGCGTCGAGAATATTGAACAGGTGCGAGCACTTCAGGCACAGATCGTAGGCCGCGAGCACAGGAAAGCGATGGGTGCCGTGGGCGACACCATCGCCCGCCGGCCGGTGCTCCTTCAATTGCGCATACTCCTCAAGCAGCCCCTTGCACTCCAGTTCACAGAGTTCAAAATGCCGCCACGCGCTCTCGACATCGGCTTTGTCGAAGTTGTATGCCGAAAATTGCACCTCGTCCGCCAGGCGTACATCGCCGTACGTCGTCGCCTTCCCGGTTTCCGGATCGCGCGCCCACACGATGCCGTAAATCGAGTCCACATCCTGCAGGAACGCCGCAATCCGTTCCAGGCCGTAGGTCAACTCCGCCGAAATCGGATTAAGATCTATCCCGCCGCACTGCTGAAAATATGTGAATTGCGTGATTTCCAGGCCATCGAGCATCACCTGCCAGCCCACGCCCCAGGCGCTCAGCGTCGGCGCTTCCCAGTTGTCTTCCTCGAACTTGATGTCATGCTGGCGCAAGTCAATCCCCATCGCGCCCAGCGATTCCAGGTAAAGCTCCTGTACGTTCTCCGGCGGCGGCTTCAAGATGACCTGCAGCTGCGTGTGCTTGTAGAGCCGGTTGGGATTCTCGCCATAACGCCCATCCGCCGGCCGCCGCGACGGTTGCACGTAGGCGACCTTGTAGGGCTCGGGCCCCAGGACGCGCAGAAAAGTTTCCGGCGCCATCGTTCCCGCGCCCACTTCGATGTCGTAAGGCTGTTGCAACACGCAACCGCGTTCCGCCCAAAATGTCTGCAGCCGCAGAATAAGCTCCTGAAAGGTCAGCGCATTGGGTCTGATTCGATTCAAGGTCCCTCTAGATTAGCACTGAGTTGTCAACCGCAGCGGCTCGCACTTCGATTTTGTTTCGACCCTGCTTCTTAGCCGATTTTCTCCAGCATTCCCGCCGTCACCAGCTTCTTCTCAATATGCCGCTGCAGCGCCTGCAATAGAAATTTTCGCAGATCCGCGGCCTGCGCCTTCGGCCATGGTTGCCCGGTGAGACTCTCCAGTGGCGCACGAAACATCTGCCCAGCCAGGGCACGCGATTCCGCCGAAATCTCCGACGAAGCCAGCCGCTTATCGTCAACACACATCAACCCGTCAGACAAGGCATGAAAAAATGCCCGGCAGCCGTTCAGCGCCCGCCCACAAACAACGCACTCGGAAAGATCCGGCAGGTAGCCCATCAAGCGCGTCATCCACAACTCGAAATAGGTGACCGGCATCCACACATCCCGCGAGCGCAATCCCGCCAGCACCGAAACCGCAAGTCGGAATACGGTGTCGTTGGCTTCGCGCTCCGGCTGCAGCTCATCCAGAAGCTCCGCCACGTGGCTCAACGCCACCAGGCGTGGATAACTCAAATCCGAAGCCAGGGGTGACTGCATCACTTCACAGGAATCCAGCCGCGCCAGTTCCCTTCCCTCGCGATCTTCGTAGTACACGCGAACCAGCGTCAGAGGCTCAAGCGCGCCGCCAAACCGCCGCCGGGACTTCTTAGCCGCGCGCGCCACCCCGCGAATCTTCCCTTCCAGGCGGGTGAACAGCGTGACCAGCAGATCGGCCTCGCGCAACGAATAGGTCCGCAAAACGATGGCTTCCGACTCTTTCAAGGGCATGAAGAGCTCGGCATTTCCTGATTGTAGTGGACGAAAACGGAGATGGAAAGCAGCGTGCGGTTGCGTTTTCTGGGGAGCCTCGCTCCGCTCGACAGCCGGGCGGCTGTCGCCACGTGTTTCTATCAGCCTACCTCGCCACCGGCTTTCCTTCGGCAGGCGCCGCCGTCTAAACCCGCAGCCGCAACTGGCGGACTTGGGGTCTTCCCGCAGGCAAAGCGCAAGAACTTGCGCATTCGATCAACAGCGATCACTTGACGATTGACCCACCGGGAATAGAGTGAGAGACTGTTACGCACTTTCGGTTCTGGGTTACCGCTAGGGGGCGCATGAAATTCTGTCAGAGGCAAGCCGCAATCATCATCGTTGCTTTGGGACTCAGTCCCCTAACTGCATGGGCGCAGAATCCACAAGTCAGCCTCAATCCCGGCCAACCCGGCGGAGTCAGCATCTACAGTCATCAAGGTTCCGTGCTGCAGCTCACGGTCCGCGACGAAAAGCATAAGCTGATCGATCGTCAGGCAGTGGCCAAACTCACCAACAAATCCAACTCGAATGTGCTTTGGCAGACCACGCAGGATGAAGCCGTCGCCACTTTTGGTGAGTTAACCGCCGGAGTGTACGATCTCGAGGTCAGCGCCGTTGGCTATCTTACAACCCACGAAACCGTAACCATCCAGGGCTTGAGCACGACGGATCAGAAGGAGATCGTTCTCAGCAAAGACCCCTCCGCGGTCGACCTGAGCGTTGCAAAGGGCATGAATATGCCTTCCAAAGCGCGTAAGGATCTCACGCGCGGTGCCTCGGCTCTGCAATCAGGAAAATTGGAAGACGCGCAGAAGCATCTGGAAGCCGCGTACAGGATCGATCCCTCCAGTTCCCAGGTCAACTTCCTTCTGGGATACCTCTACTTCCAGAAGGGCGCTTCCAAACAGGGCCAACTGTACGTTGACGATATGGGGCAGGCGAAGAACTATCTGGCCAATGCCGCCAAACTCGATCCTCGCAACTTTCAGGCGATCACACTGCTCGGGCGGCTGGAATTGCAACAGAACGACGCCGTGGCCGCAACGCTTACACTGGAGCAGGCGGTAACCGCCAATCCGGAATATTGGATGGCGCACTACCTCCTCGCCCAGGCATACCTGCAATCGAAGGACTACGAGAAGGCACGCGGCCAAGCCGAGCTAGCCATTGAACGAGGCAAGGGCGGAGGCCATGCCGCCCAGTTGGTGCTGGGCGAGGCCCTGGCAAATCTCGGGCAGGGCCAGGAAGCCATCCAGGCTTTGCAGCGCTATCTGCAAGCTGATCCTTCCAACTCGGCCGCGGCCCAGGTTCACAATCTGATTTCCGAGTTGCAGCAACGGGATTCGGCCCCCGCAAGCGAAGCACAGGCTCCAGTGAAAACCATCGTGGCTGACAATGACGCGGCCGCACCCGCTTTCTCCCTCAATACCTGGCAACCGGCCAGCATTGACTCGGCTAAACCCACAGTTGCCGCCGATGTGACTTGCCCATACGGGAAGGTGCTGGAGGAAACCGGTGGGCGGGTGAAGGAATTCGTGGATAGCCTGGCGCAGTTCGACGCCATCGAAGACCTGGTGCATGAAGAACTGGATGGGCTGGGTAACCCCAAGAAGAGTGTCAATCTCAAGTTCGATTATGTGGCGTCCATTTCGGAGTCGGAGCCGGGCCGATTCATCGTGGACGAATTTCGCACCGGACGCTCAGGCACAGAGGACTTCCCGGATCAGATCGCCACTCGTGGTTTGCCCACCCTCGCACTCATTTTTCATCCTGACATGCGCGACAATTTCGATATGTCCTGCGAAGGCCTGGGGACATGGAATGGAAAGGCAA
>Ga0335078_10006553_pt1 | contig 17219 bp, 20 predicted proteins | sample Lox_Sample_32_FD_206711 | JGI IMG/M metagenome (GOLD analysis project Ga0335078, IMG submission 206711) | Soil microbial communities from Loxahatchee National Wildlife Refuge, Florida, United States - Lox_Sample_3.2 | ecosystem: Environmental > Terrestrial > Soil > Wetlands | place: USA... | reverse complement strand
GCAGCCGATACGCTTCGGCCGCCGGCGTTGCGAAGGGTGCCTATGTCATGGCGGATCCGCCCCGCGGGGTGCCCGAGGTCATCCTCATCGCCTCAGGCAGCGAAGTCGTCCTGGCGGTCCAGGCCCATGAGACCTTGGCCGCGGAAGGCATCCGCTCGCGCGTGGTCTCGATGCCGTCCTGGGACATCTTCGAGCACCAGCCGCAAGCCTATCGCGACACCGTGCTGCCGCCCGCCGTCGCGGCGCGCGTCGCCATCGAGCAGGGATCGGTGCTGGGTTGGGACCGCTATGTCGGCGCCGCCGGCCAGATCATCGGCATGAAGACCTTCGGCGCCTCGGCGCCGCTCAAGGAGCTGCAGCGTAAATTCGGCTTCGAGCCCGAACGGGTGGTCACGGCCGCGAAAGAAGTTCTGGGACGGGTCAAAGCGGGCGAGAGCGGCAAGCGGTGAGGAGAGGGGAGTAAAGCAGCCATGGCGGGGCGACAAGATCAGCTCAAGCGCGGGAGCGCCGCGGAAACCCAGGACGCCGTCACGGCGCCGCCCTGCGCGATGGTGGTCTTCGGCGCCGCCGGCGACCTCACCAAGCGTCTGGTCGTGCCGGCGCTCTACAACCTGGTCAATGCCAAACGGCTGCCGCAAGGGTTTCAGCTCGTCGGCGTCGATCTCGCCGACAAGACCGCGGAAACCTGGCGGCAGGGCTTGACCGACATGATGAACGAGTTCGTCACGCAAGGCGGCGGCGAATTCGAGGCCGACCACATCGACCAGACCGCCTGGCGCTGGCTGACCGACCGCATGACCTATCTGCGCGGCGATCTCACCGATGCCGGCACCTATCGCCGGCTCGGCGAGCATCTGGCGGCGCTGGATCGGACGGCGGGTACAAACGGCAACCACCTCTTCTATCTCGCCATCGCCGATCGGTTCTTTGCCACTGTCGTCGCCGCCCTTGGCACCGCGGGCCTGGTGCGGGAAGAGAGCGGCGGCTGGCGCCGGGTGGTGATCGAGAAGCCGTTCGGGCACGATCTGGCCTCGGCCAAAGCGCTCAATGCCGAGATCCTGAAGACGCTGCAGGAGCATCAGATCTATCGGATCGATCATTTCCTCGGCAAGGAGACGGTGCAGAACATCATGGTGCTGCGCTTCGCCAACGGCCTCTTCGAGCCGCTGTGGAACCGCGAGCATATCGACCACGTCCAGATCACCGCGGCGGAGACCGTCGGCGTCGAGCGCCGCGGCAAATTCTATGAGCGGACCGGCGCGCTGCGCGACATGGTGCCCAATCACGTCTTCCAGCTCTTGGCGATGACGGCGATGGAGCCGCCGACCTCCTTCGATGCCGATGCGGTGCGATCGAAAAAGGCCGAGGTCGTCCAGGCGATCCATCCGCTCACCCCTACGCAGGCGCTGCGCGATGCGGTGCGCGGCCAATACGGCGCCGGCACGGTTTTGGGCAAGCCGGTGCGCGCCTATCGCCAGGAGCCGGATGTCTCTCCGACCTCGAATATCGAAACCTACATTGCCTGCAAGCTGAGGATCGACAATTGGCGCTGGGCCGGCGTTCCCTTCTATCTGCGCACCGGCAAATACCTGAAGCGCCGCTGGACCGAGATCGCCATCCGCTTCCACCAGGCGCCCATCGTTCTCTTCCGCGACACGCACCTCGAGCGGATGAGCCCCAACTGGATGATCTTGCGCATCCAGCCGGATGAAGGCATCGCGCTCGAATTCGCCGCCAAACATCCGGGGCCGGCGGTGAAGCTCAACACGGTGAGCATGGACTTCGCCTATGAGAGCTTTTTCAAGACGGCGCCCAACACGGGGTACGAGACGCTGCTCTATGACTGCATGATCGGCGACGCGACCTTGTTCCAGCGCGCCGACAATGTCGAAGGCGGCTGGCAGGCGGTGCAGCCCATCCTCGACGCCTGGGCGGAAAACGCGCCCAAGGACTTTCCGAACTATGTCGCGGGCGGGAACGGGCCCGCCGCTGCCGACGAGCTGCTGGCGCGCGATGGCCGCGCCTGGCGGCCGCTCGCGTGACGAGAGAGAGCGAGGCCCTGATGGCAGAAGAGAAGCAGAAGATCTCCCTGGTGGTGGCCGATGTCGATGGCACGCTCGTCACCGAGGAAAAGGTGCTGACGAAGCGGGCGCAGGCCGCCGTCCGGGCGCTGCACGAGGCGGGCATCCGCTTCGCCATCACCAGCGGCCGGCCGCCGCTGGGCATGGCGATGCTGTTCGACGCCCTCGCGCTCCTGACCCCGATCGCCGGCTTCAATGGCGGGCTGTTCGTGAAGCGCGACCTCTCGATCCTGAAGCAGAACACGCTGCCCGCCGATATCGCGCGCCAGGCGATCGATCTCATTCGCCAGCATGGTCTCGACGCTTGGGTCTATTGCGGCAATGACTGGCTCATCACCAAGGCCGGCGCACCCCATGTCGAGCGCGAGGCTTGGACGGTCAAGTTCGAGCCCAAGATTGTCGCCAATTTCGACGACCGGCTCGACCATGTCGCGAAGATCGTCGGCGTCAGCGACGATCACGACCGTGTCCAGCGCGCGGAGGCCGCCGCGCAGGCCGCTTTCGGGCATCGCGCATCGGCGAACCGCTCGCAGCCTTATTACCTCGACATCACCAACAAGGATGCGAACAAGGGCGCGGTGGTGGCATATCTTTCGGAACATCTGGAAGTGCCCGCGGCGGAGATCGCCACCATCGGCGACCAGCCCAACGACGTACTGATGTTCAAGCGCTCGGGCTTGAGCATCGCCATGGGCAATGCCTCCGACGAGGTCAAGGCGCAGGCCACCCAGACGACGGACTCCTACAACGACGAGGGCTTCGCCAAGGCGATGGAGCGTTTCGTTCTCGGCTACGGGGGCTAGGCGGCGCCATGAGCGAGACGATCGGCCGCGTCGAGATCTTCCCGGATCCGCCGGCGCTGGCGCGCCATGTCGCGCAATGGATGACGGCAACCGCTTTGGCCTCCGCCGGCCCGTTCCGGGTCTCGCTCTCGGGCGGGTCGACGCCCAAGACGCTCTATGGGCTGCTGGCGTCCGACGGCTTCAAGAGCCGCTTTCCCTGGCAGCGCGTCCATTGGTATTGGGGCGATGAGCGCTTCGTCCCCTACGATCATCCCGAGAGCAATTACCGCATGACGCGCGAGGCGATGCTGGCCAAGGCGCCGGTGCCGCCGGAGAACATCCATCCCGTCCCCGCCGACGGCACGCCCGAGGACGCCGCCCGGCGCTACGAGCTGACCTTGCAGCAGGCCTATGGCGCGGCAACGCTCGATCCGGCGAAGCCGTTGTTCGACATTACGCTGCTCGGCCTCGGCAGCGACGGCCATACGGCCTCGCTGCTGCCGGGAGAGCCGGTGCTCGAGGAGCGCCGCCGCTGGGTCGCCGCCGTCTCCCATGGGCGCCCCGAGGTGCGCATCACCATGACGTATCCCGTCATCGAGAGCAGCCGCTTTGTCGGCTTTCTCGTCGCCGGCCGGGAGAAGGCGGCCATCCTGCGCACCATCCGTGCCGGCGGCAGCACGGTGCCGGCGGCGCGCGTCAAGCCGGTGGGCGAACTCCTCTGGTTCGTCGACCAGGCCGCCGCCGGCGAGGGATAGGGCGGCGACGATGCAACGGCAGCCTTACGGCGTGACCGAAGACGGCCAGAGCGTCGAGCGTTACATCCTGGCGAATGATGCCGGCATGCGGGTCGAGGTGCTGACGCTCGGCTGCATCATCGCCCGCATCGAGGTGCCGGACCGCCAGGGCGACCGCGCCAATGTCGTGCTCGGCCTCGACTCCCTCGCGGATTATGAGCGCCGCAGCCCGCATTTCGGCGCCGTCGTGGGCCGCTTCGCCAACCGCATCGCGCGCGGGCGTTTTGCGCTCGACGGCACCGAATATCGACTGGAAACCAACAACGGTCCGAACGCGCTCCATGGCGGCCGGAAGGGTTTCGACAAGGTCGTTTGGCGCGCGGCCGGCGGCACGGGCAAAACCCTGCGGCTCAGCTATCTCAGCCGCGATGGCGAGGAAGGCTATCCCGGCAACCTCGCGGTGGAGGTCAGCTACAGCCTCGGCGGGACCAACGAATTGCGCATCGACTATGAGGCCACGACCGATAAGCCGACGATTCTCAACCTGACCAATCACAGCTATTTCAATCTCGCCGGCGAAGGCTCGGGAGACATCCTCGGTCATGTCGTCTCGATCGAGGCCGATGGCTTCACGCCGACCGATGCGACGCAAATCCCGACGGGGGAGATCCGCTCGATCCGCGGCACGCCGTTCGATTTCCGTGAGCCCAGAGCCGTCGGCGAGCGCATTCGGCTCGCCGAGGAGCAGCTTCGCTTCGCCCGGGGATACGATCACAATTGGGTTCTGCGCCGGACGGAAGCGCGCGGCGTAAGGCTGGCGGCGCGCGCCTTCGATCCCGAGACCGGGCGCGTGCTCGAAGTCCTGACCGACCGGCCGGGCCTGCAATTCTATACCGGCAACAGCCTCAACGGGGCGCTCGCCGGTCCCTCCGGCCGGACCTATCGGCAGAGCGACGCGCTGTGCTTCGAGACCCAGGGATTCCCCGACGCGCCCAACCAGCCGGGCTTTCCCTCCGCGGTGCTGCGGCCGGGCGAGCGCTTTGGCTCGACCACCATCTTTCGCTTTGCCACCGACGCCGCTATCGAGGGCGCCAAGTGACGGGGAGGGACTGACCATGCCGCCGGTGCTTGTGGCGCCTTCGGTGTTGTCGGCCGATTTCGCGCGGCTGGGCGAGGAGGTCCGCGCCGTCGATGCGGCCGGCGCCGATTGGATCCATGTCGACGTGATGGATGGCCGCTTCGTGCCCAACATCACCATCGGTCCGGTCGTGGTGGAGGCCATCCGCCGCTCGACGGCAAAGCCGCTCAACGTGCATCTGATGATCGTCGAGCCGGAACGCTATCTCGCCGCCTTTGCCAAGGCCGGCGCCGATCATCTGCTGGTGCAGGCCGAGCCCGGCTCGACGATCCATCTGCATCGCGTGCTGACCGGGATTCGCGAGCTCGGCAAGAAAGCGGGGGTCGTGCTCGACCCGGCAAGCCCGCCGGAGCTGGTTGAATATGTCCTGCATCTCTGCGACATCATCCTGGTGATGACCGTCAATCCCGGTTTCGGCGGACAGGCTTTTCTGCCGGAAATGCTGCCCAAGATCCGGCGCCTCCGGGCGCTCTGCCGGGAACGCGGCCTCGCGCCGGTGATCGAGGTCGATGGCGGCGAGAACACGGCGACAGCGGCGCAGGCAGCCGCGGCGGGCGCCACGGCGATCGTGGCCGGCTCGGCGATCTTCGGGGCCAAAGACTACCGGGCGGCCATCGCGGCGATCCGCGCCAGCGCCGCCGCCGCGGGCGAGCGATGAGCGCGCCGACAGCACCGGACCGGGACGCCTTGAAGCGCATGGCCGCCGAGGCGGCGGTCGCGCTGGTCGAGGACGGCATGGTGGTCGGTCTCGGCACCGGCTCGACGGCCGCTTTCGCCGTCGCGGCCCTCGCGCGCCGCCATCAGCAGGGGCTGCGCTTTCTCGGCATTCCCACCTCCGACCGCACGGCGGCTCAAGCGCGGGAAGCGGGTATTCCGCTGACTTCCTTCGCCGAGCATCGGCACATCGATCTCACGATCGACGGCGCGGACGAGGTGGAACGCGGCACGCTCAACCTCATCAAAGGGCTGGGCGGCGCCTTGCTGCACGAGAAGATCGTTGCCGCCGCCACAAGGCGCCTTGCCATCATCGTCGACGGCGTGAAGCTGGTGGATCGGCTCGGAACGCACGCGCCGGTGCCTGTCGAGGTCGTCGCGTTCGGCTTGGAGGCGACCTGGGCGGCGCTCGAGGCGGCCGGCGCCAGCGCAAAATTGCGCCTCGCGCCGGCGGGAGGGCCGTTCATCACCGACAGCGGCAACCGCATTCTCGACTGCAAGTTCGGTCCGATCGCCGACCCCGCGCGGCTCGAGCAGCGCATCGGGCGCATCGTCGGGGTGGTCGAAAGCGGCCTCTTCATCAGCCGCGCCGATCCAGTCTTCGTCGCCGATGAAACCGGCGTCCATCGCCTCGACAGCGCGCGCGCCCATCGCGGCCATCCGCCGATCCTGGTGATCATGGGCGTATCGGGCGCGGGCAAGACGACGGTGGCCGAGGAGCTGGCGGCGCGCCTCGGCTGGCCCTTCCAGGAGGGCGATGCGCTTCATCCCGAGGCGAATGTCGCCAAGATGCAGGCCGGCATTCCCTTGACCGACGCCGATCGCCTGCCTTGGCTCGAAGCGGTCGCGGCGTGGATCGATCGTCAGCGCGCCGCAAAGCAGCCGGGGATCATCACCTGCTCGGCGCTCAAGCGATCCTATCGGCAGATCATCATCGGCGATCGGCCCGAAGCGCGGCTCGTCTATATTCGCGGCGGCCGCGACATCATCGCGCAGCATCTGGCAGGCCGCCACGGGCACTTCATGCCGCCAAGCCTGTTGCAGAGCCAGATCGAAACGCTCGAGGAGCCAGGACCCGACGAAGATCCCCTGACGGTCGATGTGCAAGCGACAGCCGCGGCGGTTGCCGCAGAGATCATCCGCCTGCTCGGCAGCTCGACAAAGCTGGGCGCGCCAAGCGCTTAGAGCCGCTGTTGTTTTTTCTCGTCACTGAGGAAAGGATTCACCACAGAGATGAGGTGAGGCAGTGAGGAAAGAAGTATCGGCGCTTCGCGCGCCATTCTCTTGTTCTCTGTGCCTCTGTGGTGAAGTCATAAGCGATAGCCCTTGCTACCAAGGCGCGGCTTCACGCCTTCGCCGATTGAGCTTCCGGCTTCGCCGGCGTCTCGCGCATCGGCCAGAGCAGCGAACAGAGCCAGGTGACGAGGAGGCCGACCACGCAGCCCATGATGACCTCGCCGACCTTCTGCAGGCCATCCTCGATGCCGCTCAGCTTCGAGTGCTGGGCGAGGCCCGAGGCGATGACGAGAGCGGCATTGATCGGCGCCTGCCGCCACATGGTCTGAATGCGCACGACATACGACGAGACGAGCACGGCGATCGATATGGCAAGCGGCACTTTCCATTCGTTCGTGCCGCCGATGGCCAGAACCGCCAGGCCGACCGCGCAGCCGACCAGGACGTTGATGATGCGGGCGCGGAACATCCGCACCGCATTCTTGACCACCGGCTCGCTCGCCGCGATCATCGACGCGATCGCCCAGATCGGGTTGGCGTCGGCCAGGAACCGCAGCAGCACCCACAACAGGCTGGCGCCGATGAAGACATTGAGGGCGAAGCGCACGCCGAGCAGACCGTCTTCCTGAAAACGCGCGAATAGCTTCATCGCCGCCGGTCCGGCACGATTTGCTCCCTATTCGAGCGCCTGGCGCGCATCGCCGTGCAGACGGTACACCATGCCGGTCTTGGTGGTGCTGAGATCCAGCCCGTCGCGGTCGGCCTGCTGCAGCGCGATGAAGAACGCGCGCACCCGCTCCTGGGCCTTGTCGTGCAGATCGTCGCCGCGCTTGAACTTCGCCTGGAACGCGAACTCGCCGCAGAGCGGGCGATGCATGCCGCGCTCGCGCCAGAGCGCGATGTTCGCATTCGCCGTGACGCCCTTGCCGAAATCGAGCATGCCGAGATCCTGCAGCACCTCTTCGACGATAGTCTGGTTCACCAGGTCGACGTAGTCTTTCGACTTCTTCAGCGACGCGAGACAGGGAAAGATCTTCGCCAAACTCGCCAGCGATGTCCGCTCGCCGTCCGGCAGCTGGCTCAGTCCCAACTGAACGTTGTGCGAGAACAGCAGCCGGTAGCCGCCGACCGCGCCTTTGAGCGGCAGCGCCTCGGATTTGAACTTGATTCGGTATTTGCCAGCGATGTTCGGCCGCACGTCGAGCGCTGCGGCCGTCTGGGCCTCGGGATGCCGGAACTTGAACACGATCTCCGGCTCGCCGGCAGGGAAGCCCAGATCGTAACGGATCCGTCGGCGCAGGATGAATGCATTATTGTAGAGCTGGAAATCGGGCGTATCGAGGAACAGCACTTCCCGGATCTGCGGCTTCAAAGCCACGCTCGCGCTGTCCGAGACGAGGCCGCATTTCTTCGCCACAGTGCGCACCAGCGCGCCATATTCGAGAAAAGCCTGAGCGGCGGTGAAGCGATCGGGCTTCAGGATCAGCTTGCATTCGAGGTAGTTGACCTCATCCCGCGGATGGCCATCGCTGTATGCCCCCGGCGGCAAACGCGGCACCAACCCCGGCGCCGCCTTCGGCGCCGCTTCGGATTGAGCCGGCGCTTTCTTTTCGGACAAAGGGGTGCTGCTTCTGCTGCCCGATCCGTTTCCCGTCTGTCCCTGGGCCACGTTCCCGACCTCCCGGCGCGCGACAACCCGCGCATTATGCGCTCTGATATCGGTCGCGCGCCAGCGGCGCTCGGCGAGGAACGAACGCCACGGCAACGGCGGTCGAACGCAAGTTCACCAGTCGGCGACGGTGACGGGCAATGGTGCTGCCGAGCGATCGACGGCGTACAGGACATGACCGGGCTGGCCGGCGCAGGGATTGTCGGCGGAGACCGCAAGTTCCGGGGAATTGGCCGGCACATGCTTCACCCAATAGGGATTGTTCGGCAGCATGGGGGTCTGCGAGAAATCGGCATTGTCGCCCCAGCCGCTGGCGGCGGAGCGGTAATCGCAGAGCGACGCCGAGGCCGTCGGCGTCGGGTTCTCGGCGCAGCTCCCGAGCGTCGCGAAGAGGAAAATGGCCAAGGCCGTGTGTCGCGGGCGCATCATGGCGTCCCTCCCGGTTGGCGGAAGCGGCGCGAAGCATGCCCGGCGGAGGTGGACAAGCTCCGCGGTCAAGGGACAGGCTGTGCCAAAAGTGCATCGATGACAGTTGAGTTACATCACACTCAATCGCTGTCCCGATCCCCTGTCAATGTCAATCGGCGGTGCGGCGATCGAGAAACGAGGATCACTGGAGGAGGAGGGCGACCCCATGGTGCGGCGCTTCGATCACCTGACCATCGCGGTGCGCGATCTCGACAGAGCGCGCCGGTTCTTCGGCCTGCTGGGCTTCAAAGAGGCGATGTCGGTGGTCATCGCCGGCGAGCCCTTTGCGTCCTACATGGGCGTGCCGGAGATCGAGGCCGATCACGTGACCTTGGTTCTGGAGAACGCCAACCCGCGCACCGAAATCCAGCTGCTCCACTACCGCCATCCCGAAGCCCTATCCGATCCGCAGATCCGCGACCTCCACAAGATCGGCCTCAACCACATCTGCTTTGCAACCGACGACCTGGAAGCCGAGCTGCGCACCATGCGCGAGAACGGCTTCGCGACGCGCAGCGGTATCCTGGACTTCCACGCACGGAAGCTGGTCTTTCTCGAAGGTCCCGAAGGCGTGGTGGTCGAGCTGTCGGAATGGCACTAGCGATCAAATAGGGATTCACCATGGGAGGCACGGAGGACACGGAGATTGTTTAGTTCCCGTGGTGAATCTTCTTCCGGCTTCGCGGGAAAAGCGCTCACACACGCTTACTGGGCTTTTACGTGCTCGAGGAAGTGCAGCACGTCGTTGGTGAATTGCTGAGGATCCTGCAGGAAGGAGAAATGACTGACCTCCGGCTGTATCAGCAAGCCGGCGCCGGGGATCGCCCTGGCCAGGAATTCGGTGTTCTCGCGCTTGATCGCCTCGTCATGGTCGGCATCGACGATCCAGACCGGCACCGTGATCTTCTGCAGCTCCGCTTGCGTCCAATTCGGCTGCGTCGCCCACATCTTCTCGATCTGCGCGAGGAACGCCTGGTATTCCGTCGGCGTCGGCGACAGCGCCGCATACTCCTTCTCAGCCCGCGCGATGAAGGCGTTGAACACCGGGCTCTTGCTGATATCGGCGACCCCGCTCGGGTCGGAATTGGCGGCGAAGGCGAAAAGCTTCGTCAGCCGCTCGGGATGGCGGAGCGCGATGTCGAGGCCGAGGATCGCGCCGTCGCTCCAGCCGACGATGGCCGCCTTGCGGATCTTGAGGAAATCCATGAGGCCGAGCACGTCGTCGGCCATGAGGTCATAGCCATAGGGCTCAGCGTTGCGCGTGCTGCGGCCATGACCACGGCTGTCCATGACGATGACGCGGTAGCGCTTCGCCAAAGCGGGCACCTGGTTGCCCCAGTAATTCGCGTTGGCGAGCCCGCCATGCAGCAGGATGACGGGCTCGCCGCGGCCGAAGACCGCGTACCAGATGCGGATGCCATTCACCGGCGCATAACCCGAGCGCTCGGATTTGGGCAGCGTCGGCGTCGGCGGCAGGATCAGCCATTGCGGATCGGCGCGCGCCGGCGCCCCGGCCGCGACGATCAGCAACCAGCACAGCAGAAATGCCCAGCAGCGCCGCGACGCCGCGCCGCCGAGATCGAACCGACCGGGTGGCGACGCGGTGATGGAGATCGACGACGCCGTCAGCGTACGTTGCTGGAGGGCGGAACCAGCGGCTGGCCTGCCGGCTGATTGGCCGGTTCAACCGGGGTGTTGGCGGCGCCCGGCGTGGTGCCCGGCACGAGCGGGGCGCCCGCGGTGCCGGGAGCGGCACCGGTGGAGGCGGTCGGCGTCGGGCCGGGCATCGGCTGATCCAACTTGTTTTGGCAGCCGGCTACGGCAATCGCTGTCAGGCTGATGGCGGACAATGTGAGAGCGAACGATCTCATGATGTTCTCCTGCGGATGATGCCGGGCGCAAACGGGGCAATTGATTGGTTCGTTCCATGCGCGGAACGATCATTGCAGAGGTAGTTTCGTTACCGTCCCGTCGCACAGTCGAGCTTCGAGGCCATGCCGCCTGCTGCGCGCGGCTCGCGTTAGTATGCCTCCACTCCCGTGTTCGGCCTCTGACTATCGACCGGAGCTCGGGGACGTCTCCCCAGGCGCGCTTACCTTGTCCGCAGGATCTGGGTGATCGGGGGCCTTGTCCGGCGCATGCTTCGCCGGGTGATCGGAGGAGCATGATTTCCGTGCGCCGCTGGTCGGCTTCCCGCCGAACGCGCAAGGGACGTCGTCCTGGAAAAAATGCGGCACATCCTTCTGAAAAAAATTCGGAATGTCGGTTTGGAAAGTGTGGCGCGCATCGTCGAAGAAATCCGCCCGCGCTGGCGCAAACGGCATCAACGTCAACCAGGCGACGGAACAGCCGAGATAGAGGAGCCGAGATGCCTTGTCTGCCATTCCAATCTCCCCCGCGAGGTGCCGGCGTCGTTGGGACCGCAACGGTGCCGGAACAAGATCGTACCAGAACTCGCTGTCGGTTCGGGTGTTCTGTCGTCTGAACCGCCGCCGGCCGTGCTCAGGGCTTTCGCCCGATATAGCTGTGGAAGAGGTCAAGATCAGTGATACGCCGCACGTCGCGAAATCCGCTCTCGGCCATCGCCGCGAGGATACGCTCGGGCGGCAGGCTTTGATCGATCATGTGCCAGTGATAGCGCATGAGCTCCTGAGCTTCGGAGCGACCCGTCATCCAGCGCGAGAGCAAGGGTACGAGCCGGCCGAGATAGGCGGCCGCCACGGTGCGGTTGAGAAATCTTCTCGGCCGGCTGACCTCCAGCATCAGCAGCGTGCCGCCGTTCCGCAGCACGCGCCGAAACTCGCGAAAAACGCCGCCAATGTCGGCGATATGCCGAAGCGCGAAGCCCATGGTGACGAAGTCGGCGGTCTCGTTGGCGATCGGCAGGCAATCCGCACTGCCCTGGATCAGAGGAATTGCGAGCTTTTTCCGCGCCGCCGCCAACATGGCTTCGCTGAGATCGACGCCGATGACGTTGCACGGATCGCCGCTGATGCGAACGGCCTCTTGTGCGACCAAACCGGTACCGGTAGCGACATCGATCACCCTCATGCCCGGCCGCAGCCCGGCGCGCAATAGGCACCGACGACGATGCCAAGGCCCAGACCCGAGCGAGAACAACTGGTTCGCGGCGTCGTAGTAAGGCGCGGTTCGGTTGAACAAGCTGCGCACGAAAATCCGACCATCCGGGTCGTCGTCTTGAAGACGAAAGTGCGAGTCCATGGTGCGCGGCTCCTATGGTTGAGGCGCGCGGGATAGCTTCCTGCGGCGACGGATCACTACGCCAAAGGCTGGATATCCGCAATCGAGACTGCTAGTCTGCGGCTCGCTCTCGCGGGTTGCTTTGAGGGGGTAGTACGCCCGTGTCGCTGGATTTCGACCAGCCGCGCGACGACCATGACCGCTGCGACGTGCTCGTCATCGGCGGCGGGCCTGCGGGGTCCAGCATTGCCACACTTCTCGCCCAGCGCGGCAGGCGAGTCGTTCTGGTGGAGAAGGAACGACACCCGCGTTTCCATATCGGCGAGTCGTTGCTGCCGCTCAACCTGCCACTGTTCGATCGGCTCGGCGTCCGAGAGCAGATCGAACGCACGTCCATGCGGAAATACGGCGTCGAGTTCGTTTCGCCCTATCATCGCCGGACCGTGAGCTTCGAGTTCTCTGAGGCTTGGGATAAAAACTTCCCCTATTCCTATCAGGTCCGCAGATCCGAATTCGATCATCTCCTGTTGCGGAACGCCGCAGCGAAGGGAGCGGAAGTCGTTGAAGCGACGCGCGTCACCGAGGTGGCGCTTCCCTCCGGCGGCGGCGCCGAAGTGAAGGCGATCGGCGAGGGCGGCCAAGCGCGCTGCTGGCGGGCGGATTTCCTAGTCGACGCGTCCGGCCGCGATACCTTCATCGCCAAGCAGCTTGGGACAAAGCAGCGCAATCGCCGCCACAACAGCGCCGCCATTTTCGGTCATTTCACCGGTGCGCGCCGCCTGCCGGGGAAAGCCGAAGGCAATATCAGCATCTTCTGGTTCGATCATGGCTGGTTTTGGTTCATCCCGCTGGCCGACGGGGTGACCAGCGTGGGCGCGGTCTGTCCGCCCGAATACTTCAAATCGCGGGCAGGGGACCTCACGGAATTCTTCATGAAGACCATTGCGCTGTGTCCGGAAATCGCCGATCGCCTGAAGGAGGCGCGCCTTGCCGCGCCGGTGACCGCGACCGGCAACTATTCCTACAACGCCAAGCGGATGATCGGCCGGAACTTCCTCCTCGTCGGCGACGCCTTCGCCTTCATCGATCCTGTCTTTTCGACCGGCGTCTATATCGCGATGACGACAGCCTTTCTTGGCGCCGACGCCGTCGACGATTGCCTCAAAGCGCCGCATCAGGCACAGCGCCGGTTGAAACGTTACGAGGCCGAGGCGCGCCGCGGCCTCAGTTCGTTCAGCTGGTATATCTATCGCATCCGTCAGCCGGCCTTCCGCAACCTCTTCATGTCGCCGCGAAACTATTTCAGGATCCAAGAGGCTGTGCTGTCGTTGCTTGCCGGCGACGTCTTCGGTCGCTCCCCGATCGCGCTCCGCCTCTTCGCGTTCAAAATGATCTATTACGTCAACCGCCTTTGCCTCCTATTTGCCGACCTTCGACGCCAGAAGCGGAGCCCTGCGCTCGAAGCGAGCGGGTGACACCGCGGCTATGCGCGCTCGCGGCCCCGGCATCTCCGCAAGAGATGCGCCTCTGATGGAGGAGCCGCTGCTCCTCGAGGCGCCGCGGTCACGCAGCGCGCGCGCCCGGGCTCGCGCAACGGCGCGTTCTGCAGCCTTCCGTCTGGTGGCCTTTTACGCCTTGCTTCTGCTGTTCGGCCTCGCCAGCTTTCTCTGGAGCGCGATCGGGGCTGCGCTTGTCCATGTCCTGCCACGGCGGCTCGGAGAGCCGCTCGGGTTGGGCGTGATACGGTCGGGCTTCCGAGCTTTCTTCGCGGCCGCCGAAGCGACCGGCGTCTTGCGGCTTCACCTCGCGGCACTCGATGCCTTGCCCAGAGGCGAGCCGGTCGTGATCGCGCCGAACCACCCCTCTCTGCTCGATGCCGCCTTCGTCCTGTCGCGCGTACCGGGTGTGATCTGCGCCGCCAAATCGCCGCTCTGGAACAACCTCTTGCTCGGCGGAGCGGTGCGGCTCGCCGGCTTCGTGCGCAACGATTCACCGACGCGGCTGGTGCGGGACGCCATCCGCCAACTCCGATCCGGTCGCTGCTTCCTCATCTTTCCGGAGGGCACCCGATCGAGCGCCTGGCCGGTCGGTCCCGTGAAAGGCGGGTTCGCGCTGATCGCCCAGCGCGCGGGAGTGTCGGTGCAGACCGTTCTCATCGAGACGAATTCGCGCTTCCTCGGGAAGGGATGGCCGCTCTTCAAGCGGCCGCAGCTGCCGCTGGTTTACCGCGTCAGTCTCGGGCCGCGGTTCGCCGCCGCCGGAGACATTGCCGAGTTCGTCGATCGGGTGCGGCACTGCTATCGCCGGGAACTCGGCGCCGGTGGAGGCGATGCGGAGCGGTGAGGGCGCCGGTGCACGATCGCCTCGTCCTGATCCCGAGCTTCAATACCGGCGCGACGCTGCTGGCGACGGCAAGCGAAGCGCGACGCTTCTGGCAACCGGTGTGGATCGTGATCGATGGCAGCACCGATGGCAGCGGCGAGGCGATCGCCGAACTCGCCGCACGCGATCCCGGTCTGCGCGTGCTGCGCCGCGCGCGCAACGGCGGCAAAGGCGCCGCAGTGCTGGAGGGGTTGCGGGTTGCCGAGGCCGAGGGGTTCAGCCATGTGCTGACGATGGATGCGGACGGGCAGCATCCGGCCGCGCTGATTCCCGAGTTCATGGCGCTGTCGCGCGGGCATCCGGATGCCATGATCCTCGGCGTGCCGGTGTTCGATGCGAGCGCGCCGCGGCTCCGGGTGCTTGGCCGGCGGATCTCGAATGGCTGGGCCAATCTGGAGACGCTGTGGGCGGGCATCGGCGACTCGCTGTTCGGCTTTCGCGTCTATCCGGTCGCGAAACTGAGGCGGATCATGGAGAATACGCGCTGGATGCGGCGCTTCGATTTTGACGCGGAAGCCGCGGTGAGGCTCTCCTGGGCAGGCGTGCCCGCCTATAATGCGCCATCGCCGGTGAAATATTTCCGCCCCGACGAGGGCGGCGTTTCGCATTTCCGCTATGTCAGGGACAATGCGCTTCTGACCTGGATGCATATGCGGCTGATGGCGGGATTTGTCGCCCGCCTGCCGCGGCTGGCCGCGCGGCGGTTCAGATCATTCCACCATTGATGGAAATGACCTGCCCTGAGATGTAGGCGGCGCGTTCGGACGCGAGAAACTCCACGAGTTCCGCGACTTCCTCGGGTCGGCCCGCGCGCTTCATCGGCACCAGGCGCTCGATCGCCTCGTCGCTGAAGGCGTGCTCGCTCATCGGCGAGGCGATGATCCCCGGCGCAACCGAGTTGACGGTGATGCCGCGGCTGGCGAGTTCGAGCGCCAGTGCGCGCGTCGCGCCGTGGAGACCGGCTTTCGCGGCGGCGTAGTTGACCTGCCCGCGATTGCCGGCGATGGCGGCGACGGAGGAGATGTTGACGATGCGGCCCCAACGCGTGCGGATCATCGGCAGGAGCAGCGGCTGCGTGACGTTGAAGAAGCCGTTGAGCGAAACGTCGATGACCCGCGACCATTGCTCCCGGCTCATGCCGGGCATGACCGCGTCCTCGTGGATCCCGGCATTGTTGACCAGGATCTGCGGGACGCCGGTCGCAGTCAGCGATTGAAGCGCTGCAGCGCTAACGGCCGCGTCGGTCACGTCGAAAACGATGGCGTCGGCCGTTCCACCGGCGGCCCTGATCTCGGCGACGAGCTGCTCCGCGCGCGCGGTGCCGGAATGGCCATGCACATAAACGTGATGCCCTGCCAGAGCGAGTTTCCGGCAGATCGCTGCGCCGATCGCGCCGCTGCCGCCGGTGACGAGCGCGCGCTTCACGGCGGCAGCAGGCCGAGAAGCACCGTCGCCCGGCCATCCATCAGGTCCCGCGCACCGCAAGTGACCGCAAAGCGATAGAGCGCCTGTCGCTCATCGCCGGCCAGACGTTCAGCGGCGAGGACAAGCTCCTCCGCAAGCTGGTCGAGCCGCCGCGCTCGGCACGTCACCTCGCGCAGGCTCACGAGGAAGCCGGCCTTCGGCCGATCGCCTGCGGGTGCCGTGAGGCGGCTGTGGACCGCCATGGCCTGTGCAGCGAATTCGATGCCGCAGGCGGCGCCGAGAGCGTCGCCGCGGCGTAGCGGATTGCCGGGATCGCGATGCCGGCGCGAGACGCAGGAAATCGAAGTCTCATCCCATCGTAACACGCCGTCGAGCAGGCACATGGCGCCGGCATGCGGGATCAGCTCTGCGATCTGTGTCCGGTCGAGAAGCATCACGCGCGCGTGGCCACTTGGTCGCGGATCGTCACCGCGGCCGCGGCGACCGGCGTCACGGCGACGGTCAAAGCGAGGCCCGGAACGTAGTCCACCGTCAAGACCGCGCTCGAGCGGCGCGCAAGCGCCGCGAGAAGCGGCAGGCTGCGCGCTGCCGGCACGCCGCGGCACAGCGCCTCGAGGCTGGCCGGTTCCATGGGGGCGGGAATAGCGGGGCGAGCGTCCTGGCGGACATCCAGCCGCGCCATGACCGTCGCCGTCGGTGCGGGGGTGAAGAGGAACGCCGTGCCGAAGGGCGCGCTGATCGGACGCACGCTGTTCAGCGGTTCGGGATAGCAGAGATCGTAAGCGATGAGCGCCACTGCCTGCTTTTCGACCGTCACTTGAACCGCCGCTTCCAGGAGACCGGCGGCGAAACTCGCGTCGTGGCAACAGAGGCTGGTCGATGGCGCATGCGAGCCGGAGGCGATGCTCCAATAGCCCGCCGGTGCATTGTGCACGGAGTTGTGAAAGCGCGTCGGTGAAATGTCAGGAGCCGCCGACGCCAAAGCCTCGAGGATCGCGTGCAAGGTTTCGCCGTCGCCGCCGGAGGAGGTGAAGATCGTCGCCGTCTCCTCGGGATCGCGGTCGGCGGCGGTGAAGACTTCCGTCGCCAGGGCGAGCGCGAGCTTCACCGTCTGCACGGCGCGGCGGCGCTCATTCGCCGGCAGCAGTGGGCTTGCCGGCACGACGGTCGGCCGCGCCTCATAGGGCTCGGCGCCGGCCAGTACGGCGCGGGCGCGGTCCCAGCCTTCGAGTCCAGGCCCGCGCAAGGCGACGGCTTCGACATAGAACTGCACTACGGCGCCCGCCCGACGATGATGCTGCAATTGGCGCCGCCGAAACCAAAGGAGTTGCTGAGCACGCGATCGGGGCTTGCCGCCACGGCTTCGATCAGATAGTGGCTCCTGAAAGC
>Ga0335078_10006551_pt1 | contig 17220 bp, 14 predicted proteins | sample Lox_Sample_32_FD_206711 | JGI IMG/M metagenome (GOLD analysis project Ga0335078, IMG submission 206711) | Soil microbial communities from Loxahatchee National Wildlife Refuge, Florida, United States - Lox_Sample_3.2 | ecosystem: Environmental > Terrestrial > Soil > Wetlands | place: USA... | reverse complement strand
GGGCCGCAGAGCTATCACCGCCTGCCGCAGCTGCTCGAACGCGCCGCCCACGGCGGCAAGGCAGTCGATACCGAATTTCCCGTCGACGACAAATTCGATCGTCTCGCCGCGCCGAGCGCGGCGGCAATCCGCTCGCGCGGCGCCAGCGCCTTCGTCACGGTGCAGGAGGGCTGCGACAAATTCTGCACCTTCTGCGTCGTGCCCTATACGCGCGGCGCCGAGTTGTCGCGCCCGGTTGCAAAGATCGTCGCCGAAGTCGAGCACCTGGCGGCGGCTGGCGTGCGCGAGATCACCCTGATCGGACAGAACGTCAATGCCTATCACGGCGAAGGACCGGACAAGCGGCCGTGGCCGCTGGCGCGGCTGCTGCAGCGCGTGGCGGGCATCGAGGGCATCAGGCGGCTGCGTTACACGACGAGTCATCCGCGTGACATGTCCGACGATTTAATAACGGTGCATCGCGACTTGCCTGAACTCATGCCGCAGCTGCATCTGCCGGTGCAATCGGGTTCCGACCGCATCTTGGCGGCGATGAACCGCCGCCACACGCGCGCCGACTATCTCGACATGGTCCGGCGCCTGCGCGGCGCGCGCTCGGATTTGGCGCTGACCTCCGATTTCATCGTCGGCTTTCCCGGCGAGACCGAGGACGATTTCGCCGCCACGCTCGACCTCATCGACGCGGTCGGCTTTTCCGGCGCGTTCTCCTTCAAGTACTCGCCGCGTCCGGGCACGCCCGCCGCCGACATGGCCGACCAGATCGACGAGGACACCAAGTCCGAGCGATTGGGGCGCCTGCAGGCCGCGATCGACCGCCATCAGGCGGCGTTCAACCGCGGCTGTCTCGATCGCAGCTTCGACGTGCTGTTTGAACGGACCGGCCGCCACGCCGGGCAATTGGTCGGTCGCTCGCCCTACCTCCAGCCGGTCCAGGTGACGGCGGCCGCCTCGCTGTTGGGAGAAATCGCCGCGGTCACGATCGTCGAAGTCGGCAGCAACAGTTTATTCGGCCGCCTCGTATCAAAGGCTCAAACGTCCGTATCGGAGCCCGATTTGCTGGCCGCAGGAGTTTGATCAGGAGCCTTTGCTTGGCAACACGCGAAACCGACCAATCGGTATTCACCGCGCCGGAAAGCGCGACACAAATCTCTCTGAGCTTCGACGACAATCGCCTCGCCTCGATCCTGTTCGGGCAATACGGCCAAAATCTCGCATTGATCGAACGCCGGCTCGGCGTCGTCGCCAATTCGCGCGGCAACACCGTCATCATTGAAGGCAGCCGCGACGCCTGCGATCAGGCCCGCCGCGTGCTGGAAGGCCTTTACGAGCGCCTAAAACGCGGCGACGAACTCGCCGCCGGCGACGTCGACGGCACCATTCGGCTTGTCCTGTCGCAAGGGTCTTTGTTCGATTTCGACGCGACCGCGGCGCGAGAGAATTTCGAGGAGATCAATCTGCGAAAGCGGCGCGTCCGCGCCCGCACCGCGGCGCAAGACGCCTACATCCGTTCGCTCAAGCGCCATGCGCTCGTCTTCGCGACGGGTCCCGCGGGCACCGGCAAGACCTGGCTTGCGGTCGCCCACGCCGTGCAGCTGTTCGAGCGCAAGGAAGTGGACCGTATCGTGTTGTCGCGTCCGGCGGTGGAGGCCGGGGAACGTCTCGGCTTCCTGCCCGGCGACATGCGCGAAAAGGTCGATCCTTATCTGCGGCCTATCTACGACGCGCTTTACGACTTGATGGATCCACGGATCGTCGAGCGGGCCATGCAGACCACGGAAATCGAAATTGCGCCGCTTGCCTTCATGCGCGGCCGCACCTTGTCGAACGCCGCCATTATTCTCGACGAGGCGCAGAATACCACCGCGATGCAGATGAAAATGTTGCTCACCCGACTCGGCGAGAACAGCAGGATGATGGTGACCGGCGATCCGAGTCAGGTCGATTTGCCGGCCGGCCAAACCTCCGGCCTCGCCGACGCGGTACGGCTGCTCGCCGGCGTCGAGGGCATCGGCCATGTCAGTTTCACCGCGGCCGACGTCATCCGCCATGAGCTCGTCGCGCGCATTGTCGAAGCCTACGACAGGGAAGCGGCGAAGAAGCGCGAGCGCCGCGAATGAGGCGTGCGGCGCGCCCGGCGCTGACGATCGACGTCGTGGTCGTCGGCGGCCGATGGAAACAGGCAAGGCTCAAAGCGATCGTGCGGCGCGCGGTCACACAGGCGGCCGCCAAGACCTCAACAAGCGGGACATCGGCAAGCAGGGCATCGGCAACCGGGACATCAACAAACGGCGCAGAGCTTGCTATCGTTCTGACCGACGATTCGGGAATTCGAGCCCTCAACCGGGATTGGCGCGGCATCGACAAGGCCACCAATGTGCTGTCATTCCCAGCAAAAAACGCTCCCGGCCACCTCGGCGACATCGTTCTTGCCCTCGACACCGTTGCGCGCGAGGCCCGCGCCGAGCGAAAGCCGTTTGCCCATCATCTCGCCCATCTTGCGGTCCATGGTTTCCTGCATCTCGTCGGCTACGATCACGAACGGAGCAAAGACGCAGTCGCAATGGAACGGACCGAGCGTGAAATTCTTCGCGAACTTGCCATTCCCGATCCGTACCGCACCGCGATCCCGAAATCGCGGGCGGCGACACGCCGGCCCAGACAAGCCGGCCGCACTGCGAGGCATTCGCGAAACGCCTAGGATTCGTCGCCCCGCCCCGCAATGTCACGGCTAATGCCGAAACTCATGGCTCAATCTTCGCAACCCTCCGCACCGGCCGAGAACCCGCACCGCGAACCGGCGGCGGCGCTGCCGGACCCACCCTCGCCTTCGGAAGGCTGGCTCACGCGCGTCGTGCGCATCCTGTTCGGCTGGAAGGTGGCTTCGACGCGCGCAGACCTTGAACACGTGCTCACCGCCGAGCAGCCGCAATCGGGCTTCTCGCCCGAAGAAGCGGCGCTGCTGAAGAACATTCTGGGGCTGCGGGAAACCCGCATCGAGCGCGTCATGGTGCCCCGCGCCGACATCATCGCGGTGCAGCAGGACATCGCGCTCGGCGACCTGGTCAAGGTCTTCCAGGTCGCCGGGCACTCGCGCCTGGTCGTCTATAACGACACGCTCGACGACCCGACCGGCATGGTTCATATCCGCGATCTGATCGCTTTCATGGCGGCAGGCGCGGCGCCGCAGCAGCCCGCCGAAGGCGGAAGCGAATCGATCGCCGCGACGGATCTGAATTTTGCGAATATCGATCTGTCCTTGCCTTTGAGCGCGACCAAGATCGTCCGTGAAATCCTCTATGCGCCGCCGTCGATGCCGGTGCTCGATCTGCTGGCGAAAATGCAGGCGACACGCATCCATCTTGCGCTCGTGATCGACGAATATGGCGGCAGCGATGGGTTGATATCGATCGAGGATCTGGTCGAGCTCATTGTCGGCGATATTGCCGACGAGCACGATGAAGACGAAGGCTCCGGCGTGACGCGACAGAGCGACGGCTCGTTCGTGGTTACCGGCCGCGCCAGCCTGGAAGACGTCCGCGCCGCAATCGGCGAACAGTTCGACGTCGGCGAAGTCGCGCAGGAGGTCGACACGCTCGGCGGTTATCTCGTCACCAAGGCCGGCCATGTCCCGGTCCGCGGCGAATTGGTGCCGATGCCGGAGCCGTTCGAGGCCGAGGTGCTCGACGCCGATCCGCGGCGGGTCAAGCGCGCGCGCATCTATCTTCGCAAAGATCGCCGGCCTGCGGCGGCCACCCGCGACGCTTCAGCCGCACGGCCGGCGCCGACCCGCGCGGCAGCGCCGCGCGACGAAGCCAATCGGTCCAACCCGAACACGCCGCGGACGTCGTGAAGCGGCTCGTTCATTCCATCGTGCTGTCCTGGGGCTGGCGGCGCCGCGGCATCGCCTTTGCGGCCGGCGCGCTTTCGGTCCTGGCGCTGGCGCCGTTCAATGCCTGGCCGATTCTGTTTGTGACCTTCTCGGTTCTTGTCTGGCTGATCGACGGTGCCGGTATCGGCCGCGGCGGCGGGTTCGTAGCGGCGGCGATGACCGGCTGGTGGTTCGGCTTCGGCTATTTTCTCGCCGGCCTTTACTGGATCGGCTATGCGTTCCTCGTCGATGCGCCGACCTTCGGTTGGCTGCTGCCGATCGCGGTCATCGGCCTGCCGGCGGTCTTGGCCGTCTACACCGCGATCGGAACGGCATTGGCGCGACTCTTATGGACGCGCGGCGCGGCCCGTATCTTGGCTTTGGGCGTGGCGCTGACATTCTCGGAATGGCTGCGCGGCCACGTGCTGACCGGTTTTCCCTGGAACGCCTTCGGCTATGCGTTGACGGCGCCCCTGGCCTTGGCGCAGGCCGCCTCGGTGGTCGGCATTTGGGGGCTGACCTTCATTGCCGTCGTCGTCTGCGCCAGTCCTGCCGCGCTGGGCGACGACCGGGCGGAGACTCCGCGACCGTGGCTGCCGCTCACGGCCGGCTTGGCGTTGCTGGTGGCGCTCGGCGGCTTCGGCGTCTGGCGACTTGCCCGGACGCCAACACGCCTGGTCGATGGCGTCCACTTGCGCATCATGCAGCCGAACCTGCAGCAGGACGCCCGCTTCAACTATTCGGCCAAGCAAGAAGTCATGGACCGCTACATCGCGCTGTCGAGCCGCGGCACCGGCCAACAAGCGCGCGGCATGGGTGATACGACGCAACTCATCTGGCCGGAATCGTCGTTTCCCTTTTTCCTCACGCGCGAGGCGGACGCGCTGGCGCAGATCACGCATTTGCTGCCCGAGCGCGCCGTGCTCATTACCGGCGCGGTCCGGCTCGCCGATCCGGATAACCCGACGCAATCCGGCGTCTACAACTCCATCTACGTCATCGACCACACGGGCTCCATCGCCGCGGTTTACGACAAGGTGCATCTTGTTCCGTTCGGCGAGTATCTGCCGCTGGCGCATTGGCTCGAACGGCTGGGTTTGCAGGACGTGACGGAGCAGCGCGGCGGATTTCTTGCCGGCGATCGCCACCGGCTCATTGCCGTGCCGGGCGCGCCGATGGCGCTGCCGCTCATCTGCTACGAGGCCATTTTTCCCGGCGAGGTGGTGCCGCCCGGCACACGGCCGGGATGGATCGTCAACGTCACCAATGACGGCTGGTTCGGCATTTCCACCGGCCCCTATCAGCACTTCCAACAGGCGCGAGTCACCGCGATCGAGCTCGGACTGCCGCTGGCGCGCGCCGCCAATACCGGCATATCGGCAGTCGTCGACCCGGCCGGCCGGGTCCTCAGCTCGTTGCCGCTCGGCGCCGAAGGCGTGCTCGATGCGCCGTTGCCGCGGCCAATCGGCGCGCCCGTTTATGCCCGCGTCGGCGATGCGCCGGCCTATATCCTGATTGCGATCGCGCTGATCGCCGTGCTACGCCGCAAAGCAAGCCGCGCGACGATCAAAAGCGCGTCCCGCTAAAAGAGCAGACGAAACAAACACCGTTAACAGGTTGTGGAGTTCGCGTAAAAATAGTCGCTATAACGACTTCCAGCTGTTTACCATCTAAACGGCGCAACTGAAGCGCGTGACGATACGCAATCCACCTCACATTCGTCCGATCAGCCATGCGTTTTGCTCCAGCACAAGGAGAATGCAACTATCTCCGTAAAATCGTGCGTGACGATGCTTGCCAAAAGTGGTTTCAAGTGTGACAGTTTTTGATATCGTTCGTATCGACCAGGACCTTAGGGAGCTGAGATGGCTATGTTGGCAAAGAAGGCGCCCAACCCGACCGACAAGCATGTCGGCGCGCGTGTGCGCATGCGCCGGATGATGCTTGGCATGAGCCAGGAAAAGCTCGGCGACGCACTCGGTCTTACTTTTCAGCAAGTGCAAAAATACGAGAAGGGGACCAATCGGATCGGCGCCAGCCGGCTGCAGCAGATCGCTCAGATCCTTCAGGTGCCCGTCTCATTTTTCTTCGAAGGCGCGCCGAGCGCGCAAACGTCCGGCCGCCACGAGGGCATGGGCGAAGCGCCGTCGCCGGCCTATGTGTCGGATTTTCTCGCCACGTCGGACGGCTTGGCCCTGACCAAGGCCTTTATGCGCATCGACGATTCCAAGCTGCGCCGGCGCATCGTCGATCTCGTCGAGCAGATCGCGGGGCGCGAGAAGCGCTGAAGGCGCCCGTCACGATCGTCTTGCGGCGCAAGTCTTTTTCGGCGGCCGTCGGCAGGTGGCCGCCCACCTTTGGCCCACATCTTGACCGCGCAGGGGTACACTGCAACAACCACTTGGCTCGGCGCGGCTGAGGCCGCACGAAGTCGAAGCCGAGAGCGTGTTTGAGGCCGATCAAGAGGGGAGTTTTCTGCTGTGCAACGCGCCAATTATCTGTTCACCAGCGAGTCCGTGTCGGAAGGTCATCCTGACAAGGTCTGCGACCAAATCTCCGATGCGGTGCTCGATGCCTTCATCGAGAACGACATCAAGCTGGGGATCGCCGATGAAAGCGCGGTGAATACGCGGCTCGGCTGCGAGACGCTCTGCACCACCAACAAGATCGTCGTCGCCGGCGAGGGCCGCGGCCAGTCGCCGTTGTTTCACAAGCACGGCGAAAAGGCGGTGGTCAATCGCGAGATGATCACCGAGATCGCGCGCGGAGTGGTCAAGGACATCGGCTACGATCAGGACGGTTTCTCCTACTACGGCGCCGACGTCGAGGTGCTGCTCCACGGCCAGTCTCCCGACATCGCCATGGGCGTGAACGCCAAGAAGACGAAGAGCGGCGAACAGGAGGGCGCCGGCGATCAGGGCATGATGTTCGGCTTTGCCTGCACCGAGAGCGAGGTCTACGAGAAGGGCTCGTTCATGCCCGCGCCGATCTATTTCGCTCACAAGATCCTAAAGGTGCTGTCGGACAAGCGGCGCAGCAAGCAACTGTTCGATTTGCAGCCGGACGCCAAAAGCCAGGTCACGGTGCAATATGTCGACGGCGAGCCGGTCGGCTGCACCAAGGTGGTGGTCTCGACCCAGCACAACGCGCAGACCCGTAACGGCAAGAAATATTCGCCGGGCATGGTCCGCGAAATGATTTCCGACGCGGTCGAATCGGCGCTGCCCAAAGGTTGGATGCCGAAACGGGCCGGCGATTTTCTGGTCAACCCCACCGGCAATTTCGTCATCGGCGGCCCCGACGGCGATTGCGGCCTCACCGGGCGAAAGATCATCGTCGATACTTACGGCGGCTATGCGCCGCACGGCGGCGGCGCGTTTTCCGGCAAGGATCCGACGAAAGTCGATCGTTCGGCGGCCTATGCCGCGCGCTATCTCGCCAAGAACGTGGTCGCGGCGGGCCTCGCCGAGCAGTGCACCATACAGGTCGCTTACGCGATCGGCGTCGCCGATCCGATGTCGCTCTATGTCGACACCCACGGCACCGGAAAAGAGGACGAGAAGAAGCTCGCCAAGACGCTGCAGGAGATTTTCCCGCTGCGCCCCACCCATATTCGTCGCACGCTCAAGCTCAATCGGCCGATCTATAAGCGCACGGCGGCCTACGGCCATTTCGGCCGCGCTCCGGAAAAGGACGGCGGATTTTCCTGGGAGCGCACCGACCTTGCGGATACGCTCAAGCGCGCCTTCCGCTAGCAACTCTGCGGCCGGCGTGGCCGGCTATCGTCGCGCGCGCCGGGGCGCCGGACATCCGCATCTCTCTCTGCTATATCCTGGCGCCGCAGACGTGGATGGCCGCCGCTGGCGCGGCCGTGACGGCCGATGACCCCGGACCTCAATCCGCCGCGCGCGTTTTTCGGCCGCCGCAAGGGCCACAGGCTTCGGCCGAACCAGGCGCGCCTGCTCGACACCGTACTGCCGCGACTTGCGCTCGATCTTTCCCGTCCCGCGCCCGACAGCCTGGCCGAGCTGTTCGCGGTGGCGGTCGATGAAATCGATCTGGAAATCGGCTTCGGCGGCGGCGAGTTCATGATCGGGCAGGCGCGGCAGTTGCCGCATACCGGCTTTATCGGCGTCGAGCCTTTCGTCAATGGCATGGCCAAAGCGCTCGCCGGTATCGAGAGCAACGGCCTCTCCAATATTCGGCTGCACTTCGACGATGCCGCACCGCTGATAGCGTGGCTGCCCGATGCGTCATTGACGCGGATCGACCTCATACACCCCGATCCGTGGCCCAAGCGCCGTCATTGGAAGCGGCGGTTCGTGCAAGATGCCGCCATTGCCCGGTTCGCCCGCATCCTGCGGCGCGGCGGCGAATTCCGCTTCGTCAGCGACATTGCGGATTATGCGAGCTGGACCCTGCAGCGGTTTATCAGGTCGGAATTCTTCGAATGGACCGCGCAACGCGCCGATGATTGGCGGCAACCCTGGCCCGGCTTTAGCGGCACGCGCTATCATGCCAAGGCCGCCAAAGAAGACCGCGCCTCCTGTTTCCTGGTGTTTCGCCGGCTCTGACGGCCGCCCCGACTCGAGAGCATGATCCGGAAAATGCCCGCCCCCGGACTTGATCCGGGGGTGGATGCCGGCTTTCCGACAGATCATGCTCCAACAAAGCACCCTAGGCCATGATCCGATTCAACCTCATCGGATCATGGGCTAGCGGTCTTTTTGATTGTGCCGGACCTGCCAGAAGCGCACCACGCGTTGGGCGGTGGACGGCGAAAGCCGGTCGTAATTGGCGAATGCGGCATCGATGCCGAGCGTGGCGGGCGGCTTGCCGTCGGGTTGCACCGTTATCACCGCTTTCACCGTGGGCCAGCTCATGCCTGCCGCCTTGCACAAGATCAGCACCGGGTCGGGGCGTTCGCCCGTCATCAGCCGGTCGGCGACCGCGAGCGGCACCTTGGACAGCGCCGCCAGCGCCACGACCGTCTCGTCGTATTTGCCGCCGCCGGCGAAAGCCGCCAGCGCCGCCTCGTTCATGGTCCCGGCCCGATGCAGGCGCAACACCACCCGCTGCGCCGCCCGGTAATCGCGCGGGCCTATCCGCGCGCTCACCTGGTTGGACACTCTTTCCAGAACGCGGCGGATTTCGACTTTCAGTTCCGGGCTCGCGGATGCAAGCAAGCGGCGATGCACGACGGCGGTGGCGCGCGTCAGCAATTCCTGGAACATGTGCGAAGGGATGTCCGGCCGCAGCCCGACTTTCTCGGCGAGGACGCCGTCGCTCTCCGCCCGCTCCACCAGACGGGAGAAGGCGATTTCGGAAATGCGCGCGCCGTGATTTTCGGCCACGCTGCGCGCGACCTCGCGATCGCCGCGCCGTACCAGAATGTCGGTGACGGCTTCGCCCAGCTCCCGCCGCGTCGAGATCGCTTGCAAATGCGCCTGCCCCTTGGTCGCGGCGACATCGACGAGATCGGCCTCGGCCAGGCGCGGCGCGAGCGTAAGCACCGGACCGGCGACCGCAATGTCGTCGTCCTTGGCGAGAATGCGCAATACTTTGAGCGGCGCGTTGCCGACCGGGGCCAGCCGCCGGGCCAATTCGGCGCGCGCCTTGCTTTCGATTTCGTCGATCAGCAGAGCGAAGACGTCGTCGAACAGAGCGACTTGGGCGTCGCTGTAGCGCGGGGCCGTATCCAGAAACAGCGTCGTAATGCGCCGCAGCGTTTCGGCACGTTTCTGCCGCGACCCGCGTTGCAGCGCGTCTTCGAGTTCTGAAATCAGCAAGGGTGCGGCACCCATATAAGGCACCAGAAGCCTGCGGTCGGGGGTTTTTGTCGCCCGCGTCGTTTCCTTCACTACCCCCGACTGATTACCGATCCCTGAACTGCCCTTGCAACCGCGAGAAAAACCGCTATATTGGCCACATCCGTCATGGATACCTCATAACGGTCGGTTGAACCGAACGGTTTTGAGAGTGGGTTCCCCCGGGACCCGCTCTTTTTTATTACCCGAGGCCAGCGCCGCCGATTTGAAGTTCCTACAGCGGTCGCGGCCGGTTCGTTTTAGGAACTTCAAATCGAAAGCCGCACTGGAAGCTAACATGGCGGTAGTGCCCGTTTGCTTTCGAAGCTCGTGTCAAATGGTTGCCGCGACGGTGCACGAACTTCGAAAGCGGTGCGCTACCCGGCGTTTTTCCGATGGCCGAATAGAGCATGGACGATAGGCCGGCGAGTGTTGGATTGACGAGCTTTACCGATGAACCCCGGCTCATCACCGAGCCGGGACGCAGCGCGCGCGTCGCCGCGCTCGTCGAGCCGGTGCTGGCCTCGCTCGGCTACCGGCTGGTGCGCGTGCGCATCTCCGGCTTTGCCGGCTGCACCGTCCAGATCATGGCCGAGCGTCCCGACGGCACGATGGCGATCGAGGATTGCGAAGCCGCGTCCCGCGCACTGTCGCCGGTGCTCGACGTCGCCGATCCGATCGAAGGCTCGTACCGGCTGGAGATTTCCTCGCCGGGCATCGACCGGCCGCTGGTGCGGCGCTCGGATTTCGATCGCTATGCCGGCCATGTTGCGCAAGTGGAGCTGACCGCGCCGATCGACGGGCGGCGGCGCTTCCGCGGCGAGCTCGTCGGGACGGAAGGCGAATGCGCCCGTATCCGCCGCGCCGATGCGGCGCCAAACGAGAACGCCGAAGTTTTGCTGCCGATCGACGAGATGACTGAAGCCAAGCTCGTGCTTACCGACACGCTCGTTGCCGAATCGCTGCGCAAGAGCAAGCAGAGTCAACGCAAGGGAGACTGACCGATGGCGACCGTAAGCGCCAACAGACTCGAACTTCTACAGATCGCCGACGCGGTCGCCCGCGAAAAGGCGATCGACCGCAAGATCGTGCTCGGCGCCATGGAAGACGCCATCGCCAAGGCCGCCCGCTCGCGCTACGGCAGCGAGACCGAAGTGCGCGCCGAGATCGATCCGAAGAGCGGCGAACTGCACCTGTCGCGCCACATGCTGGTGGTCGACGCCGTCGAAAACCCGGCGACCCAGATCAGCCTCGACGACGCCCGCCGGCGCCACCCCGCCGCGCAGATCGGCGACACCATCGCCGACCCGCTGCCGCCGCTTGAATACGGGCGCATCGCGGCGCAATCGGCCAAGCAGGTGATCGTGCAGAAAGTGCGCGAGGCCGAACGCGATCGGCAATATGACGAATACAAGGATCGCATCGGCGACATCGTCAACGGCATCGTCAAGCGCGTCGAATACGGCAACGTGGTCGTCGATCTCGGCCGCGGCGAAGCCATCGTGCGTCGCGACGAAATGCTGCCGCGCGAGGTATTTCGCAACGGCGACCGCATCCGCGCCTATATCTACGACGTGCGGCGTGAGCAGCGCGGTCCGCAGATTTTTCTGTCCCGCACCCACCCGCAATTCATGGCAAAGCTGTTCGCGCAGGAAGTTCCGGAAATCTACGACGGCATCGTCGAAGTCAAGGCGGTGGCGCGGGATCCCGGCTCGCGGGCGAAGATTGCCGTCATTTCCCGCGATTCTTCGGTCGATCCGGTCGGCGCCTGCGTCGGCATGCGCGGCTCGCGCGTGCAGGCCGTGGTTAATGAGCTCCAGGGCGAGAAGATCGACATCATCCCGTGGTCGCACGACATTGCCACCTTCGTGGTCAATGCGCTCGCTCCGGCGGAAGTCGCCAAGGTCGTGCTCGACGAAGAGCGCGAACGCATCGAAGTGGTGGTCCCCGACCAGCAGCTCTCGCTCGCCATCGGGCGGCGCGGCCAAAACGTCCGCCTCGCCTCGCAGCTGACCGGATGGGACATCGACATTCTGACCGAGCAGGAGGAATCCGAGCGGCGCCAGGCAGAATTCGAGAACCGCACGCGGATGTTTATCGACACGCTGAACGTCGATGAGGTGATCGGACAATTGCTGGCGTCGGAAGGCTTCAACTCGGTCGAAGAACTGGCGATGGTCGACACCAAGGAAATCGCCAATATCGAAGGCTTCGACGAGGAAACCGCCGGCGAGCTGCAGACCCGCGCGCGTGACTATCTCGCCAAGGTCGAGGCCGAGCTCGACGCCAAGCGCATCGAGCTCGGCGTGGAGGACGCGCTCAAGGACGTCGAGGGCGTCACGACGGCAATGCTGGTGCGTTTCGGCGAGAACGGCATCAAGACCGTCGAGGATCTTGCCGGCTGCGCCACCGACGATCTCGCCGGCTGGACCGAGCGCAAGGACGGCGAAGCCGTCCGTCAGGCGGGCATTCTCGACGGCTTCGAGCTGTCGCGCGAAGAGGCCGAGGCCATCATCATGAACGCGCGCGTGAAGGCGGGTTGGATCAGCGAAGCGGATCTCGCGCCGCCGGCCGCCGAAGAGCCGGCGGCCGCCCCCGCGCAACCGTAAAGGGAGCCAATATCGGCATGACCGCCGCAACGAGCGCGATCGAACTCGACGACGGCCCGCGGGCGCGCGATCCCGAACGGCTGTGCGTGGCGACGCGCACGGTGCGGCCGGTCGGCGATTTGATCCGCTTCGTCGTCGGGCCGGACGGCATGACCGTGCCCGATCTCAAGGGCAGGCTGCCGGGCCGGGGCGTCTGGGTGACCGCGACGCAGGAGGCGCTGGCGGAGGCCGTCAAGCGCAAGGCCTTCCCGCGCGGCTTCAAGCGAGATGTTCGCGTTCCGCCGGACCTGGTCGATCATACCGAACGCCTGCTTGTGCGTTCGGCGCTCGATGCGCTGGCCATCGCCGGCAAGGCCGGTCTGGTGGCGGCCGGATTTACCAAGGTGGAGAAAGCATTGGGGCATGGCGAGGTCGCCGCCGTTCTGCATGCGGCCGAGGCGGCGGACGATGGCAGCCGAAAGCTCGATGCCGCGCTCCGCCGCGGCCCCTCGGCGGGTCGCGCGGCCGTAATCCGCTGTCTGACCATGGCCCAATTGGATTTGGCACTGGGACACCCAAATGTGGTACATGCAGCCCTGCTTGCCGGGCCCGCGAGCCGGACGTTTTTGACGCGTTTGCAGCGTTTGGAGCGCTTCCGGAGCGGCAATGCGGGCTCCGAGCCCGGTGGGACAGTCAATTGAGTTGAGCCGAAGACGAAATATCGGCGTGTATGGAACTGGATACGAATGACCGAGACGACCAAAGGCGGAAGCGAGAAGCTGAGCGTAGCCCCGAGCAAGACGCTGACGTTAAAGCGTGGCGGCGTCGAGCAGGGCGTGGTGCGCCAAAGCTTCAGCCATGGACGCAGTAAAGCGGTCGTCGTCGAAAAGGTTAAGCGTCGCATCCCCGGACCGGGCGAAGCCAAGCTGGAACCGGCCGCCGCGCCCGATCGCGGCGCCGCGCGCGCCCCCGCGAAGGCACCGGCGGCCGCCGCGCCAGCGGCGCCGGCATCCTCCGCCGCGCCCGCGGCGTCGCCAAAATCGTCCGGCGTGGTGCTGCGCACCTTGACCGAGGACGAGCGCAACGCCCGCGCCCATGCGCTGGCCGATGCGCGCTTGCGGGAAACCGAAGAGCGCTCGCGCGCCGAGGAAGAGGCGCGCGTCCGCCGCAGCCGGGAAGAATCCGAACGCGCCGACCGGGCGGCGGCGGAAGCGCGCAAGCGCGACGAGGAAGAACGCCGCAAGCACGACGAAGAGACCCGGCGCAAGGCCGACGAGGTTGCCAAGAAGCGCTTCGGCGCGGACACGGCAGCGGCGCCGAAGCCGGGCTTGCAGCGGCTTGCGCTCGAGGCCGAAGAAGAGGAAGCCCCGCGCACCCGCCGCGGCGGCGGCGCGCCCGCACGGCCCGCGCCGGCGCCCAAGCCGACCCGCAGTGGCGGCGAAAAACGCCGCGGCCGCCTCACCGTGGTAACCGCTTTGTCCGCCGACGAGGTGCGCGAGCGCTCGGTCGCCTCGTTCCGCCGCCGCGTCCAGCGCATGACCGGCCACCGCGACGAGCCCAAGGAAAAAATCGCCCGCGAAGTGACGATCCCCGAGACGATCACGATTCAGGAACTGGCAAACCGCATGGCCGAACGGGCGGTCGACGTCATTCGTATTCTGATGCAGCAGGGCCACATGGCGAAGATCACCGACACGATCGACGCCGACACCGCCCAACTCATCGCCGAAGAGCTTGGCCACGCCGTGCGGCGCGTCGCCGAGTCCGACGTCGAAGAAGGCATGTTCGACGTCGCCGATACTCCGGAAAGCCTGCAGCCGCGCGCGCCGGTCGTCACCATTATGGGCCATGTCGACCACGGCAAGACGTCGCTGCTCGACGCCATTCGCTCGACCGAAGTCGCCGCCGGCGAGGCCGGCGGCATCACCCAGCATATCGGCGCCTATCAGGTCACCTCGCCCTCGGGCGGCCGCATCACGTTCATCGACACGCCCGGCCACGCCGCGTTCACCGCCATGCGCGCCCGCGGCGCCAAGATCACGGATATCGTCATCCTGGTGGTTGCCGCCGATGACGGCGTCATGCCGCAGACGGTCGAAGCCATCCATCACGCCAAGGCGGCGAAGGTGCCGATCATCGTCGCCATCAACAAGATCGACAAGCCCGACGCCCGGCCCGAGCGGGTTCGTACCGAATTGCTGCAACACGAAATCCAGGTCGAATCGCTCGGCGGCGACGTGCTGGAGCTCGAAGTGTCGGCCAAGCAGAAGACCAACCTCGACAAGCTGCTCGACACCATCGCGCTGCAGGCCGAAGTCCTCGAATTGAAGGCCAATCCCAACCGCCCAGCGGAGGGCACGGTGATAGAAGCGCGGCTCGATCGCGGCCGCGGGCCGGTGGCAACCGTGCTGGTGCAGCGCGGCACGCTCAAGCCCGGCGACATCGTCGTCGCCGGCAGCGAGTGGGGTCGGGTGCGCGCGCTGATGTCGGATACCGGCCACTCCGTGGTGGCGGCGGGCCCGTCGATGCCGGTCGAAGTGTTGGGCTTCAACGGCACGCCCGAAGCCGGCGACCGGCTTGCCGTCGTCGACACCGAGGCGCGCGCCCGGGAGATCACCGACTATCGCGAACGTCAGAAGCGCGAAAAACTGGCGGCGCGTCAGACCGGCATGCGCGGTTCGCTCGAGCAGATGATGAATCAGCTCAAGACCTCCGGCCGCAAGGAATTTCCGCTGCTGATCAAGGCCGACGTGCAAGGCTCGATCGAAGCGATCGTCGGCGCGCTGGAGAAACTGGGCACCGAAGAAGTGGCGGCGCGGGTGATCTTCGCCGGCGTCGGCGGCATCACCGAATCCGACGTCACGCTGGCGGAAGCCTCCGGCGCGGCGGTGATCGGCTTCAACGTTCGCGCGCACAAGGAAGCGCGCGAGGCCGCCGAGCAAGCCGGCGTCGAGATCCGCTATTACGACATCATCTACAATCTGGTCGACGACGTGAAAAAGGCGATGTCGGGATTGCTGGCGCCGACCTTGCGCGAGACCATGCTCGGCAACGCCACCATCCTGGAGATCTTCAAGGTCTCCAAGGTCGGCAATGTCGCCGGCTGCCGCGTCACCGACGGCACCGTCGAGCGCGGCGCCAACGTACGGCTCATTCGCGACAACGTGGTCGTTCACCAGGGCAAGTTGTCGCAACTCAAGCGCTTCAAGGACGATGCGCGCGAAGTCATCGCCGGGCAGGAATGCGGCATGGCATTCGAGAATTATCAGGACATGAAAGTCGGCGACGTTATCGAGTGCTACCGGGTGGAGAGCGTGCAGCGGACGCTGTGAGTCCGACACTCACGTTCGCGGTTCTCCGAAACTGTCATGCCCCGCACCGGCCGGGCATCCAGTAATCACCGCGCGATTGGGGTTACTGGATCGTCCGTTTTTGCGGACGATGACGAGAAGCAAATTGTGAAGATTTGGATATGCCACGCCACCAACATCGCGATCAGTCTGCCGGCGGCTCGCAGCGCCAGCTGCGGGTCGGCGAATTGATACGGCATGAGTTCGCCGACATGCTGACGCGCGGCGACATCCACGATCCGGTGATCGAGGGGCACATGATCACGGTGCCCGAAGTGCGCATGACCGCCGACCTGCGGCTCGCCACCATCTACATCATGCCGCTCGGCGGCCGCGACGAGAGACAGGTGCTCGATGCGCTCGAGCGCAACAAGCGCTATGTGCGCGGCGAGATCGCGCACCGCGTTAACCTGAAATTCGCACCCGAGATCCGCTTCCGCCTCGACGAGCGATTCGACGAAGCGGAACGGATCGAGAAGCTTTTGCGAACGCCGGTAGTCCAGCGCGACCTCGGCGGCGAGAAGGACAAGGAATGAGCGCCCAACAGGCCACGGACGCATCCCCGCCGGGGGAGACCGAGCGGCGGCCGGTTACACAAAAAAACCCAAAACGCGACGTGCACGGCTGGATCGTGCTCGACAAGCCGGTCGGCATGACGTCGACCCATGCGGTCTCGGTCATCAAGCGCCTGTACGCGGCCAAGCGCGCCGGCCATGCCGGAACGCTCGACCCGCTGGCGTCCGGTTGCCTGCCGATCGCGCTGGGCGAAGCCACCAAGACCGTGCCGTTCGTGGTCGACAGCCGCAAGACCTATTCGTTCACCATCCGCTGGGGCGAGGAGCGCGATACCGACGACGGCGAGGGCCGCATCGTAGCCAGTCGCCCCGGCCGCCCCGATGCCGCCGCCATCCGCGCGCTGCTGCCGCGTTTCACCGGCCATATCGAGCAAATCCCGCCGCGCTTTTCGGCGGTGAAGGTCGGTGGCGAGCGGGCCTATGACCTGGCCCGCGACGGCGAGATCGTCGAACTGGCGCCTCGCACCGTCGTCATCCACCGGCTCGAATTGGTGGACATTCCCGATCCCGACCATGCCGTGCTGTCGGCGACCTGCGGAAAGGGCACCTATGTCCGCGCGCTGGCCCGGGATCTGGGCCGGGCGCTCGGCGTCCTCGGGCACGTTTCGGCGCTGCGCCGGAGCCAAGTCGGCCCGTTCGGCGAGGCCGACATGATACCCCTGGAACAGATCGAGGCTTTGTGCCATAGAGCGGCCGCTGGCGAGGGACACCTTGCCGATACGCTGCTGCCGATCGAGACCGCGCTGGACGACATCCCGGCGCTGGCCGTGAGCCCGGCAGACGCGGCCAGGCTCGCCAGGGGCCAGGCCGCATTGTTGCGCGGACGGGACGCCTCCATCTTCCGCGGCATGGTCCAGGTCGCTTCCGGCGGCCAGCTTTTGGCCATTGCCGAGGTCGAACGCGGTGAGATCGTTCCCCGGCGCGTGTTCAATTTAACCGGTATCGCTGGTCGTGCCGGACGAGAAAGAGGTTGATGACGATGTCGATAACGACCGCGCGTAAGGCGGAATTGATCAAGGGCTATGCCGTCAA
>Ga0335078_10006550_pt1 | contig 17220 bp, 16 predicted proteins | sample Lox_Sample_32_FD_206711 | JGI IMG/M metagenome (GOLD analysis project Ga0335078, IMG submission 206711) | Soil microbial communities from Loxahatchee National Wildlife Refuge, Florida, United States - Lox_Sample_3.2 | ecosystem: Environmental > Terrestrial > Soil > Wetlands | place: USA... | reverse complement strand
CTATTTCGTCGCCGACGCACAGGGCCACCACCGCTTCGCCCACACCATCGAAGAACACAATAAGAATGTAGCGGCCTACCGCAAGGCCATGCGCGGCCACTAAGGAGTTCTTGCCGGGACAGCCGCCTCGGCTTTCCAGCCGAGCCCACCTCCCGCCGCGCCCCTATGCGATGCTCACAAACTCCGACTGACTGCAGCCGCTTATAATCCCTCCGTGCCTCCCGACCACACGCCCGCACCCCGCCGCGTGCTCGGCCTCGACGTCGGCGCTCGCCGCATCGGCGTCGCCGTCTCCGACCCCCTCGGCATCACGGCGCAAGGTCTCGACACGCTCCACCGCAAAAACAAGCGCCACGACCTCTCCCATCTCGACCGCGTCATCCGCGAATATCACGTCCAGGAAATTGTCGTCGGTCTTCCACTTCGCATGAGCGGCGACGAGGGCGCGCAGGCCGAAAAAATACGCGCCTTCGCCGAGGACCTGCGCAAGCATCTCAAGCTTCCAGTTCATCTTTGGGACGAGCGCCTTACCTCCGCCGAAGCCAACCGCCTGCTCCGCGAGACCGACCTCTCCATTGAAAAGCGCGGCAAAGCGGTCGACCGCATGGCCGCCATTCTCATCCTCCAGGGATGGATGGAAAGTCGCCGAATCTGACTCATCCATACCGGCCGGCCTCCGCCGACATCGTTAAGCGACCTTAGAATCAACCACTTCCACCCCTCCCCGCTCTCGACCGCATCCTTCTTGCCTTCCCCCCCCGGGAGGAGTAGCATGTTTACAGTACTTTACGACGTTCTTCCCCACGAACCTTCACCTTCCCGGGTGTCCGACTATGAGCGGTACCGACTTGAATTTCCACATCGGCGACAAGGTCGTTTACCCCAATCACGGCGTTGGTGTCATTGAACAGATTGGCAGCCGCTCGGTCGGCACCACCGTCGAGCGCTTCTATCTGCTGCACATCAAGGCCAGCAGCCTCAAGGTCATGGTGCCCTGCCAGAACGCCGGCAGTGTCGGCATGCGGCGCGTCGTCCGCAATGGCGAAGTTCAAAAAGTGGTGGATTTTCTTTCGGTTACCGAGAACGGCAGCAATGGCGACTGGAAAGACCGCTTTAAAGAGAATTCCGATCGCATGCGCACCGGATCCCTCCTCGAAGTCGCCGGGGTCCTCAAGAGCCTCATCGCCCTGCATCAGGCGAAACCGCTTTCTTTCCGTGAAAAGAAGATGCTCGAGCGTGCCCGTTACCTGCTCGTCAGCGAGCTCGCCATGGCCCGCAATTGCGAAGAGTCCAAGGTCGAGGAACTCCTCACCACCGCTCTGGCCAAGTGCAAGCTGCGTTTCCCCGAAGCCTCGGAATTCCAGGCCTGACCTTTAGAAACAACTGCCGCCGGCCGCTGCTCCGCGAATCCCAAAACCGCTCCCCAAAATGGTTCGCCAACCCGCAATTCCCCGCTGCCTCGCACATAACAGCCGGGCGCGAGAGTATAATTTCCCAAGCCAACCCGCAATCCGTGGCCGTAATCCTTGTTGATCACGTATGACAGATCAGATCAGACGAAAACTGCAGGAAGAGATCAACGCGCTTGAACACGAGTTGATCCACGAACTTCCCAAAGAAATCAAGAAGGCCGCGGCCCTCGGCGACCTCAGCGAAAACGCCGAGTACCACATGGCCAAGCAGCGCCAGGAGTTCGTCAAGGCGCGCGTCCGCCAGCTCGGCAAGCGGCTCGCAGACCTGTCCATGGTCAACATGAACAACATCCCCCACGACAAAGTCGGCCTCGGCTCGACCATCAAGGTCTACGACAGCACCAAGAACGAGGAACTCGAATACAAGCTCGTGACCAGCGAAGAATCCGACGTCGCCACCGGAAAAATCTCCACCACCTCGCCCATCGGCCGCGCCCTGCTCAATAAAAAGGTCGGAGACGAAGCCGTCGTGATCACTCCCAATGGCAAGCGCACCCTGGAAATTCTCAGCCTCAGCACCATCCACGACGATGTCGAAGGCGGCGCCCCCAAACAGGCAGGCGCATAATGACCGTTTCCTGGACCTCCGCCTTCGGACGCGCCTGCGGAGTTCTTCTTGACACCATCGTCCGCTGGCTCGCGCTCTCCCGCATCAATCCCAACGTCCTCACCTTCATGGGACTGGTCGTCAACTCCTGGGCCGCCGTCCTGTTCGCCTCGGCGAACGCAAGCAACCAGAAGCGCATGTTCATCTACGCCGGACTCGTCATCATCTTCTCCGGCTTCTTCGACCTCGTCGACGGACAGGTCGCCCGCGCCACCAACCGCGTCACCCGCTTCGGAGCTTTTTTCGACTCCGTCGTCGACCGCTACTCCGACGCTTCCCAGTTCCTCGGCCTGCTCGTTTTCTACGCCCGCGGCGGACGCTTCTTCTGGGTCGTCCTCGCCGCTTTCGTCATGGTCAGCGCCATCATGGTCAGCTACACCCGCGCCCGCGCCGAGTCGCTCATCGGTTCCTGCCGCGTCGGATTCATGGAGCGCCCCGAACGCCTCGTATTGGTAATCCTCGGAGCCCTCTTCAACCGCATGGCCCCCGTCTTGTGGGTGATTGCCGTGCTCAGCACCATCACCGTCATTCACCGCATGCGCTACACCTGGACCCGTACCCAGGACCACCCCGTCACACTCCATCCCACTCAAGCCGCCTAGACAAATTGGGTCTCCGCCGTGGAAGACCGGCCCCCCAGCCAGTCGGCGTGGCACGATCAAGTCATTCTCATGTTCTCACGCTGACATTCCGCACCAGCTTCCTCCCTTGGAATCCGCTCGCCCGCGATAAACTACAAACCACCCCATGCCTCGCCTTCTTCTTTCCTGGAGCAGCGGCAAAGAGAGCGCATGGGCCCTGCACCTCCTGCGCCAGAATTCGCAATACGAAATCGTCGGACTGCTCACCACCTTCAACCAGTCCGCCGACCGCGTGGCCATGCACGCCGTCCGGCGAGTCCTGGTCGAACAGCAAGCCCGCGCCGCCGGCCTTCCCCTCTGGACCATCCCTCTGCCCTGGCCCTGCTCCAACGAACAATATGAAGCCCTGATGTCCCAGGCCTGCCGCGAAGCCGTCGCACAACACATCGGCTGCATCGCCTTTGGCGATCTTTTCCTTGAAGACGTCCGCGCCTACCGCGAGCGCCAGCTCTCCGGAACCGGCCTCACTCCAGTTTTTCCTCTATGGCAACTCCCAACGCCGGCGCTCGCGCAACATATGATCGCCGCGGGCATGAAGGCCACACTCACTTGCATCGATCCCCGCAAACTCGATCCCACTTTCGCCGGACGCCGCTTCGACGAAAAACTGCTCGTCGATTTTCCCGCTGGCGTCGATCCGTGCGGCGAGAACGGCGAATTCCACTCCTTCGCCCACGCCGGCCCCATGTTCGCGCATGAGATTCCCGTCGTCCTCGGCCAGACCGTCACACGCGACAACTTTGTCTTCGCCGACCTGCTCCCCGGCTGATCCTCCTGATTTCGCAAGCTGACGGGCCGCGGTGCCTGCTATCCTATCCGGTCACATCCTAGTTTCAGCGGATGTTTTCTGGGGACAACTCTTGCCCACTGATCCCGTACTCGTCATCCACGGCGGCGCCTGGGCCATGCCCGACGACATGGTCGACGCTCACCTGCGCGGCGTGAACAACGCTCTCTGCGCGGGATGGCGCGTGCTCGAGCGCGGCGGCTCTGCGCTCGATGCCGTTGAAGAAGCCGTCGTCATCATGGAAGACGACGAGACCTTCGACGCCGGTCGCGGCAGCTTCCTCAATCGCGACGGCAAGGTTCAGCTCGACGCCCTCATCATGGACGGTGCCACGCTCCGCGCCGGTGGCGTGGGATGCGTCGAGCGCCTGCGCAATCCCGTGCGCGCCGCGCGCAAGATTCTGAGCGAGAGCCCCCACGTCTACTTCGTCGGTGAAGGCGCTGAACGCTTCGCCGCCGAGCATGGCGTGCCGCTCTGCAACAATGAAGACCTCATCATCCCGCGCGAAGTAGAGCGCCTCCGCGCCTATCAGGCCGCACAAAAAGGTTCGAAGCCCGACGGCAACGACCTGTTCGCAGGGACCGACGATCCGACAACCTCCCACGACACTGTCGGCGCCATCGCGCTCGACCGCAACGGCAACATCGCGGCCTCGACTTCCACCGGCGGCACCCTGAACAAGGCTCCCGGTCGACTCGGCGATTCTTCGCTCATCGGATGCGGCTGCTACGCCGACAATCTCAGCGCCGCCGCTTCCACGACAGGTTGGGGCGAACCCATCATGAAACTGGTGCTCGCCAAGTGGACCGCCGACCGCGTCTCCGCCGGCAACCTGCCCGAGTGGGCCGCCCAGGAAGCGATGAACTATCTCAAGCAGCGCGTCAACGGACACGGCGGCATCATCGTGCTCAATCCTGAAGGCCTCATCGGCATCGCCCACAACACTCCCCGCATGGCCTGGGCCTACAAGACCGTGAAGAAGCAGGAAGCGGGAATCGTCCGCGAGAACTGAAAACGCGCACATTGGAGCCCTTCTCCTCCTTGACAGTGGCAGCCGTCTGCGGCAATATTCAATCGTTTCAATAGGCCGGATTTTGCGCTTGCGGCTCGATCCGCACCACCTCGTCCCTCCGTGAATTCATCACGGAGGTTGGCTCTCGGGGAGAATCTCATGCACTGGACCCATCGCCTTCGCCCACCCCTTTTCTTGTGCGCTGTCCTGTTCGCCGCTCTCTCGGCCCACGCCGTCACCGCCTACATCCGGGTCAATCAGATCGGCTACGAATCTGGTTTCTCGGCGCGTGCCTATCTCATGACGACTGCCGCGATCAGCGCAGCGAATTTCGCCGTCAGGAATTCGGGTGGGACCGTCGTCGCTTCCGGTTCGGCCGGAACGTCTCTCGGGTCATGGGGGACTTATAGCGTTTATCCGATCGACTTCACGCTGAGCGCGGCCGACACTTACACCATCTCCGTCAGCGGTTCTGTCTCGGCAATTTCTCCGGCGTTCCGCGTCGACACACCAACCAATCTCTACACGAATGCCCTCGCCAACAATCTTTACTTTTACGAGAACGAGCGGGACGGCCCTGACTTCATCCCGACGCCACTTCGCAGTGCAGCCGGACATCTCAACGACGCCAGCGCCGCGGTCTATACCGCGCCCACATTCAACAAAAACGATCTCATCCTGGGCAGCCTCACTCCGACCGGAGCAACCATTAACGCCGAAGGCGGCTGGTGGGATGCCGGCGACTATCTCAAGTTCGTGCAAACGCACACCTACGTGGTCGCACTCATGTTGATCGGCATTCGCGATTTTCCCCATCAGATGGGACGCCTCTCAACCACCTCGAACTACACAGCGGAAGCCGAGTTCGGAATCCACTGGCTGCAAAAGATGTGGGACGATTCCACCCAGACCCTCTATTACCAGGTCGGCATCGGCACCGATTTCAAGAGCTACAACTACTTGAGCGACCACGATATCTGGCGTCTGCCGCAGGTGGATGACACTTATGCCGGCAGCGATCCCGCGTACCAGTACATTCGCCACCGGCCCGTCTTCGTGGCCGGCACCCCCGGCTCCAGGATCAGTCCGAACCTCGCCGGGCGTCTGGCGGCGGACTTCGCGGAATGCTTTCAGCTGTTTCAGCCCACAGATCAGAAGCTCGCGAATCAGTGCATCTTCGCTGCCGAGCACGTTTTCGATCTGGCGAACACCTCGCCAACCGGAGACCTGCTCACAACCGCTCCGTTCGATTTCTATCCGGAGATTGAATGGCGCGACGATCTCGAGCTCGGCGCCACCCAGCTCTACTTTGCCCTGCAGCACTGCAATCTCCCGGCAGGCTTGCCGCACAGCGATCCTGTTTATTACCTGAGGCTCGCCGCGCACTGGGCGCATGCCTACATCAATGGTCCGAATGACGGCACCGACACGCTCAATCTCTACGACGTGAGCGGACTCGCGCACTTCGAGTTGTATCGCGCGATTACAATGGCGGGAAATCCTCCAGGCCTCGCGGTGACGCAGGCGCAACTGCTCAGCGACATGGCCAGGCAGATGACGAATTCCCTCACTAGCAACGCGAACGATCCCTTTGGCTTCGGTTTTCCGTGGGATTCTTACGACACCATCTCGCATGGCGCCGGGCTGGCGGTCATGGCTGCCGAGTACAACTATCTGACCGGCAACAGCACATATGATCTCGAGTCGCGCCGGTGGTTGGCAAATATTTCCGGCGCGAACGCGTGGGGCGTCACGTTCACGGTCGGCGACGGCGACACCTTCCCCGACTGCATGCAGCATCAGGTGGCGAATCTTGTGGGATCGTTAAACGGCCAACCGCCGGTGCTCGCCGGCGCAGTGGTCGAGGGCCCGAACAGCGCGCCAACCTCTGGACTGCTCACAAACATGCTGAAGTGCCCATCCGGAGGCGGTGACATCTACAGGAAGTTCAACGGGAACGGAGCGGTATATAAGGATAACGTGCAGTCGTATTCGACCGACGAGCCGGCCATCGACCTCACGGCTTCATCGTTTCTGATGTACGCGTGGAGAATTTCCGGAGGGCCGTCTGTCGGTCTGTGGTGATCCGGAAAGTTACAGCCACCCTTTGGTTCTCGCGATTCTCGCCGCTTCCACGCGGTTGCTCGCTCCTAATTTGCTGATCGCCTCCGACAGATAGTTCCGCACGGTGCCGTCCGATAACCCCAACTCACCGGCGATGTCGCCGCTGGCCATGCCTTCGCCCGCCAGCCGCAGCACCTGCCGCTCCCGGTCGGTGAGGGGATCGGTCTCGCTCCAGGCTTCGGTCGCCAGTTCCGGATGAATCACGCGCAATCCCTGATGCACGCGGCGCACGGCGTCGGCCAGTTCTTCGGCGCGCATGTCTTTGAGCAAATATCCGGAGGCGCCAGCTTCGAGCGCGCGCCGCAAATATCCCGCCCGGGCAAAGGTGGTGACAATCACGATGCGGGTCCCGATGCGGCGGCGCTTCAATTCCGCGGCCACGTCAAGACCACTCATGTGCGGCATTTCAATGTCCGTAATGAAAACGTCGGGCTTATGCGCGAGCACCGCGTCGAGAGCTTCCTTGCCGTTGCGAGCCTGCGCGACGACGGAGATGTCGCCCTCGATGTCGAGCAAGGCCGCGAGCGCACCCAGCACCATGCCTTGGTCTTCGGCCAGAACCACGCGGATAGTCTTGCGGTTTTCTTTGATGCTCTCGCGTGCGCCTTCTCTGGCTGGAGGAGTCAATCCTGTCCGCCTTCGCCTTCGACCGGCACCTCTTTCAGCGGCAGCGTGATGGTGAGTTTGGTGCCGCCTTGGGTCTCGCGCATCAGCGTGCCCCCAAGCGTTTCTACCCGTTCGCGCATGCCGCGCAAGCCGTTGCCTTCATCCGCGGAGCAGCCGAGGCCATCATCCTGAATTTCCAGCCGGCACGTGCCGTTGTACTGTTCAAGCCGCAACCGGCAATTGCTGGCCCGCGCGTGGCGCACCACATTGGTCACGCCCTCCCGCACGGCCAGCGAGAGAACGCTCTCCTGCACCGCGGGCAGCTTCACCGTCGAGGCCGCATCGCACTGCACGATGAGGCCGGCGGTTTCGAGTGTAGCCTTTGCCTGCACGAGTTCGGCTGCCAGTCCCTTGGCCCGATATCCGCGAATGGCGTCGCGCACATCGGATAACGCTTGGCGCGAGATCTCTTCGACTTCGCGGATCTCTTTCCCGGCCCGCTCCGGATCACGATCCATCAGTTTGCCTGCCAGTTCCGACTTGAGCGTGATGACCGAAAGCGTGTGTCCCAGAACGTCATGCAGATCGCGGGCAATGCGCTCCCGCTCCGCCACTTTGGCCAAGTGTTCGATCTCCTCATTGGCCTTGCGCAGCTGGCAGTTGATGCGGTTGCGCTCAGCCAGGAACACGTTGCCCCCGCCCACAGTGAGCGGGAACACCGCTGACCAAAACATCGTCCAGCCATCCAGGTGGAAGATCAACCCCTCTGACGCAGCAAGGATCGAAACCGTAAAGATTCCGGCGATCGCTTTTCCCTGCGTCCGCACCCAGAACGGTATAAACGCCGCCGCGAAAATAAAGAAGCAGGACGCGCCGCCGTTGAACGGAATGAACAACACTCCCAGCACAGCCAGGCCGGCGATATGCACAACGGCCTTCGGCTTTTCCAGCCAGAAGAGACCGAAATAGAGCACGCAAAAAACGAGATAACCCGCTATGTCCAATAGCCACTGCCGGCGGCTGACGTGGGCCAAGACCGGCTGAATAAAAAAGAAACTGGAATAGAAGAACCACACGAACGGACCCCATCCGTGGTCGCGGTCCTTCACCACGCGACTGAACGGCTTCAGCCTGAGAGTCATCGCTGAGCCTCCGGCAACTCGCAGCTCGCGATCATCGTGGTGGCTTCCATCCCTTCTATTTTCACCCCAGCGGTCAATTCCGGCCACCGCCCAGCGTTGGCAATGCGCCGTACCACACCAGGACTGCGGCGGGAATCAGCACGGCCAGCCACTTCACTCCGCCGAAGAATGCAATCATACCCAGCGTGATCAATACCGCGGTCCAGCCCACTGATCTCTTCTGATTCCTGCTCATCGTGAACTCCCATCATGATTCGTTACCCTTGCCGTTTATCTCTAGCCGTACAGTCTTCCCTGGTCGCGCTGGAATCCGATGCGAGCGACGCCCAGGCAGATCAGCGTGAACGCGAGCAGAACTTCCCAGTGCGCGGCGTTCGACCCCTGCGCGCCCGCGCCCACAACTCCCAGCGCCAGTTGCGACAAGTGATAGGGAGGCAACACCAGCGCGATTTGCCGCACGACTTTCGGCAAAAATATAAATGGCACCCACAACCCGCTGCAGAACGACATCGGCAGATAAATCAGGTTGATCGTCGGCGGCGCTGAGTTCGGCCCGGTGAAATACCCGAGCGCGAGTCCCATGGCCGAGAACGGCAGTGAGCCGGCGACCAGCACGCCCACCAACCTCGCGGCTTCCGTGGCGGGCATGCGCACTCCGCCCAGCGTGAATCCGAGAAGAAACAGCGCCAGAACGATGATCGTGCTGAAGATCATGCTGGTGATCACCTTTGCCGCAAAGTACGCGAACGGAGGCATGGGGCTGGCACGCTTCACCTGCAGCCATCCCAGGCCGCGGTCGGAAGCCAGACCGGCCGCCGTTCCGAACAGCGACGCCCCCATCACGCCGAACGTTCCGTACGTGGCGATCAGATAGGTGGGGAAGGTCGTGCCCGCGATCGAGTCTTTGGAGTTCAGCACCAATCCGAACAAAACGTAGAACATCAGCGGAAAGCTCAGCACCGAAACCGTGTACATGCGGAGACGCAGATTTTTCAGAAATTCATACTTGGCTTCCTTCAGATAGAGGGTCGCCGTGTGGCGCGGTGAGCGCTCAATCTGTGTGCTGTTCAAAGCGATGGTCGCGCTGCTCATATCTCCTCCGATGAGGCCTGATTTCGTTAGTTGGAATGGTTCGTTTCGCGAGCCGTGTCTTGCGTGAGTGCGAGGAACGCCTCTTCCAGCCCCGCGCTGGTGATTTCAAGCCCAGACAGTTGCGCATCGCGCGCCAGCAACTCGCGAACCACAAGCTCGGCTTCACGCGTATGAATCTCGACCGCTTCCCGATCTTGTTTCACCGCGCTCACGCCCGCAATCTGGCTCAGTACGCCAGGATCGAGGCCGGTGATGCAACGAATTCGCTTGCCGCTGGTCTTCGCCTTGATCTCGGCAGGCGTCCCCTCTGCAATCATTTCGCCTTGATTGATCACAACCACACGGTCGGCCAGTGCGTCGGCCTCCTGCAGGTAGTGCGTGGTCAGCAGCACGGTCTTGCCGCGGTCGACCATTCTGCGAATCTCGTCCCACAACATTCGCCGCGCTTCGACATCGAGACCTACGGTCGGCTCGTCAAGAAAAAGCAGATCCGGATCCCCGCAGATGGCCAGCGCGAAGAGCACGCGCTGCCGTTGGCCTCCGGAAAGATCGCCGAACTTGCGATCGCCAAGTTTTTCCAGTCCGGCAGCGGCCAGAATCTCCGCTGTCGCCATCGGCTTGGTGTAGTAAGAGCAGAACAGGTCGATGTGTTCGCGGACGCGCAGCGTTTCCGGAACGCGGCCAACCTGTAACATGGCGCCCGTTCTCATCCGGTTTTCAGGATTCGTCGGGTCGCCGTCGAAAACCCGCACTTTCCCCGAATTCGGCGGCATCAATCCCAACAGCAGCTTCACCGCCGTGGTTTTGCCGGCGCCGTTGGGACCGAGCAGCGCCACGACCTCACCGGATCGCACCCGGAAATCCACTCCTCGCAATGCACGGACGTTGCCATAGTTCTTGTTGACGCCATCCAGACTGGCGACAATCGAAGCCCCTCCCGCTATGCGCGTACTCTGCCGCTGGCCGTTTGGCGCGTCCATCATCGCCGTAATCCTGGCGGCGTTCATCTTGCTTTCGATTGCCCCGGTTTCGAATGTCTTGGTTGCGATCATCTGCGGCCTCCGGCACTTACTGTCATCAGGCGGAAGCGACTCGCTCTTCCGGCTTGGTAATTGCATGATCGCGGAAGCCCGACTTACGCACCAGTGCCATCCATCACGTGGCGGGCGTGACAAATGTCATGCTCAAAAAATGAGTGCGAAATTCGCCGATCTGTAGGATGATGGGCCAGCCGCCGCGACGGATCAGAATCCTGAAGAAACCGGCGACCGCTCTATCTTGGCGTGGCTTGTTGTTACGAATTCCGAACACTCTCGAGAAAATGCCGATGCAGGTCTGGACGCTGTGTGCGCGCAGCTGTCGGCGGTTAGTCTCGCACTCGGCGCGTGGGACAAGGCGCGAAGCCTGTTCGGAATTCGTAACAATTTCCCTAATACAAAAATTTCCGCATCTTTCATCGCCTCGAGTCGTCTAGCCTTTGATATCATTTCCCCACTTTGCAGGAGGGTCCCCGATGTTGCCGGCCGGAAAAAGCTTACGTACGCTGCGCGAGAAACTGGGCCTGACGATGCGCGACGTCGAGAATTCCAGTGCCCGCATTGCGGATCGTTATCGCAACGAAGAATTTTCCATCCCCCCCAGCCGTTTGTCCGACATCGAAACCAAGGGCATCTTGCCCAGTATTTATCGGCTTTACGCGCTGTCGGTCATTTACCGCCGCGATCTGCGCGAACTCATGTCGTGGTATGGCGTCGACTTGAATAACATGGCCGCCGACCTGGGCCTGGTTTCGCCGCCAAAATCGCACGTTTCCGATGCTCTTGCTGGACTGTCCTCAGTGCAGGTTCCGCTGCGTTTGGATCCTGGTTTCGACGACCGCCGCACTACCAACCTCGGCCGCATGGTGGAACAATGGGGGCTGGTTCCGATCGCTTACCTTGCGCAATTTGCCAACAGCGATTTTACTTACGGATACGTCGGCACCCAGGACTTCACCATGTATCCGATCCTGCCGCCGGGCAGTTTTATACAGGTCGATGAATCGCGAAATCGCGTGACCGAAGGATCGTGGCGCTCGGAATACGAGCGTCCCATTTATTTTGTGGAAACCCGCGAAGGCCACACCTGCTGCTGGTGCAGCATGCGCCGCGAAGAGATCATTCTGCAGCCCCATCCTCTTTCACCGGTCCCGGTGCGCATTCTTAAGCACCCCCAGGAAGCCGAAGTGCTGGGTCAGGTCGTCGGCGTTGCTATGAAGTTAACCGAGTGGCACGCCCTCGACCCTTCTGCAACTTCGAAAGCGCCAGCAGCACTGAACTAAGGTGGCTCGCCGCGGGCGACTCCTTCCGCTCCCCCGGCAGTAAATCGTCGAAGTGATCGCGCATGCGCTCGATATAGGCTTGCGCCGAAATCCCGCTCCCCTCGCTCGATTCCTCCAGATCCAGTTCCAGAGACTCCATCGGAGTTCGCAAGACCCCTGCCACTATTTCCGTGTGCGCCGTCTTGAATGCGCGCTCGGCCGACTCCGCACCGTGAACGATCTCCACGCCCCAATGTTCGTAGCGGCCATGGGCACGCCGCAACGAAGCCAGATATGCCAGCTTCCCGAGCAGCCCCGACACCGCTGCCAGGGTCGTCTCCCTCACGTCCTGTAGAGCCGATTTCAGCGTCATTTATGTTACGAATTCCGAACGTTCAAAGGTTTGCAAACCTGTTGGCAACCAGGCGGCGCCCATGAAAATATCACCGTCCACTTCGCAGTCACAAGGAGAAAACAACCGTGAAACGTGTACTACTCGTCCTCGGAGCAGCGATCCTCTTCCTCAACACTTTGGTCATCCCAACCGTCGTACGCGCCGATGGCGGCGGAGGAACCGGCACGAACTGCGGCGGCACCGGCCTCTGCAAGCCGTAGATTCCCGCACACCGCAATTGTGCGCTGAAGATGGGCGACTCGCACGGCGAGTTCACCGATCTTACGAAAACAGGACAAGAGTCGAGGTGAGGTTGCGGCCTGCAGCAAATCGGGTTATAGTCCATGACCATCCATGCTGCAGGCGCACTCACTTCTTTGGCATTACCTCTGGGTCGCGCCCAATCTGCTTCTGCTCGGCCTTGCCCTTCTGATCTGGCGGCGCGGCAGCGCCAGAGAGATCCCCGCCTTTGTGGCATTTGCAGTCTTTAGCGCACTGGGAGATCTGGCGGTCTATGCCGCCGATTTGCTGCCTTCGGTCACAGCAGCGAATTTCTGGCGCGTCGACTGGGCCAGTCTCCTCATCGAGAGCCTGCTAAAGTTCGCGGTGATCGGCGAAGTTTTCTCACGAGTATTCAATCCCTATCCCGCGGTCAGCAAGCTCGGCAGGATTTCGGTCAGCGGTTTCGGTGTCGTCCTGATACTCATGGCTGCTCTGCTCGCCGCTTTTTCGCGCGGGGACAGCAATGAGCGCTTGATCTCGGGAGCTCATCTTCTGGAACAAACTGTCTTCATCATCGAGACCGGGTTAATTCTCTTTCTTTTCGTGCTTGCCGGATATTTCCAATTATCTCTGGATCGCATCTCGTTCGGACTCCTGCTCGGCTTCGGACTTTCCGCCAGCGCGTACCTGGGGTCGTGGGCGCTTATGACGAACGCACATCTGTCTGCTCGGGGGCGCACCCTCCTCGACTTCCTCAACATGGGTACCTACCACGGTTGCGTCTTGATCTGGCTCTATTATTTGCTTGTTCCGGGCAAGTCCGGCCCGAAGCCCTCGGTTCCTCCGCCCGACAATAACGGTCTTGAGGTCTGGAACCGCGAACTGGAGCGTTTAGTACATCCATGACTTTGGCTATCGTTTTAGTCGTCGCTGCTATCCTCGCGCTGATCTTCATTCTTGGCGTCGCCGTTTCTCGCAATCTGCAGATCTCGGCCGATGCGGGTCTTACCGAGCAGATCCAGCCCCTCGACATCGAGGCTTTCCGCAATTTAATCGACCCCGCCGAAGATCACTACCTCCGACGCCGTCTTTCCGCCGCTGATTTCCGTCTGGTCCGGCGCGAACGCTTGCGTGCCATGGCCGCCTATCTCCAGGTCGCTGGCAGAAATGCCGCCGTGCTGGTTCGCCTTGGACAAACCGCCTTGACGGCCAGCGACACCCATACGGTTGAAGCCGCCCGCCAGTTGGTGAACCAGGCTCTTCTCATGCGCCGCAACGCCGCATTCGCCCTTCTGCGAATCCATCTTGCCTTGGCGTGGCCCAATTCAGGTTTTGCCGCTTCACCCATTCTCGACACTTACGAGCGACTGAATGGCTCCGCCATGCTGCTGGGTCGACTGCAGAATCCAGCCGCTCCGGTTCGCATTGCAGCAACTTTGTGATTGGAATCACAAACCGCAGTCCGCCTTCCCCTCACGCACCACTCCTGTTTCTCCACGCACCCCTGGGTTAACTCGGAAACGACCTCTCTCAATTCCTTACTTGTTTTCCTGCCCTGATCTGTTGTAAAACCAGCGGGGTTTGGCTCGGGTCCAACTTACTTCGTGAGAGTTCGGCAAATCCACCGAGGGAATCTTATCCGCTGTTTGCTCGCCTCCGCGAGTCCAAGGGAGAACCCTGTGAACGCCACTTTGAGAGTTCTGTCGATCTCCGTTTTTTCCCTGCTGCTTTCGGCCATCGCCTTCGGCCAGGGCGGCGTCGCCACGGGCGATTTGCGCATTACCGTGAAAGATCCCAAAGGCAGCGTCGTCACCAACGCGACAGTGATCGTGCAGGATGTTGCCAAGGGCCTCGAGCGTACCGCGACCAGCGACGGTCAGGGCGGCTACACCGCTCGTCTTCTCCCTCCGGGAACCTATTCGGTCACCGTCGAGTCTGCCGGATTCGCCAAGCTCCAGAACACGGACGTCATTATCACGGTCGGTGGCTTGCTTGATCTCCCGGTCGTCCTCACCGTTTCTGGCGGTAAAGAACTCGTGGAAGTGAGCTCGCAGGCGGAGTTGGTGGAGACCTCGCGCAGTTCCACGACCGATACCATCGGCCAGCGCCGCATCGACAACCTGCCCATCAACGGCCGCAACTACATCAACTTCACGCTCACCGATTCGCAGGTCGTGCGCGACAACGCTCCCAGCATCGGCGCCGCACCCACCTCGGGCCTGAATATGAGCGGCCAGCGCGCGCGCTCCAATCTGGTGAACGTTGATGGCGCCGACGCCACCGACAATTCCGTCAACGGCGTCCGCTCGACCGTCTCGCAGGAAGCCGTACAGGAATTCCAGATCATCACCAACAGTTACGCCCCGGAGTACGGACGCGCCTCCGGCGGCGTGGTCAACATCATCACCCGATCGGGATCAAACGCCTTTCACGGTGACGTTTTCGGATATTTCCGCGATCGCAGTTTCCAGGCCGTCAATCCCTTCAGCACGGTTTCAAATCCCGCTTACACCCGCGTGCAGGCCGGCGCTGCCTTTGGCGGCCCAATCAAGAAGGACAAAACCTACTTCTATTTCTCCTACGAAGTCACCCGCCGGCATGAGACCGGATTTTCTGCCATCGCTCCCGTCAGCAATCTCGGATACTACGGCTTACAGAGTTTCGACACCTCCACCACCGCCGGTGGATTGATTCCACTTCCCTTTGGCGACATTGATGTCACCAGCGCCCAGGCCGCATTCCTTGGGCCCGGCGGTACTTTGGCTCAGCTCGCGGTCGCCGAACCGTCCGTCTTCGCGCAAGTTGCTCCCAGCGTACCCGACTATGAGTTTCTCATCGGCGCCTCGTCTGGCATGGCACTCAGCGGAGTGTGGCCCACTGGACTGACCGGCTTTCCCGGTCTTAGCGGCTTCGCCAGCAGCTGTTCCGCGCCTCCCTGCTTCGTTCCAGCCTCTTATCTCACGCTGGCATCGCAGGTAGGAAACTTCCCGGTTTTCGAAGGAACGAGTCTTTACTCGCTCCGCATCGATCACAACCTGGGAGCCAACCATCGCCTCACCTTGCGCGCCAATGTCAGTCCCAGCACCGTCACCGGTCTGGAAGGCAGCGGCGAGGACCAGCCTTTCGGGCAGAATGCCTACTCCCGCACCACCGAGCAAACCTATCGCGATGTAACCGGGGTGTTTCAAGACACCTGGACCATCGGCAACAACAAGGTCAACGAATTCCGCTTTCAGTACGCCCGCCGGGGACTGGCATACTTCTACAACACTGCGATCCCCGCCGGCGCCGACCCGGCGGTAAATATTCCCGGCTACGCCTACATCGGACGTGAGCCTTTCTCTTCCATTCAGCGCACCGAACAGCGCTATCAGTTCACCAACAACTTCTCCTGGACCATCGGCCGTCACAACACCAAGCTCGGCGTCGACGTGAATTATCTGCCTCTCAGCGCGATCTTCACCGTCAACTACGGCGGTAACTATGACTTCGGAAATTTTTCTGCGTTTCCCTCGCCGTTCCCTGTATTAAATCCGGTACAGGCTTACGGCGCGGGCCTGCCCGGAGATTTCGTCCAGGGCCTCGGCAGCCCCAGCGATTCGTTCCACAACATCCCGATTGGCGCCTTCTGGCAGGATTCCTGGCGCGTCAATCCCAAACTCACGCTCAATTACGGCCTGCGTTACGACGTCGAGATTCCGCCCACGTTCAAACCGGTGACTCCCCTCGGACAAGCCGGCTATAACCTCCTCGGGCTGCAAAAAGGAATTCAGGCCGACACCAACAATATCCAGCCGCGCGTAGGCCTGGCGTTGGATCCCAAAGGCGACGGCAAGACCGTTCTCCGCGCTTCCTACGGCCTGTTCTATGACCATCCGCTGCTTGGCCTCTATTTCCTTGGCGACGCTTCCGACGGTTCCTCCAGCGGACAGTTGGCGTTCCCCGGCACCGAGCCTTGCGTTGGCGCCGGCAGCCCGGCCAATTTGAATGCCATCCCCATTTTCCAGGGACTCGTGAACACTGCTAATTGCGCCCCGGGACCACCCGCGCTGGTTCCTGCGCTCGGCTACTTGCCCGACCAGCAGCGGTTCACCGCTCTGAACTTTCCCCAATCTCTCTTTCTGAATCAGAACTACATCGCCGACGGTTTCCCGCTGTTCTTTCAGCCCTTCGGATACCCTCAAGCCAAGAACTTCGTCTTCGCCTATTCCCAGCAGGCCAACATCAGCCTTGAGCGCGATCTGGGCGGCGGCTTTGCCTTGAGCCTGGCCTATAACTTCAACGGCGGGCGTCATCTCAATCGGCCCATCAACTCCAACCCGCAGCGCGGCGATCTGTTGCTGGCCAATTACCAGGCCGCGCTCACCGATCCCACTTCTTTCGCATCCACCGGCGGACCGCTCGGCGTCGGCGCAGGACCCTCTCCCACCTACGCTCCTTGCGGCGTGAATCCTTCCGGTCAACCGTGGGTCTCGGCCGCGCTGATGAGCTTTTTCCGCCCCGGCGGCATCAATCCTTCGATCGCCAACGCACTCACGCTAGCCGGCGGCGGAGCTTGCGTCACGATTCTGGCCCCTGCCGTCTTGCAGTTCATGCAGGCCTCCGGATACAACGTCTCCGACATCAACACCGCTTGCAATTCAGCAACACTCGCCAACTGCGTTCCCTTCGGAGACATGGATGCCAATTACTCCAACGGCAGTTCGATCTACCACGGCTTCAGCGCCAACCTCCGCAAGCGCTTCGGCAACCATTATGAATTTCTCGCCTCCTACACCTGGTCGCACGCCATCGACGACTCCACCGATCTGCAATCCACCCT
>Ga0335078_10006548_pt1 | contig 17223 bp, 11 predicted proteins | sample Lox_Sample_32_FD_206711 | JGI IMG/M metagenome (GOLD analysis project Ga0335078, IMG submission 206711) | Soil microbial communities from Loxahatchee National Wildlife Refuge, Florida, United States - Lox_Sample_3.2 | ecosystem: Environmental > Terrestrial > Soil > Wetlands | place: USA... | reverse complement strand
TGCCGTGAAATCAATGGATCACAGCGTAACCTTCCGCCTGCGTCACGAGATTCAGATCGGCGACGAGGGTGTTTATCTGGCCTTTTGGACGCGCCGGAAGCGTCGGCAGCGGCCGGCGCTGCCCAAAGCGGCCCGAGCGGCGCGGCCGCGGGGGCTGGGGGCCGTGATCAAGGGGCTGGCAGCAAGGATATGGCAGCGGGTTGCGGGATGGTGTGCGGGTTCCCAGGGCCGTCTGGCGCGTAATGGTTGACAACCCTTTCCCATACCCGCGTCCGAACCCGAAACGTAGAAACTCGAGAGGCCGACGCAAGGGTCGGCCCCACAAAGGACGAGACAAGAACAAAACTTCGAAGGGCCTAAGGCCGGACGCCCGGAATCTTAAGCGCAATCCTATACAAGCTTGAACTGGCGGTGATATAGAGCATCTTGCCGTCGTCACCCCAGTTGCAATTCGCAACCCTCTCGGGAATGTGGAAGGTCCCCAGGTGCTTACCTTGTGGCGAGATCACCCATACTCCGCCGGGACCAGCGCCGTAGATGTTTCCCTTCTTGTCCACCTTGATGCCATCAGGTCCGCCGTCGCCCGGCGCCGACGTGGCGTCCAGCAGCACCTTGCCGTTCGTCACCGTGCCGTCGGCCTTCACGTCGTACTTCATCCAGACCTTGTGGTTGGGGTCGGAAACGGCAATGTAGAGGTACTTCTCATCGGGCGAAAAAGCGATGCCGTTTGGCCGCGTCAAGTCCTTAATGATGGCGTCCAGCTTAGCGGGGTCGGGAGGCGAGCCGGGTTTCTGCGCCGTAGCGCCGCGGATACGAAAGACACCATTGAAATCGAGTTCCTTCTGCGGATCGGTGTCGCTCTGGGTCGGCAGTCCGTACGGCGGATCGGTGAAGTATAGCGACCCATCCGACTTGTATACGAGGTCGTTCGGGCTATTCAACCGCTTGCCCTGGTAGCGATCGGCCAGGACCGTCACCTTGGCGTTCTTGCTGTAGCCCTCCACGCGGTAAACGTTGCGGCGCGCGTGTCCGGCAACGGTGAGGCGCCCGAGCCTATCGAGCGTCATTCCGTTAGATCCGGACTCCGGTCCCGTAAAAGGCTGCGAGCCCAAATAGCCGCTCGGCTGCATGAACGTACTGAGCGTGCCGTCGGGCATCCACTTGAGAATGCGGTTGCCCGGGATGTCGGCGAACAGCAGGTAACCCTGATGGACCCAGACCGGGCCTTCGAGCCACTTGCAGCAGGTGAGAACCTTTTCGATCTTGGCGCCCGCGGGCACGATGGCGTCCAGGCCTGGGTCGGTTTTTTCGATGGAGCCCACGGTTTCAAATTGCTTGCCGGCTCCCCCAAGGGTTGCGGCAATTGCGAGAAGCAGCAAAGGTAAGCAGATCATGATTGTTTTCATGGATGGCATTGTATGAGAAAACGTCAAAAGGTCAAGGCCCCCACGAGCCGAGCCATGTGACCCAATTCGTCGGTTAGCGTGAGCGCGGGCGCCAACGCTCATGCGCCTCGATCCGGAGCGGGGGTCAGCGGAGTGCGCACTTTTTCCCATTTCGATCTGGTAGGAATACCAACGGAGGGTCGGCCCGGTTCTCCCTTGACACCTTAATCCCAGTCGCGATAAAACTTGAGTAGGCGAATAAAAAGCGAAAGATCGCATCGTTACTTTCGCGAGCTCGAGCCGTGTTCGCCTGATCTTTAGGAGAGAGCGCTATGAAATCGGCTGCCCAGGTTCGCGCCCAAGTGGAGGCCGCACTCGGGCTCGGCTTTCCTTCTCCATTCACGTTGCGTGAGGCACGCGCTCCTAAGCTCGTGCCCTCCGGCTTCGCGGCTGTCGACGCACTCACCGGCGGTCTGCCGCGCTCGAGCCTGACGGAGATTTCGGGGCCGCCCTCGTCCGGCCGCACCGCGCTCGAATTGGGGTTGCTGGCTTCGCTCACCACACAGGGCGAGGCCTGCGCTTTGATTGACGCGGAAGACGCGCTCGATCCGGCTTCCGCGCTGGCGGCAGGAGTGGCGCTCGACCGCCTGCTTTGGGTGCGTTGCCATGGTCTTGAGCAGGCCCTGCGCGCTGCGGACCTGCTGCTGGGCGCGGGAGGTTTCGGTGCCGTGGTGCTAGACCTGGCCGATGTCCCCGCCCGGCGCACACGGCGCGTGCCACTCAGCTATTGGTTCCGCTTTCGGCGCGCGGTGGAGAATACGCCCACCGTGTTGGCGCTGATCGATGAAGAACCCTGTGCGCAGAGTTCGGCCTCGCTGGTGCTTCGTCTGGAAACGGAGAGCGTGGAATGGTCTGCGGCGGCGGATGAAGTCGAAAGTCGAAAGGCAAAAATCGAGAGTCTCAAATTTCAAATTCCAAATTCTCTGGCGCATGCCCGCTTGTTGCAAGAGATTCGCTGGCGTGCGGACGTAGTTCGCAATCGAAACGCGATTCGCAAATTTCCAATTTCGAATTTCCAATTTCGACTTGCGATCAGCAATCGACGATTGTCAATCGTCAATCATCAATGACTTTCGCCTGCCTCTACATCGCGACCTTTCCCGTTCAGGCGGTGGTGCGCCTTGAATTGGAGCTTCGCGGGCGAGCCGTAATCATTGTGGAGCCGGAGCCACCGCCCTCGCGGGTGTTCGCTTTGAACGAAGCAGCGCGCAAGGCCGGAGCGGAGTGCGGCATGAGCCAGGTGGAGGTGGCCGGTTTCAAAGGGGTAGAAGTACGGCGGCGGTCGCACGCCGCAGAGGCTTCGGCACACGCAGCGCTGCTGGATCTGGCGCGGTCTTTCTCACCGCGTTTCGAGGACGTGGCGGTGGATACGGTGGTGCTCGATCTGGCCGGCCTCGAGGCTCTTCTGGGCACGGCTGAAGAGATCACCCAACAACTCGCGGAGAGCGCGCGGAAATTGGGGCTTGATGCCAACGTTGCCCTGGCGTCCAATCCCGATACCGCGCGCCTGGCCGCTCGCGGCTGGGCAGGAATCACACTGATCGGCGAAGGTGAGGAAGCGGATCGGCTGAGTAAGCTGCCTGTGGAGGTCCTTGCGCCTCCATTGGAAATGCAGGAGACGCTCGATCGCTGGGGAATCCGCACCTTTGGGGCGCTGGCTGCGCTTCCCGCCGCCGAGCTTTCCGAGCGGCTGGGGCAGGAAGGAATCCGCTTGCAGCGGCTTGCCCGCGGAGGCGCGCTGCGGGCTTTGGTTCCTACCGAAGAGCCGCTTCACTTCGAGGAAGCCATGGACCTGGACTATGCCGTGGCGGAGTTTGAGCCGCTGGCTTTCATTCTGGGAAGGCTTCTCAATCAACTCTGCGCCCGCCTGGCGGCGCGCGGGCGAGCCACGCAGGAACTGCGGCTGGTGCTGGGTGTAGATGCCTCGGGAGATGGATCCGCAGAAGAAAGTCAAAAGTTGAAAGTTGAAAGTCAAAAGTCAAGAATCAACAGTCAAAAGTCAATAGTCGAAAGGCAAGAGTCAATCAGCGAAAGTCAAAAATCTAACGGCTCATCGAAAGACCCCTCGCACTGTCATTCCGAGGAGCCGCAGGCGACGAGGAATCTCGCAGTTCCTCCAATTTCAGAAGCGAGATTCGGAATGACAAGAGCCCATAATTTTTGCCCACAAACTGCCAAAGTCGAAGGCAATACCACTTTCAACTTTCAACTTTTAACTTTTAACTTCTTTGCGCCCCGAACCCCGAAGCCCGAACCTCGATCTCTGTGCTTGCCTGTCCCAACGCAAGATCCCCGGCTGCTCCTCAAGTTGTGGCTGCTCGATCTGGAGGCTCATCCGCCCTCGGCGCCGGTCTTGAAAGTCGCGATCACGGCCGAACCCACCTGGCCGCGCGTGGCGCAAGGCGATCTTTTTCTTCCGCGCGCGCCCGATCCGCAAAAACTGGAGCTGACCCTCGCTCGCCTCCGAGGTATGGTGGGCGAAGGCAAAGCCGGGTCACCGGAACTGCTGGACACGCATCGGCCGGATGCGTTTCGGATGAACCCATTCGAGATTCGAGAGCCCGTGGCTGCGAGGAGTCGCAAGTCGAGAGTCGAGAGCCGAAAGCCGAAAGTCGAAAGTCAGTCGAAAATCGAAAATCGAAATTCGAAATTCGGCCTGCCCAAACCAGCTTCTCACGAGTTTCGAATTTCGAATTTCGAATTTCGGAACCGGCTTTCAACTTTAAACTCCTTACCCCGAATCCCGAACCCTGAACCCCAAACCCCGATTTTGCTGCGCCTTTTCCGGCCTCCACTCACAGCCAGTGTCGAAATGCAGTTTGGTCATCCTGTCCGGGTGGATTCTGCCCACGTGCGTGGAAGTGTGATATCGGCCGCTGGCCCTTGGCGTACATCGGGTGGTTGGTGGACTGAAGACCCGTGGGAGCGCGACGAGTGGGATGTAGCCATCGCGGTTGTCAGCCGTCGGTTGTCCGTTGTCAGTTACCCGCTGTCCGTGGAAGGAGTCGAAAGTCGAAAGTTGAAAGTCGAAAGAGTTCGTTGCTACCGCCTCTACCGCGATCTGATGAATGGGCAGTGGTTCGTGGGTGGGTTGTATGACTGATGACTGAGAACTGTTTTATGTACGTCGAACTCCACGCCCGCTCGGCCTTCAGTTTTCTCGAAGGCGCCGCGCTTCCGGAAGATCTGGTTGCGCGAGCGAAGGAGCTTGGCTTTGAGGCGGTTGCACTGCTCGACCGCAATGGCGTCTACGGAGCGCCGCGCTTTTACGCCGCTGCCCAAAAGGCCGGGCTGCGCGCTCATGTCGGCGCCGAGATCACCTCGACGGAGGGTTTTCGCTACTCGCTGCTGGGGGCCAGTCGCACCGGCTACCAGAACCTCTGCCGCCTGGTCACGCGCATGAAACTGCGCGCTCCAAAAGGCGAGGGTGCGGTGACGGAAACCGACCTGGTGGAGCACGCCGAAGGATTGATCTGTTTGACCGGCGGCGAGGAAGGGCCTTTCAGCAGGTTTCGGAATTCGGGAACCCCGAATCCCGAGTCCCGCCTGCGTCGCCTCATCGAAATCTTCGGCCGCGAAAATGTTTACGTGGAGTTGCAACGGCATTTTGACCGCCGCGAAGAGGCGCGCAATCAGGCCGCCGTGCAGGTAGCGCGCGAGCTTAGGCTGCCGCTGGTCGCTACCAACGGTGTGAGTTTCGCCACGCCTGCCGAACGCCAGGTGGCCGACATTTTCACCGCGCTCCGCCACCATCGCACGCTCGAGACGGCCGGCCGCTTGCTCACCTCCAACGCCGAGCGCCATCTGAAGCCGCCCCAGGAGATGGCGCGGTTGTTTGCGGATTTGCCCGAAGCGCTTGCCAACACGCTGGAGCTTTCTTCGCGGCTCGAATTCACGCTTCGCGATCTCGGTTACGAGTTCCCTAAATATCCTGTTCCCGAAGGCGAGACCCAAATCTCTTTCCTGCGCCAGCGGACGGCCGAGGGAGCGATCGGCCGCTACGGTTATGGACACGAGCGCGCCACGAAGCAGCTCGAACGCGAGCTGGCGCTGATCGAGAAGCTTCACCTTGAAGGCTACTTTCTGATTGTCTGGGATATTGTGCGCTATTGCCGCGAACAGGGAATCCTGGTGCAAGGGCGCGGCTCAGCCGCGAATAGCGCCGTTTGCTACGCACTCGGAATCACCGCTGTCGATCCTGTCAAAATGGACTTGCTCTTCGAGCGATTCCTTTCCGAGGAGCGCGGCGAGTGGCCTGATATCGATCTCGACCTTCCTTCCGGCGATCAGCGCGAGCGCGCCATCCAATACGTTTACGAACGCTACGGGCAGCGGGGCGCGGCCATGACGGCGAATGTCATCACTTATCGGGGGCGATCGGCGGCGCGCGAAGTGGGCAAGGTGTTGGGGTTTGACATCGAGACTTTGGGCCGCCTCACCAGCCTGGTAAGCGCCTGGGAATATCGCGACGCCAGCGACACGCTGGAGCGCCACTTTCGCGACGCCGGATTCGATCTCGCGCAGCCGCGCATCCGCAAGTTCCTCGACCTTACCCTGGCCATTCAGGATTTGCCGCGTCATTTGGGTCAGCACTCGGGAGGCCTCGTGATTTGCCAGGGGCAGCTTGATGCCGTGGTGCCGCTCGAGCCGGCCACCATGCCGGGCCGCGTGGTGGTGCAGTGGGACAAGGACGATTGCGCCGATCTCGGCATTGTCAAGGTGGACTTGTTGGGACTCGGTATGATGGCCGTGCTGGAAGATTCCATCCGGCTCATCCGCGATCATTACGGCGAGGAAGTGAGCCTGGCGCACTTGCCCGCCGATGATCCCGAAGTGTACAAGGCGTTGCAGAAAGCGGACACGGTGGGCTTGTTTCAAGTGGAAAGTCGAGCCCAGATGTCTTGCCTGCCGCGCCTCCACCCCGAGCGCTTCTACGACTTGGTGGTGGAAGTAGCCATCATCCGTCCCGGGCCGATCGTGGGCAACATGGTGCATCCTTATCTGAATCGCCGGTTGGGACGGGAGCCAGTCACTTATCCGCACCCGTCGCTGGAGCCGGTGCTCAAGCGGACACTGGGTGTTCCGCTGTTTCAGGAACAATTGCTGCGCATGGCGATGATCGCCGCAGGATTCACGGGTGGCGAGGCTGAGGATCTGCGGCGGGCCATGGGATTCAAGCGCTCCGAAAAACGCATGAAGGAGATTGAGAAGAAACTGCGCCTCGGCATGGACCGCCAGGGCATCGCGCCGGCAGCGCAGGAGGAGATTGTCCACTCCATCACGTCGTTCGCGCTTTATGGTTTTCCTGAATCGCACGCGGCCAGCTTTGCCTTGCTGGCCTATGCCAGCGCCTACCTCAAGTGCCATTACCTGGCAGCTTACACGGCCGCCATGCTCAACAACCAGCCCATGGGCTTTTATCATCCTTCGACGCTGATTAAAGATGCCGAGCGGCATGGCCTGCGTCTGAAGCCGATCGACGCCGCACGGTCGGAGTGGCCGTGCACCATCGAACGCGCTGGAGACCGGCTGGCGGTGCGGATCGGCCTCCGATATGTGAAGGGGCTGCGCGAAGAAGCGGCGCAGGCGATGGTTCGCGAGCGTGGCCGTGCGTCGTTTCCTTCCCTTGAGGATCTGGTGCGGCGTGTGCCCGAACTGCGAAAAGACGAGTTGGTGACGCTGGCTGAAGTCGGGGCGCTTAATTTCATCGGGGAGCCTGATTTCATAAAGCGGCCTGGGGCCGCAACCAAAGCTGGCACAAGTGACAAGTGGCAAGTGACGAGTGACGAGCAAGCTGGTAGGGCGATTCAACATCGTCACCGCCGCGACGCCTTGTGGCAGGTGGAACGCGCGGCCCGGCCGGCCGGGCCGCTGCTGGACGAAGTTGAAAGTCGAGAGTTAAAGACTTCCGAGTCGCCAGTTTCGAATTTCGAAAGTCAGCCGCTGCTCCCGCCATTGTCGCCCCATCGCGAAAGCCACTCGCCGCTCTTGCCCATGACGCCCGAAGAGCGTCTGGTGGCGGACTTTCACAATACAGGGCTCACGGTCGGACTGCATCCCATGGCCTACCGTCGTGCCGAACTCGATGCCCTCAAGGTAAACCCAGCGAGCGCGCTCGCGCGTCTCACTAACGGCCGGCGTGTGCGTGTGGCAGGCGCGGCGATCGTCCGCCAGCGTCCGGGCACCGCCAAGGGTTTCGTTTTTCTGAGCCTCGAGGATGAAACCGGTATCGCGAACATCATCGTGACACCCGACCTCTTTGAGCGGTATCGCGTGATGGTTGTTCGCGAGCCGTTTCTGCTGATTGAAGGCAGGCTCCAGAATCAGGACGGGGTGATTTCGGTGAAGGCCGAACACATAGTGCCGTTAGCGGTCAGCCGCGCCGGCATTGCTTCTCATGATTTCCACTAGCGCGCGACCCACAGCCGCTACTGCGGCGCCAACCGCTGCAGCACGTCTTGGAGCTTCTTCATCTCTGCGCCGTAACCGGCCCAATCTCCCTGGCGCAGGAGTTGATCGGCTTTCTCGAAGTGCTGGCGGGCCTCGCGGGCGAGCGCCGTGAAGTTCGGCGTAGGACCAGCAGCGGTCGGATTTGCTTGAGCCGGCGGAGCGACACCAGGAGCCGCCGTGGCCAAGAGTGGAGCGTTCGATGAACCTCCGAAGATGCTGGTGAGGGCGGCATCGAGTGTAGGTTCCATCACCACCTTATCGGAATAAGAGACGATAACCCGCTTGAGTTGTGGCAGTCCCGGGCCCGATTCGGTGGTCAGGTAGAGGGGTTCAATATAGAGGACCGCATTATGCACTGGAATGACGAGCAGGGTGCCGCGAATGACCTTGGAGCCGCCTTGGCCCCACAGCGTCAACTGTTGGGAGATGGTGGGGTCTTGATCGATTCGGCTCTCAAGCTGTTGCGGGCCATAGACGAGCTTTTGCTTGGGGAAGGTGAACACCACCACTTTGCCGTAATTGGGCACGTCACAACGCGCCGCCATCCACGCGATCATGTTTTCTTTGCGCGCGGGTGTGAACGGCACCATGAGGATGAATTCCTCGCGCTGCCCCACTTCCGCCAGTTTCATGATGGTGTAGTACGGCGTCATGGGCGCGTTCTCGCCGCGCGCCGCGCTTTGCGCCACCCGCCACAGATCTTCCTTGTTATAGAAGACGCGCGGATCGGTCATGTGATACACGGCGTATTTGGACGCCTGGATGGTGAAGAAATCTTCGGGATAGCGAATGTGGGCGCGCAGGTCTTCGGGCATGGCGTCGAGCGGCTGAAACACGCCGGGGAAGATGCCCGAGTACACCTGGATGAGCGGATCGGTGGGATCCGCCACGTAGAAGTGCACGGCGCCCGTGTAGGCGTTCACCGTCGCTTTCACCGAGTTGCGGATATAGTTGCCGATGTCGCCGGCGGGCTCGGAATAAGGGAACTGGCTGGAGGTCGTATAGCCGTCCAGCACCCAGACCAGCGAGCCGTCGTTGGCGACGACGAGATAGGGATCGTGATCGTAGACCAGGAACGGGGTGAGTCGTGAGGCGCGGTCGAGAACACTGCGGTAGATCATCACCCGGCTCGAATCCTGAATGTCCGTGGAGAGCAGAATCTTCAGCTCACCGAAATTCAGGGCGAAGAGCAGGCGCCGCCAGAAATTCTCCACCGGAAGTCCGCCGCTGCCGGCGTAGGTGGTATAGACATTTTCGTCGCCGGCGGGATAATCGAACTCCTTCAGGTGCGTATCCACAACGCAGTAATCGTTCGGCAGCTCACCGTAGTAAATCTCGGGGCGCGTGATGCGAATGGAAGGAACGGTCGAGGCCGGGGGAATATCCTTGACGAAGAAAACGGGCAGGCCGTCGGGTGTGGATTCGTTTACGGGCCCCATGCAGAGCCCATAGCCGTGCGTGTAGGTCAGGTGTTCGTTAATCCAGTTGCGGCTGGGCAAACTCGCCGGGTTGAGTTCCCGAGGTGAGAGCGAAACCTGACGGTAATCGCCATTCACCCAGTAGCGGTCGTTATCGACGCGCGCAAAGTCGTAGTAAGTGCGGATTTCCTGCAGCTGCGCGAACGTGGTGAGCAGCGGCTGGTGGTCCCACAGCCGGATGTTGGCGACCGTGGCCGAGTTTTGTTGCAGGTCCTCGGCCGAGAGGTCCTCGACCGCGGGAAATTCGTGCTCTTGGAAGCGGTCGAGCGCATAGGCCTTGCGCGTGAATTCGATGGTACGCGTGATGTAGGGCCGTTCGCGATCCAATTCATTGGGCGCCACGAACAAGCGCTGCACGACCTCGGGATAAATCGCAGCGCCGAGTACCCAGACCGCCACCAACGCCCCAAGGGCGTAAAGCGCGGGCCGGAACCGCCCGCTGCGCGCGCCAGTCAGGAGCGCCAGTCCCACCGCGATGGTGAGCCCCAGCAGGACCCAAAGCACCGGCAGAGTCGCGTGAATATCCGTGTAGTTCGCCCCGTTGATCAAGGCGTGCTCGGAATAAAGCAGGTTGTACATCGAAAGTCGCGCCTGGTAGGCCAGCGCGAAAAAGAGCAGAGCTCCCAGCACCATCAAGTGCGCCTGCGCAGCCTTGGAGACGGTGACCGAACGGCCTGTGATCGTCACGCCACCCTTCACCAGGTACAGCAGGGCGGTGGCGATGAGTGAAACGACGATCATCACTATCGCCAGGTCGTATAGAAAACCGATGAAGGGCAGCTTGAAAAGATAAAACCCCAAGTCGATGCCGTAAAGCGGGTCAGTCTGCCCGAGCCGCACAGCGTGCCGCGCCATCAGGTAGTCTGACCCGTACGAACTCGCCCATTGTCCGGCAGCGTAGGCCACCAAGACGACTGCCAGCGCGATGCCCCGCTCGAAGAGCGCCGTAAAGCGCTCGAAGAGGGGAAACTCGATCAATTCGCCGTATACTCGGTAACCGTGCCGGTGCGCCAACGACCGCGCGATGAGCAAATTCGCGCCTACCACAAGCACGACGGCGAGCGCCGTCACGCTGCCGAGATCAATCTCGGCCTTGAGCAAGGTCCAATAGATGATCCCGAACCCTTCCTGGCGGAACCACAGCCAGTCGACAATGAGCTGCAGACCACCTGACAGCAGCGGGATCACGACCACTAGAAGGATGGTCAGAAAGAGGATGATCTTGACCAGACGCGTTGATTGCACGAGTTTTCTCCGCGCCTATCTTTTCACAGGGCTGCGGGTGTGTCAAAGATGAATCTGGCGATCGAGTGATCGGGGCCATCCGGTGATGGAGTGATCCGACGATTGCGCTTGGTCAGGCACTGATGCTTACCGTGGTGCGCCTGTCGATGGGATCGGCGATATCCAGGATCTCTGGATCGCCGATGCTTAGGACCTGGGTGGGGCAGTCTGGCATCTTCGAGATGCCGAGGTGGTAGCGGTGTCACCGGATCCGAAAGCTGTCCGCGAAATAATCGTTGAAGGGGATCGAGCAAAGCGCGATATTAATCCGGCGCGTTGTAGTGCGCGCTTCGGTCAGGCTGGGGAGGGGCACTCATGTCGGGGAAAACATCAGCGGTGGGAGTGGCTGTGATGGCGGTGGTGGCAGGGCTTGTGCTTCAGCCGATACGGCAAGGCCTGGCGCAGCGTGACGCCAATCCTCCCAGGGCGCTAGCCGTTCAGGCCTTGCGGCAACCCGGCCCGACTTCCTCTGAAACACAGGTTCCGTCCGCTCATGAGCTGACGTCCGCCGATGTCGAAGCATTCCTCGATGGTTTGATCCCGACCGAACTCAAGGCCGAGGACATCGCGGGCGCGGCGGTGGCGGTAGTCAAGGACGGGCAACCGCTGCTGGTGAAGGGCTACGGTTACTCCGACGAGGACAAGAAGACGCCGGCGAGGGGAGACGCCACCCTCTTCCGGCCGGGATCGATTTCCAAGCTCTTCACCTGGACCGCGGTTATGCAACAAGTCGAGCAGGGCAAACTGGACCTGGACCGCGACGTGAACGACTATCTCGACTTCAAGATTCCTGCTGCCTACCCGAAGCCGATCACTCTCCGCAACCTGATGACCCACACGCCGGGGTTCGAAGAGGCCTTCAAAAACCTCATTCTCGACACCAATCACATCGAACCGCTCGGACCCTACCTGGCCGCTCACGTCCCGACGCGCATCTATCCGCCGGGTGAGGTGCCCGCCTACTCGAATTACGGCGCGGCCCTGGCAGGCTACATCGTGCAGCGGGTGTCCGGGCAACCCTTCGCCGAGTACGTCGACGCGCACATCTTCAAGCCGCTGGGCATGACACATTCCACGTTCGTGCAACCGCTGCCGACGGACCTGAAACCTCTGATGTCGGACGGCTACATCACGGCCTCCGAGCCGCCACATCCTTTCGAGATGATTTGGGAAGCGCCCGCAGGCGGGCTTTCCACCACTGCCGCCGACCTGGCGCGGTTCATGATGGCACACTTGCAGAACGGCCAATACAATGGCGCAAGCATTCTGCGCCCTGAGACCGCCGAGTTGATGCACGCGCCCCAATCCGGTCCTCATCCCGCACTCAACAAGATGGCGCTTGGCTTTTACGAGAATAATCTCAACGGCCACCGGATTATCGGGCACGGCGGTGACACCATCTACTTCCACAGCCAACTGGGCCTGATCCTCGATTCCGGCGCCGGTCTCTTTGTCTCCTACAACAGCGCCGGCAAGGGCAACATGAGCGACCGCTCCGTGCTGTTCGAGAAGTTCATGGACCGTTATTTTCCGGCGCCCAAGCCCGACGAACCGGCGCTAGCCAGCGCCAAGCGCGATGCGCCGCAGGTGGCGGGCCTTTACCGCAGCAGCCGGCGCTCTGAAACCACCGTCCTCAGCATGGCGTCAGCGTTCGACCAGGTGAAGGTGGATGCGAACGCCGACGGCACCATCACGGTGAGCGGTTTGGGAGATGACCAGGGGTTCAAGAAGATGCGTGAAATCGCGCCCTTGGTTTTCCGCCGGCCGGGCGAACGCGAGCGTGTGGCGTTCGCACGCGACGCCTCGGACCAACCTGTGCTTTGCATTGATTTTCCCGCCATGGTCTTCCAGCACGTACCCTGGTACAAGAACATGTACCTGAACCGGGTGGTCTTGTTCGGCGGCCTGGCGATTCTGGGCCTGGCTCTGCTCTTTTGGCCGCTCGCTGCCCTGCTGCGCTGGCATTACGGCCGGTCCCTCGACCTCACTTCCGCCGAGCGTAAAGCGCGCACGTTGGCGCGCATCGTCTGCCTGATTGACGCCGCGTTCATCGGTGCGTGGGTTTTGTTCGGCGCGGAGGCCGAGCAGCATCTCAGCCTGCTGAGCGACTCTTTCGATCCTTGGATGCGGCTGATGCAGCTTGGCGGCCTCATCGGCGTGATCGGTATGATCGCTGTGGCCTACAACGCATTGGGAGTCTGGCGGAATCGCCAGCGCTGGTTCTGGAGCAAGGTGGGAGAGTCTGCGATTGCGCTGGCCTGCCTCAGTCTCACCTGGTTCATCTTCGACTGGCATCTGCTGGCGCTGAGTTTGAAGTACTGAGGGCGCCGGGCGGCGACCGTTGCCCGAACCATCGTGGTTTATGGTAAGATGCGGCTCATTGGAGGAATTTGCCATGCGCCACCACACCAGACGTGAATTTCTGAAGACCGGACTTGCCGCCGCGGCCATCGCGGGCGCGGGAACCTTGCCGCTGCGAGCGGCTTCGGAAGCGGCCACGGATTGGGTCACGCTCGGGAAATCCGGCGTCAAGGTGACGCGCCTCGCCTTCGGCACCGGGACCTTCGGCGGGCAGGTGCAGCGCGACCTGGGACAAGAGGAATTCACCCGGCTCGTTCGCCACGCCTACGACCGCGGTATTCGCTTCTTTGAGACCGCCGAATCTTACGGCGAAACCCAGAACATGCTGGGTACGGCGCTGAAGGGCGTTCCGCGCGACAGCTACCGGCTGATGTCGAAGGTGACCACGAGCCCGGGCGTCGATCCGCAGCAGAAATTCGACGAGTTGCGCAGACTCTCCAATACCGACTACTTCGACATCATGCTGCTGCACTATCAGCACTACGCAACCTGGCCCACCGATAGCCTGCGCTGGCAGGACGGCATCCTGGAAGCGCAAGCGAGACATGTGGTGATCGCGCACGGCGCCTCGGTACACGGCCTCCCGGCGCTGCGCCAGGTTCCAGGCAACCAGTGGCTGCAGGTCGCCATGATCCGCATGAATCATAAAGGCGTGCGCATGGATGCCGAAGACTACAACACTGCCGGACTCGGGAATGTGAGCGAAGTGGTCGCGCACGTAAAGCAGGTCCGCAAAGACGGGCTGGGCGTGATCAGCATGAAACTCGCGGGAGAGGGCGCGTTCACCGCCCGCGAGGACCGCCAGGCGTCGCTGAGGTTTGCCTTCCGGAATGCGGGCGTCGAGTCTGTGACCATCGGATTCAAAAACACGGCCGAGATCGACGAAGCTATTGAGAATGTGAATCTGGCGCTCGCGTAGATCGGCCATTTGCACCTCAGTATTCCACACGCATTAAGCAAAGGCCCTGAGCCGGTGCTGTAGGACCGGCGCCAGAGCGGTCCCGCGCCCGCAGGATTCGAAGCGCATCCGTAGCCTCCAACTTCCCACGTCCCGCTTCCACCAGAGTCCCGGTCAGGTTTCGCACCATGTGGTGGAGGAACCCGTCGCCCTGAACCTGGTAGGTCAGAATTTGAGTCTTCGGGCTCCACAGGATTTTCGAGGAGAACACGGTGCGAGTCATTGACTCCGAATCGTATTCCGGGCCGTCGTCACCCGGATCGCCTGAGGCCGCAAAGGAGGTAAAGTCATGCGTTCCGATAAAGCTTCGCGCCGCGGCGGCCATTCGCCGGCGGTCGAGCGCATGAGGGCAATGCCAGACGAAGTGCCAGAGGAAAGGCGAGCAGACCTCGGACTGCAGAATTCTGTAGCGATAGGTCTTCGAGCGCACGTCGTAGCGCGCGTGAAAGCGCAGCGGAACTTCGCAAGCTTGCCGCAAGCGAACCTCGGGAGGCAGGATGTTATTGACGGCCTTCACTAAGTTGGAGAGTGGAATCCGGCACGATGAGGTGAAGTTGGCCACTTGGCCAAGAGCATGGACCCCCGCGTCCGTGCGCCCGGAACCGAACAGCCTGACAGGTTCACCCACGACGCGGGAGATGGCGTCCTCGAGGCACGCCTGTACCGTTGGTACCGAAGGCTGCCGTTGCCAGCCGTGAAAACCGGTGCCGTCATAGGCTATGGTAACGCGGATGTTGCGGAGCCCCGGCGCTTCCGGTAAGCGATCGTGACTCGCTGCGCCCTCGCGGTTCATGTCCTTCCTTGAATGGCACCGGAGGCATCGATGGGGCGGTCGGACGGCAGAAGACTGGCGGAGTCGGCAATCGCGAATCGCATCTGGCCTTCGGCCACCAGCGCTCCGCCGCGGTAAATGGCGCCGCGCAACTCGCCAAAGGCCTCGCCCAGTTTCAGCACCTCGGCTTCTACCCTCACCGTTTCGCCGGGTTGGACGGGATCGATGATGTGTGCCGAAGGAATCTGCAGGATCATGGCGATCTTGCCCTTCATCTCAGGACGTTCCAGGACCAAGACGGCGCCGAGCTGTGTGACCAGTTCGAGGAGGATCCCCGTAGGGACCAACGGCCAGTCAGGAAAGTGTCCCTGGGCGATGTCGTCGCCGGCGCTGAAGTGCTTCACTCCAGCGATCCGCGCGCCCGGCACAAAATCGGTGACGCGATCCAGTAATAGGAACGGATAGCGATGGGGCAGGATGGTATTGATGTCCGGTTCGGGAGGCGGAGCAGTCTCGGGATGGGGTTCGCTCACGGTGATCAGTTCAGAGCAGGCTGGTATCGATTCGTGCGTTTCGCTCAGGCTCGCGACGGGACTCGGCTGGCGCGGCCGGCACTTGCTTCTGCGAGGGCGGCTCCTCCGTTGAGACCGAGCCTGCTCCATTAAATAGATAGTTACGCAGTACGTCACGTGAGTTAACGAAAAAGTTTCGAGTCAGACGGTCCAGAGCGTGTTCTCGCACCGCCTCTTCGGTGACGAGCGGCCGATAGAGGTATGACCGGCCACGCCTCTCGCGTTCCACAAAGCCCTTACCCCGGAGATGATCCATCACGGTCATCACCGTGGTGTAAGCGAGCGAGCGCTCGGGAAAGAGACGCGCCCGAACCTCCTGCACGGTAGCCTGGCCGAGCGGCCACAACGCCCGCATGCAATCGAGCTCAAGGGGAGGAAGGTCGAGACGATGGTTGTGGGTTTTTCGTGCCATAGCTCAAAACAGCCGATCGCCGATTGGAGCGGGCGAAGGCGCTTTGCTCTCGGCCGGCTCCGCCTGTAGCGCGGGCTCGGGATCGGTCTTCAAAAGCTCGCGCCCTAAAGCGCGATTGCGGACCGTCCAGTCGCCGGGCCGGCTCCGGTCCGACTGGTACTGGGCGCGCACACTCTCCAGCTTGGAATCGAGATCGTCGAGGTAATGAACCACCAGAGCTTCGGCAAACATCGGTTCCTTGGGCGAGCCGAACTCCAGCCTTCCGTGATGAGACAAAATGATGTGTTCGATCTGGTTCGCGAGGTTTTCAGGGAATCCGGGAATGCCGCCGATTTTCGTGCGGACGATCTCCAGCGCGATGACAATGTGGCCCAGCAGTTGCCCGCGCGTAGAGTAGCGGAAGGCGCCGTCGTAACGCAATTCCTCGATCTTCCCCAGGTCGTGCAAGACGAGCCCGGCCAGCAGGATGTCGCGGTTCAGCCACGGATAATGGTCCGCGACCTCGTCGCCGAGGCGCACGAGGGAACTCACGTGGTCCAGCAGGCCGCCCAAATAAGCGTGATGGTAAAGCACGGCGGCCGGGGCCAGCTTGTACCGGTCCGCGATCTCCGGATCCTCCATCACCGCCAAGAGAAGCCGGCGAATAGGCCCTTCCGGCATGCGCCGCAGACGTTCCAGGAGACAGCCGTACAAGGATTCAGAATCGTGCGGGCTGCGCGGCAAATAATCCCGAGGGTCGGCCGATCCGGGGTGTTTGACGATGGAATGAAGGCGAAGCTGAGGGACTCCTCGATGCTCTTCGATCTCAGCGTCGACCGCCACCAGATCGTTGACGTCAAAATCGAATTCCAGTCCGCCGGCGTCCCAGCGCCGGCCCAAGATCAGGCCCGTAGCGTCTTGCAGGCGCACTTCCAGGTAGCTATCGCCGGACCGTGCCGTCTTCAGCTCCCGGCTTTGCACAAGGAAGGTGGTGTGAACAATCGATCCCGGCTTCAGGTCAGCGACGAAGCAGTCTTTCATCATTCGCCAGGCATTATTCACCAAGGTCTTCGGCCGAGGCATTGGAGCACTTGGCAGCCCCGGAATCGACGTACCCCGGTGCCACGGTGACATAGCTTTCGCAGCGCAGACGAGCGAGATAGTTGCGCAGATCATGTTGGATTCTCTGCTGATAGAGAGCCTCATCCACGCGCGGCTCCACTTCGTCGAATGTCGGCGCGCCTCCGCTGCGAATTTCGAGGACACGCAAGATGAGATCGCCATGCGAGGTTTGAACGACGTTCGAGTATTCGTTCACGTCGAGTTTAGCGATCGCAGAAGCGACGGCCGGCGCTAACGTTCCCTGGGGAAAGAAGCCGATGTCCCCCATGGCTCCGTTCGAGGCATCGTCGGAATACTTTTTGACGACGTCTTCCCATTTGGCTCCGCTTTTTAACTCGGCGAGCGCTTGCTGGGCGCGCTGGTCGGCTTCCGCGGGCTTGCGATTGTCCA
>Ga0335078_10006547_pt1 | contig 17223 bp, 11 predicted proteins | sample Lox_Sample_32_FD_206711 | JGI IMG/M metagenome (GOLD analysis project Ga0335078, IMG submission 206711) | Soil microbial communities from Loxahatchee National Wildlife Refuge, Florida, United States - Lox_Sample_3.2 | ecosystem: Environmental > Terrestrial > Soil > Wetlands | place: USA... | reverse complement strand
GTTGGCCGGAATCCACCACACGCTGGTTCTCGGCGCGGAACTTGAACTTGTCCACTACTTCTTCGGGCAGGAATTCGGTGTCGCCGATGTCTTCCACCTTCACCCAGCGCATCATCTGGCGGACGATGACTTCGAGGTGCTTGTCGTTGATGTTCACGCCCTGCAACCGGTAGACTTCCTGAATCTCGTTGACCAGGTACTTCTGCAGTTCCTTCTCGCCGAGCACATCCAGAATGTCATGCGGGTTGCGGGGACCGTCCATGAGCGGCTCGCCGGCTTTCACCTTTTCGCCCTCCTGGACGTTGATGTGCACGCCGCGGGGCAGCGAATACTCGCGCTGCTGGCCGTCGTCGCCCACCACGTAGATCTTGCGCTGTCCTTTGGCGACCTCGCCATACTTCACCGCGCCGTTGATCTCGGCGATGATGGCCGTCTCGCGCGGCTTGCGGGCTTCAAACAGCTCCACCACGCGCGGCAGACCGCCGGTGATGTCCTTGGTCTTGGTGGTCTCCCGCGGGATCTTGGCCAGCACGTCGCCCGCGTGCACCTCTTCGGCGTCGCGCACCATCAGGTGCGCGTGGGTCGGCATCAGGTACTTCTTGGCTTCCGATTTGCTGCCCAGCGCGGAGTCGGGCCGCACCACCACTGTGGGCTGGCGTTTCTCGTCCGGCGAATCCACCACCACGAGCTGCGACATGCCGGTGACTTCATCCACCTGCTCCTGCATGGTCATGCCTTCCAGCAGGTCCTTAAAATGCACCGTGCCGCCGACTTCGGTGAGGATGGAGAACGTGTACGGGTCCCATTCCAGCAGGATCTGGTTGGCTTTCAGCGGCGCGCCATCCTCCAACAGGATCTTCGCGCCATACACCACCGGATAGCGCTCCTTCTCACGCCCTTTCTCATCCACCACCGCCATGATGCCGTTGCGATTCATCGCGATCAGTTCGCCGCTCTTGCTGCGCACGGACTGAATGCCGATATACCGCGCAAAGCCGTCGGACTTGGCGTCCTGAGTGGACTGTTCCGATACGCGGGTAGCGGTTCCGCCGATGTGGAACGTACGCATGGTGAGCTGCGTGCCGGGCTCGCCGATGGACTGCGCGGCGATCACGCCCACCGCCTCGCCCCGCTCCACCAGCCGCCCAGTGGCCAGGTTGCGGCCATAGCACATCACGCACACACCGCGCTTCGATTCGCAGGTCAGCACCGAGCGGATCTTGACGCGCTCGATGCCGGCCGCTTGGATGGCGGCCGCCAGGTCTTCGGTGATCTCCTGGTTCACCGCCACGATCACGTTGCCTTCGTAATCCTTCTGATCTTCGAGAGCCACGCGGCCCACGATACGGTCGCGCAGGGGCTCGATGATCTCGCCGGATTCAATGATCGGCTCCACGTAGATGCCTTCCGCGGTTCCGCAATCCGTCTCCGCCACGATCACGTCCTGCGAGACGTCCACCAGGCGGCGCGTGAGGTAGCCGGAGTCGGCCGTTTTCAGAGCTGTATCGGCCAGCCCCTTGCGGGCGCCGTGCGTGGAGATGAAGTACTGCAGCACGTTCAGCCCTTCGCGGAAGTTGGCCGTGATGGGAGTTTCGATAATCTCGCCGGAGGGCTTGGCCATGAGGCCGCGCATGCCGGAAAGCTGGCGGATCTGCTGCTTCGATCCGCGCGCGCCGGAGTCGGCCATGATGTAAATCGGATTCAGGTAACGGCCCGTGCGGTCGTCCTCCTCCATGGCCTGGAACATCTCATCGGAAACCTTCTCGGTTACTTTCGACCAGATTTCGATGATCTTGTTGTAGCGCTCGCCGTGGGTGATGGCGCCGTCCTGATACTGGTTCTCGACGTTGACCACCTCGCGCTCGGCCTCCCGCACCAGCCCGGCTTTCTCCGAGGGCACCACCATGTCGTCGATGCCGATGGAGATGCCGGCGCGCGTGGCGTAGAGGAAGCCCAGCGACTTGATCTGGTCGAGCATCTGCACCGTAGTCACCAGCCCGAACTTCAGATAGCAATACTGGACGAGCTGCCCGAGGCCCTTCTTCTTCAGCAGGCCGTTCACGAAGGGCATGTCCTGCGGAAGCTGGTCGTTGAGAATCACACGGCCGACCGTGGTTTCCATGTACTGCTTGATGAATTCGATAGGCTCGGTGTGCAGGACATTCTGGTTGTCGAAGGCATGCACCAGGTCGATGACGCGGCCGGTGTAGCGCAGCTTGATGGGCGTGAGCGTTTCCACTTCGCCCATTTCGAGCGCGATCAGCACGTCCTCGACCGAGGCAAACGTGCGGCCCTCGCCCTTGGTTCCGGGCCGGGCCTTGGTGAGATAGTAGCAGCCCAGCACCATATCCTGCGTGGGCACGGCGATCGGTCCGCCGTGCGCCGGCGAAAGGATATTGTTGGCCGAGAGCATCAGCGTGGCGGCTTCGATCTGCGCCTCCGGCGATAGCGGAATATGGACGGCCATCTGGTCGCCGTCGAAGTCCGCGTTGAAAGCGGTGCAGACCAGCGGGTGAATCTTGATGGCCTTGCCCTCGACGAGCACCGGCTCGAAGGCCTGGATGCCCAGGCGGTGCAGCGTGGGAGCGCGGTTCAGCAGAATGGGGTGGTCCTTGATGACTTCTTCCAGGATGTCCCACACCACCGGGTCCTGCTGCTCGACCAATTCCTTGGCCTGCTTGATGGTGGTGCAATGGCCGCGCTGCTCGAGGCGATGGTAGATGAACGGCTTGAACAGCTCGAGCGCCATCTTCTTGGGAAGGCCGCACTGGTTCAGTTTCAGGTCCGGCCCCACGACGATGACGGAGCGGCCCGAGTAGTCCACGCGCTTGCCGAGCAGGTTCTGGCGGAAGCGCCCCTGCTTGCCCTTCAAGGTGTCGGAGAGCGACTTCAGCGGGCGGTTGTTGGCGCCGCGCAGCACGCGGCCGCGGCGGCCGTTGTCGAACAGCGCATCCACGGCTTCCTGCAGCATGCGCTTTTCGTTGCGCACGATCACGTCGGGAGCGTGCAACTCGATCAGCTTCTTCAGCCGGTTGTTACGGTTGATGACGCGGCGGTAGAGGTCGTTCAAGTCGGAGGTGGCGAAACGGCCGCCATCGAGCGGCACCAGCGGGCGCAATTCCGGCGGAATCACCGGGATCACGTCCAGAATCATCCACTCCGGCTTGTTGCCGGACTTGCGGAAAGACTCGACTACGCGAAGCCGCTTGGCGAATTTCAACTTCTTCTGCTGGGAAGCTTCGGTCTTCATCTTCTCGCGAATCTCTTCGCTCAAAGCTTCCACATCCACCTTCTTCAGCAGTTCCTTGATGCCTTCGGCGCCCATCATGGCGATGAACTTACCGGGATAATCCTGGTCCAACTGGCGCTTGCGCTCGTCGGTGATGACTTCGCCCTTGCTCAGCTCGGTCACTTCGCCGGGATCGACTACCACGTGAGCCTCGAAGTAGAGCACGCGCTCCAGTTCCCGAAGGGTGATATCCAGCAGGTGGCCGATGCGGCTGGGCAGACCTTTGAAGAACCACACATGCGAGCAAGGGCTGGCCAGCTCGATATGCCCCAGACGTTCGCGGCGCACGCGGGCGAGAGTAACTTCGACGCCGCACTTGTCGCAGATGACGCCGCGATGCTTCATGCGCTTGTACTTGCCGCACAAGCATTCCCAGTCCTGCGTGGGGCCGAAGATCCGCGCGCAGAAGAGGCCGTCGCGCTCCGGCTTGAACGTCCGGTAGTTGATCGTCTCCGGCTTGGTAACTTCTCCGTGGGACCAACTGCGGATCTTTTCCGGCGATGCCAGGCTGATCCGGATGGAATCAAAATCGGCGATCAAGTTCGCTCTATCGTAAGGAGAAGATCTCAAAGTTGCCTCCATGGCGCCTTTCGGCGCCGGTTATGGGTGGTAGGTTGTGGGTGTTGGGTTCACCCAAAACCCAACACCATCACCTTTTAATCTGCCGCCGGCGCCATGTCCAGTATTTCGTGCGGCGCCTTCTTCATCAACTCCACGTCCAGGCACAACGACTGCAACTCGCGGATGAGCACGTTGAACGACTCCGGCACACCCGGCTCGATGGCCGCCTCGCCCTTCACAATGGCTTCGTAAATCTTGGCGCGGCCGTACACGTCATCGGATTTGGCGGTCAGCAGCTCCTGCAGAATATAGGCTGCTCCGTATGCTTCGAGCGCCCAAACTTCCATTTCGCCGAAGCGCTGGCCGCCGAACTGCGCCTTGCCTCCCAAGGGCTGCTGCGTGATCAGCGAATAAGGCCCGATGGAGCGCGCGTGAATCTTGTCGTCCACCAGATGCGACAGCTTCAGCATGTAGATGTAACCCACCGTCACCGGCTGCTCGAAGGGCTGGCCGGTCAGGCCGTCGTACAACTGGGTCTTGCCGTGGGAAGGCAACTGCGCATCGGCAAGCGCCTTCTTGATTTCGCGTTCGGTGGCGCCGTCGAACACCGGGGTTGCGTAATCCAGCCCCAGCGCCCGGGCGGCCCAGCCGAGGTGCGTCTCCAGAATCTGGCCCACGTTCATGCGCGAAGGCACGCCCAGCGGATTCAGCACAATCTCCACGGGCGTTCCGTTGGGCAGGTAGGGCATATCCTCTTCGGGGAGAATGCGCGCGATCACGCCCTTGTTTCCGTGGCGGCCGGCCATCTTGTCGCCCACCGAAAGCTTGCGCTTCATGGCGATGTAGACCTTCACCAGCTTGATGACGCCGGGCGGCAGTTCGTCGCCCTTGCGCAGCTTGGCCACCTTCTCGTCGGTGATCTTCTCGAGCACCGCGATCTGCCGCGAGGTCATCTCCTCGATCTCGTCGATCTGCTCGTTGAGCCGCGGATCCTTGTCCTTGAAGCGCATGCGCTTCAAGTCGCGCGATTTCATCTTCTCGATGATGTCGCGCGTGAGATCGGTGTCCTTGGCCAGCAGGCGCTTGTTGGTCTTCTCATCGTGCAGGTCGGCCAGCAGGTGCTTGCCTTCCAGCAGATTGCCCAGGCGCTTGGCGCGCTCGTCGGTCAGGATGCGGATCTCATCCTGCAGGTTGCGCTGCAGGCGGGCGATCTGCGATTCCTCGATCATCCGCGAACGCTCGTCCTTCTCCTGGCCTTTGCGCGAAAAGATCTTGCAATCCACCACCGTGCCCTCGATGCCCGGCGGGCAATACAGCGATGCGTCCTTCACATCGCCGGCCTTTTCGCCGAAGATGGCGCGTAGCAGTTTTTCTTCCGGCGTAAGCTGGGTTTCACCCTTGGGAGTCACCTTGCCGACCAGAATGTCGCCGGGCTTGACGGTGGCTCCGATGCGGATGACGCCGCTCTCATCCAGGTTGCGCAGAAACGAATCCGCGATGTTGGGGATGTCGCGCGTGATTTCTTCCGGTCCCAGCTTGGTGTCGCGGCTCTCGATTTCGAACTCTTCGATGTGAATCGAGGTGTAGTAGTCTTCCTTGACCAGCTTCTCGCTCACCAGGATGGCGTCTTCAAAGTTGTAGCCGCGCCACGGCATGAACGCCACCAGCACGTTCCGCCCGAGCGCCAGTTCGCCCTTGTCGGTGCAGGGGCCGTCGGCCAGCACGTGGCCCTTCGCCACCCGCTGGCCCATGGCCACGATGGGCTTCTGGTTGATGCAGGTGTTCTGGTTGGAGCGCTTGAACTTGGTGAGCTGATAGATATCGGCGCCCACCTCGCGCGAGAGCTGCCCTTCGTGGGCGCCGCCCTCGACGCGCACGATGATGCGTTCGGAGTCAACGGAATCCACGACCCCGGCGCGCTTGCAGAGCACCACGGCGCCGGAATCGCGAGCCGTCACCTGTTCCATGCCGGTGCCCACGTAGGGCGCGTCGGCGCGCAGCAGCGGAACGGCCTGGCGCTGCATGTTGGATCCCATCAGCGCGCGGTTGGCGTCGTCGTTTTCCAGAAACGGAATCAGACTGGCTGCCACCGACACAAGCTGCTTGGGGCTCACGTCGATGTACTGAATCTCGTCGCGGTGCTTGAGGACGAAATTGCCTGCCTGGCGGGCATTGCACAGATCGGAAACGATGCGGCCGTTCTCGTCCAGGTCCACGTTGGCCTGCGCGATGGTCCACTTGTCTTCTTCCCAGGCCGAGAGATACTCGCAGTGCGCTTCGTACTCAGCCGGCTGCTTCTTGGATCCCAGCGCGGCATTGGCCTTTTCCATGTCCGCGCGGCGCACCACGTCGCCCACCTTGAAGGGCGTGTCGCCGGGATTCAGCACGCGGACCTGGTCGACCACCACTCCCTTTTCCACTTTTCGGTAAGGACTCTCGATGAAGCCGTATTCGTTGATGCGTGCGAAGCAGGACAGCGACGAGATGAGGCCGATGTTGGGACCTTCCGGCGTCTCGATGGGGCAGATGCGGCCGTAGTGCGTGGGGTGCACGTCGCGGACTTCGAACCCGGCGCGCTCGCGTGACAACCCGCCCGGACCCAGCGCCGAAAGACGCCGCTTATGCGTGATCTCCGACAGCGGATTAGTCTGGTCCATGAACTGCGAAAGCTGGCTGGAGCCGAAGAATTCGCGGATGGCGGCCATCACCGGCTTGGCGTTCACCAGGTCGTGCGGCATGGCCGTGGACATCTCCTGGTAGACGGACATCTTCTCTTTGATGGCGCGCTCCATGCGCACCAGGCCTATGCGGAACTGGTTTTCGAGCAGCTCGCCGACGGCCCGCACGCGCCGGTTGCCCAGGTGGTCAATGTCGTCCACGTCGTAGCCCGAGCCGGGCAGCGAAGCGTATTTGCGCAGCTTCAGCAGGTACTTGATGGTGGCGCGGAAGTCTTCCGGATCTAGCGTGCGCTTGTCGAGCGGCGTGGCGTCGGCCCGGTCATACAGCTTGATGTTGAACTTCATGCGGCCGACGCGGGAGAAATCGTACTTACGCGCGTCGAAGAACATCCCCTGGAAAAGCTGCGTGGCGGTGTCGAGCGTCGGCGGGTCGCCGGGACGCAGCTTGCGGTAAATCTCGATCAGCGCGTCGTGCTGGGCTTTCACGCTGTCCTTTTTCAGGGTGGCCGAGATGACTGTGCCCACGTCGTCGCGCTCGGGGAAGAAAACCTCGAACTCCTGGATGCCGGCGTCGATCAGCTTCTGGATACCCGTGGTGGTGAGCTCATTGTTGGCGTCGATGAGCACTTCGCCCGTGCTCATGTCCACCACGTCGGCGGCGATGTAGGCGCCTTCCAGATCGTTGGCCGCGATCTCGGTCTGCTGGATCTTAGATGCCTGGATGTTCTTCAGCAACGTCTGCGTGATCTTCTTGCCTTGGCCGACGATGGTTTCGCCGCCCTTGCCGGTGATGGCGTGCGAGAGCTTCAGTCCCGCCAGCCCCGTGGTGAGCACGCCCTCCTTGTTGTACAGGTTCCAGTAGAGCTTGTTGTCCTTGATGGTGATCCGGTCCACCGTGTAGAAGGCGCGCAGCACCTGCTCGTCGGTCTTAAATCCGAGCGCCCGCAGAAACACCGACCCGTAGAATTTACGCTTCCGGTCGATGCGCACGTACAGCAGGTTCTTGTTGTCGTACTCGAACTCGACCCAGCTTCCGCGGTAGGGAATGATCTTGCCCAGGAAATAGCCCTGCGCTGGCACGCGCTCGAAGAAGACGCCGGGCGAGCGGTGCAACTGCGACACAATGACGCGTTCGGTGCCGTTGATGATGAAGGTGCCGTTGTCGGTCATCAGCGGGATTTCGCCGAAGAAGACTTCCTGCTCCTTGATGTCCCGCACGGTCTTTTCGCCGGTGGTGGCATCCTTGGTGTACACGGTCAGCCGGATGGTGACCTTCAGCGGCGCGGCATACGTCATGCCGCGTTCCTGGCACTCCACCATGTCGTACTTCAGTTGCAGGCCGACCGGGTCGCCGCACTTGTTGCAGAAGGTGACGACGTTCTTGTTGAACGTGCCGCAATGATGGCAAAGCACGTCGCCCGCATGGAACGGATCCGTGCGGATGGTGGCGCCGCAGTTGCGACAGGTGGAACGCAGATGGTGCAGCCCCTTCAGGTTGCCGCACTTGCATTCCCAGTTGCCGATCGAGTAATCGACGAATTCCAGTTCGCTCACGCCGCGGAAATCCGAAATCGGAAACACGGAGGTGAACACCGTCTGCAGCCCCGTGTCGTCGCGCTCGTTGGGGAGCAGGTCCATTTGCAGGAACCGCTCGTAGGATTTTTTCTGGACTTCGATGAGGTTGGGAATGGGGATCGAAGTCTTGATTTTGGAAAAGTCAACTCGCTCGGGGGCGGCGCTGGTTTGCGTATCCATTCTTTTTTTACTCCTGAGGGCCGAAGAGCCTCAGCCAAAGGGACCACTCACTACCAAAGCACTGGCCAACCCGGGGGAGCGTCGCTCCTGGGAATGGCCGCTATGCCATCGAGAGGCAGGTACCGGACTGGAACAGTGTGGGCGGCAAAATCCCGTCCGAAGTCATCAGCGAGTGTTGCCGAGAATAATGAGGAAAGGGGATGCCCGGGGGCGCAAGTATCCTGACAGAATGCCGCAAGCGGAAACAGAGACGCAGTTCCCCTCTTTGCAGTTGCCAACCCACTGCAATTGAACTGCCAGGATTCGAAGTTCACAGTCACCAATGGGATCGAATCCGGTTGAATTAAGAAGATCCCAATCAGTTATCCTACCAGACCTCGGCCCACACCGTCAAATGAAAATTCTCGGAGCGGAATAAGCCTTCTGTTTATAACAGCTTGCGAAAATCCGGCAACGCCCGCGCCTACTTCAACTCGACGGTGGCCCCGGCGTCGGTGAACTTCTTCTTGATGGCCTCCGCCTCGTCCTTGGTCACGCCTTCCTTGATCGGCTTCGGGGCGCCATCTACCAGGTCCTTGGCTTCCTTCAGCCCCAGACTGGTGACCTCGCGCACGGCTTTGATCACGTTAATCTTGTTCGCGCCGATCGATGTGAGGACTACCGTGAACTCCGTCTTCTCCTCGGCCGCGGGTGCCGCCGCTGCCGGCGCGCCGCCCGCTACCACCACCGGGGCCGCCGCGGCCGCCGAAACGCCCAGCTTTTCTTCCAGCAGCTTGACGAGCTGGGAAGCCTCCAGCAGCGTCAAACCTTGAATTTGTTCCGCAATCGTGTTGATGTCCGCCATTGTCCTATGAACTCCTATTCAAAAACTCGTTGCAGGTGATGGGTAACCCACAACCCTTAACCTACAACCCATCACCCCTCTTTAAACTTGCCTTCCTTGGCCGCCTGATCGATCACCACCGCCACATTGCGGCCTGCCGCGCCCAGGGCCGTCACCAGGCGCTGCGCCGGAGCCTTGATCAGGAACAGCAGCTTGGCGAAGATCTCCTCCTTCGAGGGCATAGTGGCCAGATCGCCGATCATGGCCACGTCGATGACCCGGCCCTCCACCACTCCCGCCTTGAAGGAAAACGTCGGATTGGCCTTGGCGTAGGTTGTCAGGGCTTTGGCCAGCGCCACCGGATCGGAAGCCGTGTAGGCCAGCGAGGTCATGCCGCTCAGGTTCTTCAGCACCGCTTCCGCCGCGGTGCCTTCGGCCGCCTTTTCGGCGATGTTGTTCTTGATGACGCGGTATTTCCCGCCCGCCGCGCGCACCGTTTTGCGCAACTCGAAATCCTGCTCCACCCGCAGCTTCTCGTAGCCGGTCACGAAAAGGTTTCGCGACGCCTGCAAATCCTGGCGCAGCGCTTCGAGATCCTTCTTCTTATCTTCTTTCTTCTTCATTTCGACACCCGCGGTTAGACCGCCGCCTTGGCGCTGAACACGGTCACGTCCAGCGACACACCCGGCCCCATCGTCGAGCAAATGGTCGCGCTCTTAACGTATTTGCCTTTGGCCGCCGCCGGCTTGGCCTTCACGACCGCGCTGATCAGGCTGGAGGCGTTCTCCACCAGCTTCTCCGGCGCGAAGCTGATCTTGCCGACCGGCGCATGGATGATGCCGGTCTTGTCCACGCGGAATTCCACCTTGCCGGCCTTGATTTCCTTGACGGCCTTGGCCACTTCCTGGGTCACCGTGCCGGTTTTGGGATTGGGCATCAGGCCGCGCGGGCCGAGGATCTTGCCGAGCTTGCCCACCGACCGCATCATGTCCGGCGTGGCGATCACGGCGTCAAAATCGGTCCAGCCCTCGGATTGGATCTTGCTGACCATGTCGTCGCCGCCCACGAAATCGGCGCCCGCTTCCTCGCCTTCCTTCTGCTTGTCGCCGCCCGCGATCACCAGGACTTTCTTGGATTTGCCGAGGCCGTTGGGCATGACCACCGTGCCGCGCACCATCTGGTCGGCGTGCTTGGGGTCCACCCCCAGGCGGAGATGGACTTCCACGGTCTCGTCGAACTTGGCGAACTTGATTCGCTTCAATAGCGGCACGGCCTCTTCGAGCGGGTACGCGCGCGCTTCAATCTGTTTGGCCGCAGCTTGGTATTGCTTTCCGGGTTGATGTGCCATAACTCCTCACTGGTGCGAACGGCCCGGCCTAGATGCGCGAGCCTCCCATTGAGCGTCTTCAGGGGACATCTGAAAGATTAGCACATCAGCGAGGCGATGTCCAACCGGTTGAAGCCGGGCATCACGGCGGCAGTCGGCCAGCGGAGGCACGCGGAGGGCGTGTCCACCGAGCTATTTGAAGTAAACCCCCGTTCCGTTGTAGAGGATGTCGGTGACGATCGCCTTGTCCAGACCGGTTGCCGTAAACGGCTTGGGCGTATCGTATTGTCCGATCCACATCCAGCCGAGCGGATAAGTGGTCGCACCGTTGACCCCGGTACCGGACTGCGGAAGCAGGGCAACCATCCATCCGGGAATCGTGAACTGCCCGGCCGATTGAGGCGCTGTACACTGCATCGCTTCAAATAAAGCCAGGGAACTGTCGGCCGAGTACATGCCTATGGTGACATTGCCATTGTCCAGCGACTCATCGCCGCCGCTCCAGTGCACGGTGAGGTCGCCCGAGCGGGACAGGGTCTGCGAAGCACTAATGCCAGTGAACTTCGCGCCGGCAATGCCGAGTGTATCGGATACGTTAAAGGCACCAACCTCCGTGCCGCCCGTAGCTGTCACGGGATACACCAGACCGCTCCAAAGATACCTGTTACCAAATGCCAACTGGGCGCCATAAGATCCGCCGGACTGATTCAGAGTGACAGGTGGGGTGCCTTGGATCGTAAGCGTTCCCGCATCTAGTTGCGCGGGGCTTGAATCCTGCAGGCTGAAGTTATATGTGTTTACACCGAAGCAGCCGTACGAACAGTCCACCGCCACACAGTACCCATTGGAAACTCCGTATTCCGCCAGCCCCGCAGTCTGCGGAGTGTACTGGCTAAAAGTGGCCGTCACCGAGTCGAGACTTGCGAGAAACGAAGCTGTTCCGGGGACAAACGACGAAAGCTCGCTTTCCAGGCGGATATAGCCGAAATTGACGGTCTGCCCCGCGGCCAGCCTGGCCACCAGATCCTGGCCCAGCACGGAATCCGAACAGGTCTGGCCGCTGTCCGACACCGCGATGGTGGTGACGTTGCCGATATTGCCAGTCACGCCACCCGCTTCCACAGCCACAGGCACATAGCATCCAGTGATTCCGCTCGGAATCTGGAATATGATCTGATCGAGCCCCGCACAGCAGCCGGAACGCCCGTGATAGTAAATGTTCGAAGCCGCGGTGTTGCCGATGTATACCTTGACCTGCCCGATATTGCCGGTCGGCGGCACTTCCGCGTCGCTTCCGTTGATGGCCCCCAGCCCGGTAGCCCACAGGATGACATAGTCGCCCGGATGGAACGTGTGGATGATGGTATTGATGCCATAGTTCACATCCGTGGCGACCGCCTGTCCTGATCCCGTTACCGCATAGGTATAGATGCCGACCGCGCTGGCGACCACCTGGATAGACGCCGGCGCGCTGGTCTGATTATTGTAAGTGACGGTAAATGTCCCGCTGCCGATCGGCGTATTGGATGGCAAAATGGCGTTGATCTGGTAATACCCCGCATAAAGGATGATCGCCGATACCGTGGCGCCTCCCACAGTAACCGCAAGGGAACTGCCGCCCAGCGTTGTCTGGAGAGGAAATGCGTTAGCACTGACGCCGCTCTCGGGGCCCAGGCCGGAACCATAGACTGTGAATATCGATCCTTGGGCGATCCCCGAACCCGGCGTCCCAGGTCCCCGCACAACGGCAGAGTTCAGTGCCTGGATGTTAATGGTTGGCTGCGCAAGGGCTGCCACGGCGGGAAAAAGGAAGATGGCCCACGAACGCGTACGGGGGTTGTGCATGATCGGCTCCTCAGTAGTCCGATACGGCGCGCGGCGGCTGCCGGCTAAAAGATCAGATTCAGATCCTGATCACTGCTATTTTACTCTCCTGCGCCGCCGTCGGTCTCAGGTTTTTCCCGAGCCACCCCTCACCAACTCCCCTAACAGGCTTCGCAATTGAGATCCAGTATGTATACTAATTCCCAGTTACAGCAGGTAGCGCGCATGCGAATCCGGCGAATGTGAGATGAGATCCGTGGCGGCGCTCACTTTGCGGATACCTGGCGCGCGCCAAGCTACGCTGCCCGCACCCACACCTTCTCCGCGGCCGACCGGCCCAGTTGCACCGCGCGCCCATCAATGCGCAAGGTGAGCGTATCATCGGCGTTGCGGGATTCCACCTGCACCGTGGTGCCGGGCCGCACGCCCAAGCCTTCCAGGTATTCGAGCAGCCGCCGGTCGCGTTCGTAGATGCTGGTCACGGCCACGGTCTCTTGCACCCGGCTGTCATCCAGGGTCTTCAGCCCTCGCCGGCGCCGGTCCCTCGGCGTATCCACGCCCACGCGGTTGCCGTGCGGGCACGCCTCGCCCGCGCCCAACTTCTCCACCAGTTTGCGCTCGAAGTCCGCCGATACGGCGTGCTCCAGTTGCTCCGCCTCATCGTGCACCTTGTACCACTCCATGCCGAAAATCTCGGTCAGCATGCGCTCGATCAGGTGATGGCGGTGCAGAATGCGATTCGCAATCTCGTGGCCGGCCGATGTCAGAGTGATGTGGCCCTCCTCGCCCACGCGGATCAGCGAATCCCGCTTCAGCCGCTTGATGGCCATGGTCACGGCCGGTGCGGTCACATTCAGCCAGCGCGATAGCGTGGCGGCTTTGACGCTCTCGCCCTCGGATTCCGCTTCCGCGATGGCCTTTAAGTAATTCTCCTTGGAGATCGTGATCTTCACAGCTTGCTCCGATTGTATCGCGGCTGTGGGAGAATCTTAGAAGCGCAAAGGGCGCGGGTCGGCCCGTGTTGCGCGTTTTCATCAAAACCCATGCAGCAACTGCTGGCGGCCCTTGCATCGGCGCACGTGTACGACCTCGCGCAGCCTTATTATCCGGGGATGCCGCACCATCCCAACCATCCGCCGTTTTTGTTCGGCTTGAATAAGAAGCATGGCGACTACGTGGCGGCAAACGGTGCCAGCTCCGCCTCCGAAGGGCTAACCTTGGGCGGCCACGTAGGCACTCACATCGACGCGCTGTGCCATTTCTCGTGCGGCGGAAAACTGCACGGTGGCGAAGCGGCGGAAGGACTGCAGAGTTACGCAAGCGGACTGCAACAGCACACGGTGGATACCATCGCGCCGATCTTGCGGCGGGGTGTGCTGCTGGATATCGCCGCGCTGGCGGGCGCCGAGGCTTTGCCGGCCGATTTCGAGATCACGCCGGAACATCTGAAAGCCGCCGCGCGCGCAGCCCAGGTGGACGTGCGGCCCGGCGACGTGGTATTGCTGCGCACCGGGTGGGCGCGTTTTTGGAACGATGCGGCGCGATTTATCTTCCAGGTTCACGGGCCGGGACCCGGCGACCCCGGCGCGCGCTGGCTCAGCAGCCGGGGCGTGTTTGCGGCCGGCTCCGATACGGTGGCCTTCGAGAAAGTGCCCGATCCGGGGATGCCGGTGCACGTGCACCTGTTGGTGGAAAGCGGCATTCATATCATCGAGTGCCTGAACCTCGAACTGCTCGCCGCCGAGCACCGCTATGCTTTTCTGTTCGTCGCCGCGCCGCTGAAGATCCGTGGCGGCACGGGATCTCCCATCCGCCCGCTGGCAATCGTATGAGCGCGCCGGATGTGGCTCCGGTTCGCGAAGGCGAGCAGATCGACGCGGCAGCCCTGGCTCGATACCTGCGTGGCAAACTGCCGGGCATCGAGTCCGGAATCACGGTGCGCCAGTTTCCGGGCGGTCACTCCAACCTGACCTATCTGGTGGAAGCCGGCAGCGCGGAGTATGTGCTGCGGCGCCCGCCGCTCGGGCCGGTGGCTCCCAAGGCCCACGATATGGCTCGTGAGTACAACGTGCTGGCCGCCGTGCATCCCTTGTTCCCACAGGCGCCGCGCCCGTTTCTCTTGTGCGAAGATCCGGCGGTGATCGGAGCGGTCTTCTTCGTCATGGAGCGTCGCCGCGGGCTGGTGCTGCGCCGCGAGATCCCCGGGCGGTACGCGGGCGACGCCGGTTTCGGCCGCCGCGTCAGCGAAGCATTCGTCGATTGCCTGGCCGCTCTGCACGCAGTGGACGTGAGCCGCGCGAAGCTGGGCAAGCCCGCCGGATTTCTGGAACGGCAGGTGACCGGCTGGGCCGAGCGCTGGCAGCGCGCGCAAACCGAATCGTTGCCGCAAATGGACCGGCTCATCCGGTGGCTGGCCGATCGCCTGCCGGAATCGTCCGCGCCTACGCTGGTGCATAATGATTACAAGCTCGATAACCTGATGCTCGATGACGCCGGGGCGAGCCGCGTGGACGCCGTGCTCGACTGGGAAATGGCCACCGCCGGAGATCCGCTGGTGGATCTGGGCTGCGTCATGTGCTACTGGCCGGAGGCCGGCGATCCGCCCGCGCGCCGCGAAGCGCTCAGCAGCATCACCACGCTGCCGGGCTGGTTCACCCGCGCCCAGCTTGTGGAGCGCTACGCGCGCCTCACCGGACGCGACGTTTCCGCCCTCGGCTATTATGAAGTGTTCGGGATTTTCAAGATCGCCGTGGTCCTCCAACAAATCTATTTTCGGTATCGCCGCGGGCAGACGCGCGACGAGCGCTTTCGCAATTTCGATGCGCGCGTGCGTGGTCTCGTAGAGGTTGCGGCCGCGCTGGCGGAGAAGGCCGATTGAGCTGGCTCTACCTGATCCGCCACGGCCAGGCCGGCACGCGCGGGCATTACGATACGCTGTCGGACCTCGGCCGCCAACAGGCTCGCCTGCTGGGCGAATACCTGGCCGCGCAGCGGATGGAGTTCAAGGCGCTGATTTCCGGGTGCCTGAACCGCCAGCAGCAAACGGCCGCGGAAGTCCGGCGCGCCTATCTCGAGGCGGATGTGCCCGTGCCGGACGTCGCGTCTGATCCCGGCTGGAACGAGTTCGACCTGACCGCGGTTTTCAATGAATTCGCGCCGCGCCTCGCCGAGGCCGATTCGCGTTTCAAACAGGATTACGAGGAATTGTTGCGGGCGCTCGGCGACCAGCGCTCGCCGGTTCATCGCCACTGGACCGACGTCGATACGCGGGTAATGCGCGCCTGGATCGAAGGCCGCTATCCGTGCCGCACGGAATCGTGGGAGGCATTCACGCAGCGCGTCTGGAACCGCCGCGCTTCGCTGGTCGCGTATGAACCCGGCGATGCGGTGGCCATCTTCACCTCCGCCACGCCGATCTCCATTTGGGTGGCGGCCACGCTGGGGGTTTCTGACGGCCACATCATGAAACTGGCCGGCGTGCAGCAGAATTCCGCCGTCACCGTGCTGCGCTTGCGGGACGATGAACCGTGGCTGGTCAGCTTCAACGGCGTGGCGCACCTCGCGGAGCCGCGTCTCCGTACCTTCCGGTAGCCTGCGGATCACGGCTTGCGGAAGGTCAGAACGTAAAGCTCGCCATCCCAGATCTCCCGCACCGCAACTTCCCGCATCCCCGGGGGGAGCAGATCCGCCGGAGCCACGATGGTTCTGGGACGGTTTTTGAAGAAGGCCCGGGCGATGAACTTGTTCTCGTTCCGCCTGGCTGCCTCCTCCGTTTCATCCACCACCACCAGCCGCGTGCCTGACTTGGCGACCCGCGCCATTTCCCGCAACGCCGCGCCGGGATCGGTGAAGAAGTTGATGCCGCCCACGTGCAAAACCGCGTCGAACGCCGAGTTCGGGAAAGGCAGATGCTCGGCGACTCCCTGGCAAAGCTGGAACCGCAGCTTGCGCTCACGGGCATGCCGGCGGCAGCGCGCCAGCATGCGCGCCGAGAGGTCCAGGCCGTAGAAATCGAGACTCCGATCCAGGTGAGCCCAATTCGCCCCGGTGCCGGCTGACACCTCCAGCAGACTGGCTCCAGCCCGGACCTCCAGTAGTTCGAGGTAAGCTTTGCGGCGAGTGGCTTCCGCGCCGCTTTTCCACCAGGCGTACAGGCGCGTTGAAACGTCGTACGCCGGCGCGATGCGGTCGTACAACATCTGATAGCGGGCGTTGGGACCTTCCACGGCGCCCGTGGTGAGAAACACGGGAATCTCGTCATGAACAGGATACAGAAACCCGGAACGTGGATTTCTATAGCCGGCGGCCTCCAGGATCAACGGACCTTGATCGATCGGATCCTGGTAGGAAATGGGGAGAGCCATAGGCTGTAGAATCAGTGTACATATGAAACTGGCGGTGATGACCATGATATTGTGCGCCGCGCTGCCGGCCCAGTCACGTTCCGTGCGGGTGGCCGTATGCCAGATTCTTTGCATAGACGGCGACCGGGAGGGCAATTTCCGTCGCGTGGAGTACGCGCTCGACCAGGCGCGCGAAGCGCACGCCGACATCGCGGCGTTTCCCGAATCGGTGATCCTGGGCTGGGAGAATCCCGATGCCCACCGGATGGCCACCCCCATCCCGGCGCCGATAGCGATCGCATCGCCGCTCTGGCTCGCAAATACGGGATCATGATCTCCCTCGGCCTGGACGAAAAGGACGGCGACAAGCTGTTTGATTCCGCCATCCTGGTGGATAAGAGCGGCAAGCTTCTGTGGAAGCACCGGAAGCTGAACGTGCTGGCCTGGCTGATGAGTCCGCCGTATGCCGAAGGCCGGGCGCAGGATGTCGGCGTCGTGGAGACGGAATTCGGCCGCATTGGCCTGGTGATCTGCGCCGATACCTTCGGCGACTCCGTTGCCGAGCGGATCGAAAAGTTGGCGCCCGATCTCATGTTGGTGCCCTACGGTTGGGCGGCGCCGGT
>Ga0335078_10006546_pt1 | contig 17225 bp, 15 predicted proteins | sample Lox_Sample_32_FD_206711 | JGI IMG/M metagenome (GOLD analysis project Ga0335078, IMG submission 206711) | Soil microbial communities from Loxahatchee National Wildlife Refuge, Florida, United States - Lox_Sample_3.2 | ecosystem: Environmental > Terrestrial > Soil > Wetlands | place: USA... | reverse complement strand
GCCGCGGTGGACCCGGTCCGCGCCGCCCCGCCGCCCACCCCGGAAGCGGTCGCCGAGGTGGAAGCGGTCACCGACCACGACGTGATCGCGTTCCTGACCGCGTGGGCGGACAACACGGTGCCGCGCGAGGCCGCGGCCTACGTGCATTACGGGATGACGTCCTCGGACCTGCTGGATACCGCGCTGGCGCTGCAGCTGGCCGAGGCCACCGACTTGCTGGTGGCCGGGGCCACCCGGCTGGTCGCCGTGCTGCGCGAGCACGCCCTGGCGCATCGCGGCACGCTGCGGGTGGGCCGGACGCATGGCATCCACGCCGAGCCGGACGTGTGGGGGCACCGGGTCGCCGACTTCGCGTTCGCCATGGCCCGCAGCCGGGACCGGCTGGTCCGGGCCCGGGACGCGGTCGCGGTCGGCAAGCTGTCCGGGCCCGTCGGCACGTACTCCAACATCGACCCGGCCATCGAGGCCACGGTCCTGGCCGAGCTGGGGCTGCGCCCCGCGGACGTATCCACCCAGGTGGTGTTCAGGGACGGAATCGCGGAGTGGATCAGCGCCCTGGCGGTGACCGCCACCGTGTGCGAGGCCATCGCACTGGAGATCAGGCACGGGCAGCGGACCGAGGTCCGCGAGCTGGCCGAGCCGTTCCGGGCCGGCCAGAAGGGCTCGTCCGCGATGCCGCACAAGAAGAACCCGATCCGCGCCGAGCGGATCGCTGGCCTGGCCCGGATCGTCCGCGGTTACGTCACCCCGGTCACCGAGGGCATCGCACTGTGGCACGAGCGGGACATCTCCCACTCCAGCACCGAGCGGATCGCGCTGCCGGACGCGGCCATCGCCACCGACTACCTGCTGCACCTGACCACGAGCGTGATGGCGGGCCTGGTGGTGGACGGGGCCCGGATGCGGGCCAACCTGGAGTCCACCGGCGGGCTCATCTACACCTCCAGCATCCTGCTCGAACTGGTGGCCGCCGGGATGTCCAGGGAGGAGGCGTACGCCCTGGTCCAGGCGGCGGCGATGACCACCTGGCAGACCGGGGCCCCGCTGCGGGATACGCTGCGCACCGAGGCGGGCGCCCGGGGCGTCACGCTGGACGAGGCCCGGCTGGCCGAGGTCAGCCAGCCGGAGCGGTACCTGGCCCGGCTCGGCCCGGTCTTCGAGCGGCTGGCGCGCCTCACATGAGCCAGCAGGCCACGCACCGCCGGCACCCGGGCGGCCGGGCATGACCAGCCACCTGAAGCTGCTGTACAGCGGGAAGGTCCGCGACGTTTACCAAATGGCGGACGGGCTGCTGCTGCTCGTGGCGTCGGACCGGATTTCCGCCTTCGACCACGTGCTGGCCACCCCCATACCGGACAAAGGACGGATCCTTACCCAGCTGTCACTCTGGTGGTTCGAACAACTCGCCGAAGTGGTGCCCAATCACCTGGCCGATGCGGACATCCCGGCCGAGTTCGCGGGCCGCGCGATGGCCTGCCGCCGGCTGGCTATGGTCCCGTTCGAGTGCGTGGCCCGCGGCTACCTGGCCGGGTCGGGGCTGCGTGAATACCGGGAGACCGGGTCGGTGTGCGGGGTGCCGCTGCCGGCTGGGCTGGCCGAGGGGTCGAAGCTGCCGGAGCCCATCTTCACCCCGGCCACGAAAGCGCCGCGCGGGCAGCATGACCAGAATGTCCCGGTTTCCGAGGTGGCTGCGGCGGCTGGCCCGGCGGTCGCCGCTGACCTGGCCCGGATCACCCTGGAGGTGTACCGGCGCGGTGCCGCCATCGCCGCCCGGCACGGCATTCTGGTCGCCGATACCAAGATCGAGCTCGGCTTCGACCCGGCTGGCCAGCTGGTGCTGGGCGACGAGGTGCTCACCCCGGATTCGTCCCGGCTGTGGCCTGCCAGCCGGTGGCAGCCCGGTCAGCCACAAGTGTCATTTGACAAGCAGATCGTCCGTGACTGGCTAGACTCGCCCGAGTCCGGCTGGGCACGTCGGGACAGCGAGCCGCCCCCAGCACTGCCCGATCAGGTGGTCGAGCAGACCCGCGCGAGCTACATCGAGGCATATGAGCGCATCACTGGACGGCAGTGGGTATGACTGCCGTGACATGGCCGGAGGTGGCCCGGCGCTGCTCAGGGACGGTGGCGTGGCAGCCCCGTACCCGGCGGTGGCGGCAGGCCGCGGCGGCCGGTGGAATACTGGCCTGGAGGGTGCAGAAGGGCTCCCGGCTGGCCCCGCTGCCGCGGGCCTGGCGCAGGGCAACGCCCTGCCTGGGCCAGCCGCACGACGGGACGTTGCGTTTTCGAGGGACAGGAGCTTCAGCCCAATGACGATTGGCCCCGAGACCTGCTACCGCGTGCGGGGCGGAATTCCGCTTCAGGGCACGGTCTTCGTCCAGGGCGCCAAGAACGCCGCGCTCAAGATGATCGCTGCCTCGCTGCTCGCCGCCGAAGGCCGCACGGTGCTGCGCAATGTGCCGCCCATCGAGGACGTCCGCCGGGCGGTGGAACTGGCGCAGGCCGTGGGCGCGGTGGTGAAGTTCCACGAATCCGAGCGCACCCTGGTGGTCGACGCCTCCAATCTGACCAGCCCGGTGCTCCCGGCCGAGATCGCCCGCCGGTTCCGCGGCTCGGTGCTGTTCGTGCCGGCCTTGCTGCACCGGCTCGGCGAAGCGGTGATCGAGGGCATCGGCGGCTGCAACCTGGGCAGCCGGAACCTCGACTTCCACTACCGGGGCTTTGCCCGGCTCGGCGCGATCGTGGACGAGGGCGAGAGCGTCATCCACATCAAGGCGGGCAAGCTGCGGGGCGCGCACCTGTACCTGGACACGCCGTCACATACCGGCACCGAGAACCTGATCATGGCGGCCAGCATGGCCCCCGGCACCACCGTGATCGACAACTGTGCCCTCGAGCCGGAAGTGCTCGATGTGATCGCGTTCCTGACCAAGATGGGTGCGGACATCAGCGGCGGTGGCACCGGCTTCGTCACGGTGCGCGGGGTGAGCGAGCTGACCGCCACCGAGCACACGGTGATGCCGGACCGGATCGACGCGGGCGTGTTCGCCATGGCCGCCGCGATCACCGGCGGTGAGCTGAGCCTGGTCGGCGCCTCGCTGGAGCACTTCGGCGTGGTCCGCTGGAAGCTGGAGCAGATGGGCGTGGAGTTCTCCGCCAAGGGTGCGGTCCTCCAGGTCCGGCGGGAGCGCACGCTGCGCCCGATCAACGTGATCACCAGCCCCTACCCGGGGTTCGCGACTGACCTCCAGTCGCCGATCATGGCGCTCAGCTCGCTGGCCGACGGGACCAGCTACATCCGGGAGACCATCTACGACGGCCGGTACACCCTGGTTGGTGAGCTGACCAAGATGGGCGCCAAGGTCGAGGTGGACGGCGGCAACGTGGTCATCGTGCACGGCCCGTCCGCGCTGAAGGGGACCAAGGTCGTCGCGCACGACCTGCGCACCGGGATCGCGCTGATCCTGGCCGGGCTGGCCGCGGAAGGCGAGACCGTGGTCGCGCCTGGCTACCTGATCGACCGGGGGCACGCCGCGATCGCCGAGCGGCTCACCACCCTGGGTGCGGACATCACGGCCGAGGAGAGCGGCTGACCTGACCCGCTGGGCCTGACCCACTGGGCCTGACCCGCTGGGGCCAGGGCCGCTGGGCCGGGGCGCCGGCCGCCCAGCGGCCCAGCCCGGCTCTTTCTGCAGAAAATGTGACGTTGCGCGAAACAGCCGGCCGATTCCCGGCCACGGCCCCGGCTGGCGGGTTACCAAATATACGATCGTGCAATCGTTGCAGCGTAAGGGGTCTCCTGATGACTTCCGGGCTTCAGCGGCGTGCCCTGGCCGGCGGCTCATTAATGTCCGCCATGTCGGCCGGGGCCAGCCCGCCGGCGCGGGGCCGCCCGCTATCTGCCGTGGCCAGCCGCGCGCCGGCACCGGCTGAAGGCCGCCCGTGACCGGCCAGCGCCCGCCAGTGGGCGAGCTCACCATCGGCATCGTCGGCCCGCATGACCTGGTGGAGCGGATCATGCTGTCCGGGACCGCGCAGGCCGGTGGCGCACCGGCCGCCGCCGTGGGGCACCCGGCGGTGACCACGCCGCCCACTGGCGGGGGCGGCAGCCCCGCCGGGCCGCCCCGGCGGCTCATCGCCGCGGCCTACCGCAGCGAGCAGGAAGCCGCGGACAAGGTGCTGCGCCTCGGCCCAGGCATCGACGCCTGCCTGTTCGCCAGCCAGGTGCCCTACGAGTACGCCCGCCGGGCAGGCAGCCTGCGCGGGCCTGGGACCTATGTGCCGCTGTCTGGCAGCGCCCTGTTCGCGGCGCTGCTCCGCGCGACCCGGGAACTGGGCCCCGACCTCAGCCGGGTCAGCATCGACGTGCTGAGCCGCGCGGACATCGAGGACGCGTTCGGCGAGCTCGGCGTGCCCACAGATGGCGTGCACGTCCGCGAGGAAGTCGCCAACGCGGCGACGCTGGCCGCGTTCCACGAGCGGCTGTTCCGGCGGAACGAGACCACCGCCGCGTTCACCTGCCTGCCGTCCGTGGCCCAGCGGCTGGCCGCGGCGGACGTCCCTGTCCGCGCCCTGCGCCCGACCAGCAGCGCGATCCGGTCCGCGCTGCGCACCGCTACCCTGCTGGCCGCCGCCCGCAGGCTGGAGGAGGCCCAGCTGGCGGTAGCCCTGGTCGAGGTGCCCACGCTGCGGGACACCGCGCGCCGCTCCTCGCCGCGGCACGCCCGTGAGGAACTGCGGCTCACCGTGCACCGGTTCCTGGTCCAGGAGGCCCACCGGATGCACGCCGCGGTCAGCCCGGTCAGCGATCACTGCTTCCTGGTCACCGCGACCCGTGGCTCGCTGGCCGCGGCCACCGACGGATTCCGCGTGCCCCCGTTCAGCGAGCGGGCCCGCACCGAGCTCGGCATCGCCGTCGAGGTCGGCATCGGGATGGGCCGGACCGCGCAGGACGCTGAGGCGCACGCTCAGGCGGCGCTGTCCCGGTCCCAGGTGGCCGCTGGGACCCGGGGGTTCGCCCTGGACCGGGAGGGCATGGCGCTGGTCCCGTCCCCCCGGCACCCGGCCGCCCCGGCCACGGACCCGGCCCGGCCGCGGGGCCTGGAAACCCTGTCCCGGCTGGCCGACAAGCTGGCGGGCAGCGACAGCGCGCTGGTCGTGGACGCGGAGATGGCGGGCCGGGTGCTCGGCGTCACCGCGCGGACCGCCCGGCGGCTGCTGCACGGCCTGGTCGAAGAGGGGCTGGCCTGGCCGCTGCCGCCGAGCCGGGCACCGCAGCCGGGCCGGCCCCGCCAGTTCTACCGGCTGGTTACCGAGAAGCTGGAGCGCCGCGCGCCCCGCTGACCGGCCCCGGGCTGGCCACCGTCCGGGCCCACCGGCGCGCCGCGGTTCGGCGGCCCGCCCGGATGGCCTGGCCAGCCCGGCGATAACGTGGGCGGTATGCCCGACTACAGCCCGGACCCGCAGGTTGTCCCCTACCTCTTGTATGCGGACGCAGGCGCGGCGATGGACTGGCTGATCAGCGCGTTCGGTTTCACCGAGCGGGTCCGCGACCGGCTGAGTGACGGGACGGTACGGCACGGCGAGCTGCTGACCGGCAACGGCGGGGTGATCATGCTGGGTTCCCCGGGAACGGGCTTCCGGGGACCCGCCCAGCTTGGCGAGGTAACCCAGCTGCAGTGCATCACGATCACCGGCCTCCTGGCGCACCGGGAGCGCGCACAGGCCGCGGGCGCCGACGTATCAGAGGTCTCGGTCCGGGCGAACCACGCGCGCAGCTACACGGTGGATGATCCGGAAGGCCACCGCTGGTACTTCAGCGAACCCCTGTAGCAAGCGCTCCCACCGGCCCCGCCCGGGCACCGGCATGCACCGGGCTGGCCGGAAGCGGGCCCAGCCTGGCCCCACGCCAGGCCCCGCCCCGGGGCAGTGGCGGGCCGGCTCAGTGGCGGGCCGGATCAGTGGCGGCGGGGGTAGCTGCGGGCCACAGCGAGGAACGCGTCGTTGGCGTGCTGATCGCCGATCGAGATCCGGGCGCCCTCGGCGCCGAACGGCCGGATGGCTACCCCGGCCCGGGCGCAGGCGGCCGCGAAGTCCTGGGTGTCCGCGCCGAGCCGCAGCCAGACGAAGTTGGCCTCGGTGGGCGGCACCGACCAGCCCTGCTCACGAAGCTCACTGGTCACCCGGGAGCGCTCCTTGACCACCGCGTCCACCCGTTCGAGCAGCTCCCCCTCGGCGGCCAGTGAAGCTGCCGCGGCCGCCTGCGCGACCGCGTTGACGCTGAACGGGAGCATGGTCTTGCGCACCGCCCCGGCCACCGGCGGGTGCGCGATCATGAATCCGACGCGCAGCCCGGCCAGGCCGTAGGCCTTGGAAAAGGTGCGCAGCACGGCGACGTTGGGCCGCTCCCGGTAGAGCGAGATGCCGTCCGGCACGTCGGGGTCACGCACGTATTCGGAGTACGCCTCGTCCAGCACGACCAGGCAGTCGGGCGGGACCCGGTCCAGGAACGCGGCCAGCTCAGCGGTGTGCACCACGGTGCCGGTCGGGTTGTTCGGGTTGCACACAAAGATCACCCGGGTGCGGCTGGTGATCGCGTCGGCCATCGCGTCCAGGTGATGAGTTTCGGCGCGCAACGGCACGGTCACCGGCTCGGCCGCGGACAGCGCGACCAGCGTCGGGTAAGCCTCGAACGAGCGCCACGCGTAGAGCACCTGCGCGGCGGGCTCACCTACCGCTTCGAGCAGCTGCTGGGTCACCCCGACCGAGCCGCAGCCCACCGCGATGTGCCCGGCGGGCACCGCGAACCGCCCGGCGATCGCGTCGGTCAGCGCGGCGGCGCCGTTGTCCGGGTAGCGGTGCACGTCGGCGGCGGCCTCGGCGATGACCTTCAGCACCGAGGGCAGCGGGCCGAACGGGGTCTCGTTCGAGGACAGCTTGTGCGACCGTCCGTCCGGCCCTATCACCCGGCGGCCCGGCTGGTAGGGGGCGAACTCGTCAAGCAGCGCCCGGAAGCGGGGCGATTCCTGGGACACCGATGCCCTCCCTCGCCGTCGACGTGCCCATCCTATGGCGGCCGGCCGGCTGGTCCAGGTGTCGGCACAGCTCGCCATCCGGGCGGGCCAGCGGCGGGCGGGCCAGCGGCAGGCGGGCCGCCGTAGTCTGCTGAGGTGGATGGCGAGGTCTACCGGGAGCTGGGCGAGGCGGCGTGGACCTGGGTGCTGGGCCAGGTCCGTGAGGACAGCGGCCCGTGGCTGCCCGAGGTGATCCCGGCCGAGGGGCCGCTGGCCGGGCCGGATGAAGCACGCGACTCGCTGTACGACGGGATCGCTGGCCTGGCCCCGGTGCTGGCTGAGATCGGCCAGCACCGCTCACTGACCGGCACCGAGCAGGCCCTCGCGGCGGGTATCGTGGCCCGGCTCTCGGCCATGGCGCGAACCCGGACCGAGCCCTCGCTGTACGACGGACTGGCCGGGGACGTGACCGCGCTGAGGCTGCTCAGCCCGGGCCGTGAGCAGGTGGCGCTGGGCCGGCTGGCCGCCCTGATGACCCCGGCCGGCTGGCCCACCACGCTGGAGGCCGGGCCCGGGCCGCCCGCGCCCCTGACCGACCTGGTGCTGGGCACCGCAGGCGTGGTGCTGGCCGCGATCTGGGCGGGCGGGGAGCACACCAGGCAGATCGCGGCGACCGGCGGAGAGTCCCTGCTGCGGGCGGCCGACCAGACCGCGGCCGGGCTGGACTGGGGTGTCTGGCCCGGCGCGCCGGCCCGGATGCCGAATTACTCGCACGGGACCGCCGGGGTTGCCACGGCACTGGCGGTCGCCGGGGCGGCACTGGGCCGGGCTGACTTCATCGCCGCGGCGCGGCGCGGCGCGCAGCACCTGCTGGCCCTGGGCTCGCTGGACAACGACGGGTTCGTGATCCCGCACACCCTGCCCGCGTCCACCCGGGACGTGGAGCCGGTGACCTACACGTGGTGCCACGGACCAGCGGGCACCTCCCAGTTGTTCGCCGCGCTGGCCGGGGCCGGAGTGCGCACGGTCGGCGGGCACGAGGTCGCCGACCTGCGGCAGCGGTGCCTGCACGCGATCCTCGCCGCGGGCGTGCCCCAGCGGCTCCGGCCCGGGTTCTGGGACAACGACGGCCGCTGCTGCGGGACTGCCGGGGTGGGCGACATCCTGCTCGATGCGGCGCAGGACGCCGCGGACCAGGCTGCCGGGACCGGCCACCCGCGGCGCGGCGCGGACCAGGCGCTGCTGCGGGCCGCGCGCACCATGGCCGACGCCCTGGCCGACCGGGCCATCCGCGACCGGGCCGGTGCCCGGTGGCGGTTCCTGGAGCATCGCCAGGAACCACCGCTGCTGCCCCCCAATACCAGCTGGATGCAGGGCGCCGCGGGAATTGCCGCCTTCCTCCTCCGGCTGGCCCGGGTCATGGACGGCGGGCTGGGTGTGCCGGTCGTGGACCGGCCCGACCAGTGGTGGGCCGTGCCCGCCCGGCTGCGCACTGTGCATACCACCTGATCCCGGCAGGTTGCCGGGCGGGCATCCCCGGCACTTCCTGCGCGGGTTCCGGTAGGACCGGGGTGGGTGTGGCTCTTGGTGCCCGGGAAGCAGGCATTGACGCTCTGGCTGGTGTGGGTTCTGATCAAAGAGGGTCACCCGGGGAGCGGCCGCGGGTGGGCAGCCCCGTTGGGAGGTGGCATGGCCGCCTCCCACCCGGTCAGCCGGCGGGCTGCGCTGGCCGCGCTGGGGGGTGCGGCCGCCGCAGTGACGCTTTCCGGCTTCCTCCCGGACCGGCTGCGCGCGGCGGCGGGCGGCTGGTCCAGCGGTTACGTGCCAGATGGCGCGGCCGGGCTGGCCCGGGCGTTCCCGCTGCGGTCGGTCCGGCTGCTGGACAGCCCGATGCGGGCCAACCAGGCCCGCAACACCGCGTACCTGATGTTCGTGGACCCGGACCGGCTGCTGCGCTCGTTCCGGCGGAACGTGGGCCTGCCGTCGGCGGCCAAGCCATGCGGTGGCTGGGAATCCCCGTGGTCCCTGGTCCGCGGGCACTGTACCGGGCACCTGTTGTCCGGGCTGGCGCTTACCTACGCGAACACGGGGGACGAGGCGGCCGCGGGCAAAGGCCGCTACCTGGTGGACGAGCTGGCCAGGTGCCAGGCCCGGGCCCGGGCGGCCGGCTTCCACGAGGGGTACCTGTCGGCCTTCCCGGAGAGCTTCTTCGCCGGGCTGGAAGCCGGGCGGAAGGTGTGGTCGCCCTATTACATGATCCACAAGATCATGGCTGGCCTGATCGACCAGCACGAACTGGCCGGGAACGACCAGGCGCTGGACCTGGCGGCCCGCCTCGGCGACTGGGTGGGCTGGCGTACCGGGCGGCTGTCCTACCCGCACATGCAGCGGATCCTGGCCATCGAGCACGGCGGTATCGCCGAATCGCTGGCCAACCTGTACCGGCTCACCTGGGACCGGTCCTACCTGCGCACCGCGGGCCGGTTCTACCAGGCCAGCGTGTTCGGCCCGCTGGCCCGCGGCCAGGACAACCTGCCCGGCCGCCACGCGAACACGACAATCCCGAAAATGATCGCCTGCCTGCGGATGTGGGAGGAGACCGGGGACGACCGCTACCACGACATCGCGGTGAACTTCTGGCGGATCGTCACCGGCCAGCACTGCTACGTCATCGGCGGCACCAGCAACTGGGAGCACTGGCATGAGCCTGGCGTGATCGCCGGGCAGCTGAGCAACCGCACCTGCGAGAACTGCTGCAGCTACAACATGCTCAAGCTGACCAGGCTGCTGCACTTCCACCAGCCGCACCGGGTGGACCTGCTCGACTACTACGAACGGGTGCTGTTCAACCAGATGCTCGGCGAGCAGGACCCACGGTCCGCGCACGGTTTCAACGTCTACTACACCGGGCTGTCGCCCGCCGCATACAAGCGCCAGCCGCCGTTCATGGGGACGGACCCCAACGTCTACTCCACCAATTATCACAATTTCTCCTGTGATGACGGCACCGGAATGGAAACCCAGGCCAAGTTCGCCGACACCATCTATTCACGTGATTCGCATGGCCTTTTCGTCAATTTGTTCATCCCGTCCGAGGTGACCTGGGGCGCGGGCAGGATGACCCTCCGGCAGACCACCGGCTTCCCGGACGAGCCCGCCACCCACCTGCGGGTCATCGCGGGGGCGGCGCTGATAACGGTGCGGGTCCGCATTCCGGCCTGGGCCGCCCGGCCCGCCCGGGCCTGGCTGAACGGCACTGAACTGGCCCACCGCACCGCACCCGGCGGCTGGCTGGTGATCCGGCGGCACTGGCGGCCGGGCGATTCACTCGACGTGAGCCTGCCGATGACGCTGGCCCTGGAGGCCACCCCGGACAACCCGGCCGTGCAGGCGGTCACCTACGGCCCGGTTGTGCTCAGCGGTGGTTATGGCGCCCGGGCGGACAAGCGGATGCCGGCCCTCAATACCGGATCGCTCACGCTCACCGCCAGGAAGCCATTAATGTTCCAGGCCAGCACGAGCGCCGGGACCGTCCCACTCATCCCGATCGCAAGGATGCATCATGAGTATTACAACGTGTACTGGCTTACCTGACCGGGCGGCCCAGGGCCGGGGGTATCCGGTGGTAACCACGGTAGGTAGAGTGACGCCGTGAACCGACTTGGCGATCTCGAACGAGCGATCATGGACGTGCTGTGGGAGAGCGAGAGTCAGCTCACGGTCCGCCAGGTTGGCAGTAGGCTTACCGACCGGGACCTGGCTCACACCACGGTGATGACCGTCCTGGACCGATTGGCCAAGAAGGGTTTCGCCCGGCGCGAGCGAGACGGGCGGGCCTGGCTGTACCGAGCCGCGGCGAGCCGAGAAGCATACGTGACCGAGCTGATGCTTCACGCGCTCGACCAGACCGGCGACCGGTCGGCCGCGCTCGCCAGCTTCGCCCGCCGCGTATCGGACAACGAGGCACGGGTGCTGCGGCGAGCCCTGGAGACAGGCGGAGATTCCGCCAGGAGCTGACCTGCCGTGCATTCCACCGTGCTGGTTCTGGCGGCCGTAGCGATCGGCCTGGTGCCGGCCGCCACTGGGCTGGCCACTGCACGCTGGCCGCACCGGTCCCCGGCCGCTGCCATCCTGCTCTGGCAGGCCATGGGCCTGAGCTGGGGGGTAGCTGCCATCGGCACCCTGGCCGCGCTCGGCGCGGGCGTCAGCCCGGGCGGCTCAGGTGTGCTGGGAGACGCGCTCGGCGTGCTGCACCGGGCGGTGCACGACCTGATCGGTGAAGTGCAGCCACCCGGCTTGCTGGGCGCACTCCGGCTGCTCTGCCTGGGCGCCGCGGCGGCGCTGTTCATGCTGCTCAGCTGGGTACTGCTGGCCGCCTCCGGGGCCGTGCTGCGGGACCGCCGGCGGCACCGGGCCCTGCTCAGCCTGCTGGCCCACGGCGACCCCAAGGTGCCCGGCGCGCTCGTGGTGGACCACCCGGCGGCCGCCGCGTATTGCGTCCCCGGGCTGCGGTCCCAGATCGTGATCAGCGCGGGCGCGATCGACCTGCTCGATCAGGCGGAACTGGCCGCGGTGCTGGCCCACGAGCGGGCGCACATCAGGGAGCGCCACGACCTGGTGCTGCTCCCGTTCACCGCGCTGGGCCGGGCCTTCCCCTGGTCGGTATCGGCGCAGCGGGCCTACGCGGCCGTCGCGCTGCTGGTGGAGATGCTCGCTGACGATCATGCGCTGCGGCAGCGGCCCGCCCGCGAACTGGTCACCGCGCTGATCCGGGTCGGGGCGGCGGGGCACCCAGGCGCCCCGGCGTGCGCGCTGGCCGCCGCGGGCCGGGTGGACGACAGCGGGGTGGCCACCCGCGTGGAGCGCCTGCTCGCCCCCGCCCCCGGGCTGTCCGTGCCGGCCCTCGCGCTGGTCTGCGGCGTGGCTGCGGCCCTGGTAATCGTCCCGGCCGCGCTCCTGGTGCTGCCGCTGTAGCCCTGGGTCAGCCGGGGGCGGTCCGAGACCTGGATACATACCGGCGGGGCCGGCTGGTGCCCGCGCCGATAGGCTTCCTGGCATGGGCGAGATGCAGTGGCGCACGCACCGGCTCGAACTGGACGACCAGACGCTGCGCGAGTGGCAGGCCCAGGTTCTCGGGGCCAGCCCAGAGGGGATCGTCCTGGACCGGTCGGCCTTCTATCCGGGCGGTGGCGGCCAGCCGCCCGACCATGGCGTCCTGCTGTGGGGTGGCGTGCAGACCAGGATCGTGGATGCCCGCAAAGGCGACGACCTGTACCTGATCCCCGCCGAGGGTGATCCGTTGCCCGCGCCGGGTACCCCGGTGCGGGGTGCGGTCGAGGATGAGCGCAGGACGGCCCTGATGCGCACTCATTCCGGCCTGCACGTGCTGTGCGGCGTGGTATTCCGTGACTTCGGGGCGCCGGTGACCGGCGGCAACATGGAGCCATTGACGGCCCGGATGGACTTCAACCTGCCGGACATTCCGCCGGGCTTCCGCGACGCTGTCGAGGCGGCGTGCAATGCCGAGGTGCAGGCGGACCGCCGCATCGACGTGCGAGTCCTGCCCCGTGACGAGGCGTTCGATCTGCCCGACATCATCCGCACCGCGACCAACCTGGTGCCGCCGGACGTCAAGGACGTGCGGATCATCGACATCGTCGGCCTGGACCAGCAGGCGGACGGCGGTACGCACGTCGCCTCGACCCGCCAGGTCGGCCGGATCGAGGTCGTCAAGATCGAGAGTAAGGGCAAGGGCTTCCGCCGCCTGCGTATCCGCGTCGCGGACTAGCGAGTCTCCCGGTCAGGTGCGCGCGGCACTCACCAGGGTCCGTACGGGCCGGAACTGGACCCGTTGCGGTATTCGCGGACCTTGGGCCGGACGTCGGTCAGGTAGATGGCCGCGGCCACGAAGGCCGCGATCGGCAGGATGCCGACAGCGCCGAATCCGCCCGACAGGACGCCCAGGTACAGCCCGATCACCACGGCCACGCCGAGGATGATGAGCCATAGCGGCTTGGTCTGCTTGCCCGCGGCCTGGTACGCCTTGCCCGGGCGGCGCAGCGCGTCCACGAAGGCCCACACCTCGACGACAAAGGCGGCGATGGCCAGTACCTCGAGGAACCAGTACAGCGGGCTCATGGCCCCTGTGTTCAGCAACACAGTGTCAGGTTATCCGGTCTGGACGGGGACTGGTACCACGATGCCAGCCTCCCGTCCAGACCCGCTGATACCGGCCGCTAGCCGCGCTTGCGCGCGGTGCCGCCCTTGCCGTTCACGGCGGTCTTCCCGTGCAGCACCCGCGCGCCATCCGAGGCGAGCTTGTCGTATTCCTTGACCGCCCAGGTACGGGCCGTCGTCATGTACTCGGTCGCCAGCGTGGCCAGCGACCCGTCGCTGCGCCAGCGGGCGATCCGCGCGGGCAGTTCGCGCAGCGCGGTGCTGGCCAGTGCGCCAGCACCGGCAGCGGCCTGCACGGGCTTGCTGTCGGTGAGCTTGCGGACCTCGGTCCGCACGGCAATGCCACGGTTCATGTCTGGTTTCACCCTTCCTGGCCGGCCTGTCCGGGCCGGCCGTGTACTCCCGGGTCGGCCCAGCCGGGCCCGGCCGGGCCGGGCTGGCTGGCTGACCCAGGCGCGGGCACCGGCTCGTGCGGTGCCGCGTCAGTTGCGCCCAGCGGCTCTGCCACCGCGAGCGGGTCATCGTCGTCCTCATCGTCGAGGCCTGGCCGGTGCGCCGCAGCGGCCGCGACCCCCGCCGCCGCGACTTCCGGAGCGGCCACCACCTCGGTAGCGCCGGCCCGGGCCGCAGCGGCCTCCCTGCGGAAAGAGTCGTAGATCTCCAGCAGCACCTGCTTCTGCCGTTCGGTGAGCTCCGGCTCGGCCAGCACCGCCGCCCGGACCCCGGAATCAGCCGGCCGGTCCTCCAGGATCCCAGCCTGCACATACAGCGCTTCGGCGGAGATCCGCAGGCCCTTCGCGATCTGCTGCAGGATCTCCGCGCTGGGCCGGCGCAGGCCCCGCTCGATCTGGCTCAGGTACGGGTTGGATACCCCCGCGGCCGCAGCCAGCTGGCGCAGCGAGATCTTCGCCTGCTCCCGCTGCTCCTTGATGTATTCACCGATGGAGCTGACTCGCATAGGACTCACGGCACCAGTCAATCAAACCGTGCTTGCAATTGCAAACGCACAGCAAGCACTCCGCCTGGACCGGCGGGCGCGTTACGGCGGCAGCGTGGCCCGGACCCAGCCGACGGTCTCCTCCCCGCCGATGACCGGGACGCTGGCGATCTCATCCAGCGCCGTAGCCGTTACGCCGGTGGCCACGCCGAGCCGACGGAGCACGGCTACGGCCACCGGGGGCCGGGCCCGGGCGGCCCCGTCCTCGATCTTGACGGCGATGGCCCGGCCATCAGCCAGCGCCAGCCCGTCGACGCCCTCGGCCCCGGACTTGACCAGCAGGCCGGACACCGCCGCCATCAGCGCCCGCTCGGCCCGCCTGGTCCCGGAGGTCCACTCCGGGTAGGCGCGCATCGCGTCGGCGACCTTGCGTTCCGGCGTGGCCGGCGGCGCGGTGATCATGGCCTGGAAGGCCCGGGCCAGGCCGGTCAGGGACAGCGCGAACAGCGGGGCACCGCAGCCGTCCACCCCGGTGGCCGTGACCGGCTCGCCCGCCAGGTCCTCGATCGTGGCCCGGATCGCCAGCTGGAGTGGATGGCCCGGATCACGGTAACCGCTGGTCGGCCAGCCTGCTGCTACGCAGCTGGCCAGCATCGCCGCGTGCTTGCCCGAGCAGTTCATGTGCACCCGGTCCGGGCCGCCGCCGCGGCTGAGGATCTCCCGCTGCGACACCTCGTCCATGGGCAGTGCGGGCGGGCATTGCAGCGCGCTTTCCGGCAGGCCGGCCCGGCTGAGGATCTCCCGCACCCCGGCGACGTGGAAGTCCTCGCCGGAGTGGCTGGCGGCAGCCAGCGCGAGCAGCTTGCCGTCCAGGTCGAGGCCGCAGCGCAGCATCGCCGCGGCCTGCATCGGCTTGTTGGCTGACCGGGGAAACATCGGCTCGGTAACCGGGCCCGCCGCCCAGGCCGGCTGGCCGTCCGCGCCGAGCACCAGCACGGCGCCGCGATGGCGTGATTCGACAAACCCCGACCGGACCACCTCGGCCAGCACCGGTGACTCAGCTACGGCTGCTCACCCCCAGCAGTGCCCGGGCCTGGTCCGGCAGCATTGGTGGCCGCTGGGCCAGCCCGGCCAGGGCCGCCGCGCGCTCGACTAGTTCGGCGTTGCCAGTCACCGGGCGCCCGCGGGCGAACGACGTGGTGTCCTCCATGCCAACCCGCAGGTGGCCGCCGGCGCCCAGCGCACCGAGCATCACCGGCAGGGCGGTGCGGCCGATCCCAGTAGCCGACCAGGTGGCCCCGGCCGGCAGCGCGGCGACCGCCGCGGTCAGCGCGGCCACTGTGCCCGGCATGCCGCCGGGCACACCCATGACCAGGTCGCAGTGCACATGCCCGCCGTGCGGCAGGCCCTGCTCGCTGAGCAGCCGGTGCAGCGTGGCCACCTGCCCCAGGTCGAACAGCTCGAATTCCGGGACCACCCCGGCGGACTTGGTCCGGGCGTACAGCTCGCGGATGAACGGCCACGGGTTGGCAAACACGTCGTCGCCGAAGTTCACCGTGCCGCAGGTGAGGGAGCAGGCATCTGGGGCCGCGTCCAGCACCGCCAGCCGGTCCTCGAAGCTGTCCGTCACCGCCCCGCCAGTGGACAGCTGCACGATCAGGTCGGTGGATTCACGCAGCGCCCGCACGGTGTCCTTGAGCCGGCCCAGGTCGAGTGTGGGCCGGGCGTCGCCGTCCCGGATGTGCACGTGGATGACGGCGGCCCCGGCGGCGCGGCACTCGACGGCGGTGGCGACCAGTTCGTCCAGCGTGACCGGCAGCGCGGGCACCGCTGCCTTATCGGACTCGGCGCCGGTCGGTGCGACGGTGATCAGCGTCGCCGCGGCCACGGGACGCCCGGGCGGCTCTGGGGCTCCAGCGGAGCGGGCGGCCACACTGCTGTTCGATGTCATGTCGGGCAGAATGCATCCTTGGTCAAGGTCACGTCCAGCCCGGAGCCGGGCGCGCCGGATTCAGGTCGCGGCCGGTAAGACCGAGCCACGCGGCGCGACCGGGTCCTGGCCCGCCGGGATGGCCCCGTTCGCGGGCGGCCCGCCCGGCCCCGGGTGGTCCTGGCGCGTGGTGGCCTGGGCTGAGCTGTCCTGGGCTGAGCTGTCCTGGGCTGAGCTGTCCTGGGCCGGGCTGTCCTGGGCCGGGCTGTCCTGGCCGCCGGTGACCTGGACCGACCCGTCGCGGCTGCCGATGAAATGGGCCGGGCCGCCCTGGGTGCCGTTGGCCCGGGCCGGCCTGGGCCCGGCGGTGACCGCGTCACTGGCGGCCAGGTTGTCCCGTGCGAACTTGAGGGCCTCGGCCAGGTCGGCCAGCCGTGCCTCCTGGGTGGGCGCGCGGAATGTCTTGACCTCCAGCACGACCACGCCGCGGTAACCCCCGGCCGCCAGCCTGCGCAGCAGCGGAGCGCACGGTTGGGTGCCGCGGCCGGGCACCAGATGCTCGTCCCGGTAGGCCAGCCCGGTGCCATCGGCCAGGTGCACGTGGGCCAGCCGGTCACCCAGCTCATCGGCCATGGCCAGGGCGTCCGAGCCGCTCACCGCGGTATGCGAGAGGTCCAGCGTGACGTGCGGGCAGTCCATGTCCAGCGGGTTCCAGGTCGGCGCGTACGGCGCCACCTCGGCCCCGCCCGCGCGCAGCGGGAACATATTCTCCACGGCGAACCGGACGTCGGTCTCATCCTGCATCCGGGCCAGGCCGGTGGTGAAGTCCCGGGCGTAGTCCCGCTGCCAGCGGAACGGCGGATGCGCTACGACCACCCCGGCGCCCAGCTGCTCGGCCACATCCTTGGCCCGCAGCAGCTTGCCCCAGGGATCACGGCCCCAGACCCGCTGTGTGATCAGCAGGCAGGGCGCGTGCACCGCCAGCACCGGGACGGCGTGGTACTCGGAGAGCCGCCGGAGCACGTCGACGTCCTGGCTGACTGCGTCCGGGGTGACCATCACCTCGACTCCGTCGTAACCCAGGCGGGCCGCTACCTCGAACGCATCCGGTGTCCTGTCCGGGTAGACCGAAGCGGTTGATAGCGCCACCAGGTGCCGCGGAGCGCTG
>Ga0335078_10006544_pt1 | contig 17229 bp, 13 predicted proteins | sample Lox_Sample_32_FD_206711 | JGI IMG/M metagenome (GOLD analysis project Ga0335078, IMG submission 206711) | Soil microbial communities from Loxahatchee National Wildlife Refuge, Florida, United States - Lox_Sample_3.2 | ecosystem: Environmental > Terrestrial > Soil > Wetlands | place: USA... | reverse complement strand
CTTCGTCCGTCGGTGACGATCAAGCCCATATCGCGGGTGCAGGCCTGATCCACTCGCGGATAGTAGACCTCATTCAGGATGCCGTGGCTGGTGGTAAACCAGACGCGGCTATGCAGGTTCAGGGCCGTGCCCACGCCACTCTTCGCACTTGAGGTCCAGCGGGGCGCAATCCCCGGCGAGCCGGGGGCATATCTTTCTTTTTCGCTCACCGATCTCTAGCCGACTCTCTATGTCGCGGTCGAAGTTCCTGCTACCCTTACCACCTGAATATGAGGATGCGCTCAGCTATGGCGAGGATTCGCGCGATTATGGTAGACGCGAGTGTCTTCGCTTCTGTCAACTCAGGCAGGCGTTTCTTTGATGCACGGACTCGTGTCCGAGTTTTGTCGCGGCAAATCAGCCACGGAGGACAATCCGAGTTATCCTTAGCTTAATCCATGGACGCCCAACTTCTCCACGAGCGCTTCGAGGTGCAACGCCAAACGATGGTGGATGTGCAGCTGCGCGCCCGCGGCATTCGAGACGAGCGGGTTTTGGCCGCCATGGCGCGGGTTCCGCGGCATGAATTCATCGCTCGGGAGTACTACGAGCAAGCCTACGAGGATCACCCCGTTCCCATCGGCGAAGGGCAAACGCTTTCCCAACCTTTTATTGTTGCCATCATGCTGGAAGTGTTGTCGTTGGTCGGCACGGAAACCGTACTTGAAGTCGGTACCGGCTCCGGTTATCAGACGGCGCTGCTCGCCGAATTGTGCAACTGGGTGTATTCAATCGAGAGGCACAGCTCCCTGGCTCAAGAAGCCGAATCCACATTGCGGCGCCTCGGGTATGGCAACGTGGCCGTTCGCGTAGGCGACGGCAGCCGAGGCGTGCCTGAGCAAGCCCCTTTCGATGCCATTATCGTCTCGGCAGCGGCGCCGGGAATCCCTCAAGCACTACTTCAACAAATGCGTGAGGGGGCGCGCATGATCCTGCCGGTCGGTCCCCTGGATGCTCAGGAGCTGCAGCTGGTGCGTAAGCAACAAGGTCGCGTTACAGTTCTTAACCTGGAAGGTTGCCGATTTGTCCCGCTGATCGGCGATCAGGGATACGCGGAACGCGGATAGCCTCGGACAGGCGACCGTCTGTTTTACAATCTTTGCCAGTGCCCATTCTGCGCCATCTGCGTGTCACTTTGGAGATGATCAAGTGGGAGCACTCCGTCTTCGTGCTTCCTTTCGCTTTGTGCGGGGCAATGCTGGCCGCGCATGGTCTGCCGGAGACCCATGCGCTCCTCTGGATTGTGGTTGCCATGGTGGCAGCCCGCTCGGCGGCGATGGCCTTCAACCGGCTCGCCGACGCTGCTATCGATGCCGCGAATCCCCGCACCCGCACCCGCGCCCTGCCGGCTGGACAACTCACCTCGGGATTCGTTACTTCCTTCGTGGTTGTCTCCGGCGCAATCTTTGTTATCGCGGCTTGGCAACTGAATCGATTGTCCTTTCTCCTGTCTCCACTCGCGCTCGCCATACTGTTGCTCTACTCCTACAGCAAGCGCTTCACCCGCTGGTCGCATCTGATTTTGGGATTTGCCATGGGCATCGCTCCCTCGGCGGCCTGGATTGCCGTTCGCGGGTCGCTCGATCCCAGAATTCTTCTGCTGACCGCGGCAGTCATGTTCTGGGGCGGAGGCTTCGACGTCCTTTATGCCTGCCAGGATTACGACTTCGACCGCAGCAACGGCCTGCACTCCATTCCCCGCTATTGCGGAATCGGCAAGTCGCTTTGGATCTCGCGCGGCTTCCATCTGGCGATGCTGCTACTGCTTTCGGCCATGATCGTGGCCTTCGGCCTCGGAGCGTTGGCGATCGCGGGCGTCGCGGTTGTGGCGCTGCTGCTGGCTTACGAACACTCCCTCGTCCAGGCGAATGATCTTTCGAAGCTGAACGCGGCCTTTTTCACAATGAACGGCGTCATTTCGGTGGTGTTCTTTGTGTTCGTCGCCGCGGACCTGCTGTGGAAGCGGTGAGAGCCGGGCTAGTTTACGGAGCGCACAGAGTCGGGCGTGTACAGAACAAACACGCAGCCCGAGATGGAGGAGCAGCTGAGAACTCCTCTTCGTACCAAACGAGTGGGTCCGTCGTCGGGGAAAGGCATATCAAAGAGCGCTGCACTGAGGGCTTTATCGGCTGACTTCAGCTTCTCTGAACCGCTCACGAATTTGACTTCTTGCACCTTCGATCCTGGTCCGAAAAGCAGAAAGAATTCAGCGCTAACGGATTCGGAGGTGATGGCCGGCAGTTTCACCGTTCGCAATTCGCTCAGGTCCTCGCCAGCCATAGCTCCTTTGGTAGCCGGATCTGTCTTGCTCTCTTTCTCTGCGCGCTCGAGCCGCGCCTTGGTATCCGTCATCAGGTCGGGCCGGCGCGCCGCCGCCAGCGCCAGCCGATACATATGCACTGCCTCAGCTTTTTTCTGTTGCTGCTCGTAAACCTGGCCCAGATGATCGCCAATCACAACCGCCTGTGAGACCAGCCACGCCGCATTCAGATATTTTTCCGCCAGGTCGAGCTTTCCTGTTCGGAAATACGCCCAGCCGAGCGTATCCCAATAGGCAGTGAGGCTGCCGGTGTGAGCCAAATCCTCGGTCTTCAAATCCGCGAATTTGATGTTGGCCGAAGCTTCCTCCTCTCCTCGGACGGCTTTTTGAGCGTACTCCAGGGCCAAAGGTAGCTGCTTGTTGTCATCAGCGAGTTCGTAACCGATATCGTTAAACATTAACGGAGTGGAATCCAATTCGAGCACCTTACTGTAGGCGGTGAGGGCCTTGTCTTCATTACCATTGCGAAGATAGGCGGAACCGAGTTGCAGGTAGGACGGAGCCTGGTCAGCGCCAAGCTTGATCGCCGATTCGATCGCGGAAGCGGCCTCCCCATATCGTTTCAAAGCAAACAAGGTCGAACCTAGATACTCCGGTCCGTCGGAGTCGTCGGGCGCAGTCGCCATCACCTGACGCCAAGCAGGCAGGGCGTCATCAAATCTGCGTAGTCCCATCAGGGTGAAGCCAAGACCTTTGTAACTAAGTATTTGCTGCGGATCATTCGTGATCGCAGAATGATAAGCCTCGAGAGCAAGATCCGTCTGGTGTCGAAACATGTAGATTTCTGCCATCCAAAGCCACGCGCGAGTGAACTTGGGATCAACTTCGACCGCATGTTTTAGAGATGAGATCTCATTTTCAGGGTCTTGTTTCTGATAGTCCTCACGAGCCCCGTCGTACGCTCGTACTGCCTCCTCATTATTGCTGTAGGGCAGAGTCCAAATTGCTTCCTGATAAGAAGCAGGCGCCACGTGTTTCGCCATCATCGAAATGTACAACTCGTGGTCATCACCGACTTTCTTTGCGAAGTTCTTGAAGGCTTCGTACTCAATGACCGGGACCTCGCGCCGCTTGACCAGCAGATGCCGCTCGGTTTGAAGCACGCCGGGCTTCACCGAATAAGTCACGTGATATTCGGCGAAGTCTTCCTTCAGATCCATGCTGGCTGGCAGCTGGGGCAGATAACCTTTGGGCAGCTCCACTCGAGAAACAAACCGATATTCTCCGGCTTCTCCCAGATAAATCGGATGGGAAGGTTTGTCATCGGGAGCCGGCGTTATCATGGGCGGCAGCGGCGAGCTGAGGCGATGCTCCGACCACTCCGGGTAGTCTTTGCGATGATACTCATACTCGTAGTGGAACGCCTCGTCCGTCTTCTCCGGGGAACCGGCCGTCACTTTACTTACTTCTCCTGCGAAGCCGGCATTGTAGGAGAGTTGCTGCACCAAGTCCTTCCAATTGGGCAAAGGCACGCGACGGAATGCGCTCCGCAACAGGATCTCGATATCGTCGTTGTTGGTGGTTCGTTCCACCTTTCCCTCGAGCGTGCCATCATCTGCAAGCTTGGCGTCGATCTTGAAGGTTTCCTCCGCCTTCGCCGGTGGATCTGCCGGGGTGGTGGCGAAATCCGAAGGCTTTTCAGGGTTGACGATCAGGGCCGGCTTGTTCCGCAATACGCTCAATAGGTATCCCGCCGGGGCGACCTCCGTCGTGCTGTCGAGCCACACCAGGGTAGTTCCCTCAGGCACTACTGTAATCACATGGTCGAATTGCGCGGGCGAGGGTACATCGGAATCCAGTTGGTGCGAGGAGCCGATGAGGGCCGGATACGCCTGAATTCCAGCGGCGTTTAGCAGAGCGGCAAGAAGGGTGTGCTTGTCTTTGCAGTCCCCATATTGATTGCTCATTACCTCAGTGGCCGCGTGCGGCTGGTAGCGGCCAATGCCAAAGGCCACGCCGATATAGCGAAATTGCGTGCTCACGTAGCTGTAAATGGCGCGTATTTTAGCGCTCTCGCCGTTCGCACTCTTGGTTAATTCCGCGGCTTTGGCTTGAATCTCGGGGGTGGGCTTCGCTCGCTCCGACTGCAGGCCGTTGTACCACGACGCAACTTCCGCCCAGCTTTGGAAACTTGAAAGTTGCACGTCAGGGGCTGGCAGAATTCCGCGGGCCGCCTGATACACCTGCTCCTCCTGATCTTTTTTTTCTTCCTCGGTTAACTTATGTTCCAGCTGCGAACTCGACCAGGTGAATATCCGCCGTCCACCTTCCTCGCTGATCACCGGCTTCACGACCGGGCTCTTCCATTTCACGGATCGTTCTCGGGGAACGCTGACCTGCAGCTGTTCATTCAACACGATGGTGTTATGCGAGAAGTTGTAGGCGTACCAAAACTGTCCCTGCGCCAGCGGCTTGCTGCTTTTCCAGTGGACGCTATATTCGACCACGTCCCCCACGCTCAGCCCCTTTACGGCGACTTGCTTTTCCCGAAGATCGCTGTAGAACGGTGCCTGGCGAGTGATTTCTGTCGGCATATCCTGGGCGCTATCGGGAGCCGTCAGCACGACGCTGCCATCTGGCTTTATACTGCGCACATAATCGATCTCCAGGCTCTCGGTCGCACTCTGATAAGGGAACGTGAGAATTCCGAGACTCTGCACTCCTGCTTCCGATTGCACTCGGACTCTGGCCTCCGCCTCGCGGACGCTGCTTCCGTCATTTTCAAACGAGATTCTCGTCACGGTTCGTTCGAAGACGCTGGCTTCCTGGGAGTAGTCGTTCTTTTTCTCGCTCGACGGGGCGTTGGTAGTCTTGGCTGGAGGAGCAGCTGCGGAAACCTGAGCGGCGCAGCGAGTTAACGAGCTGCCGCAAGTAAGAAGTAGTGCCAGGAAAAAGCGGCGCATACCGCATGTTCTAGCCCAGCCGGGAATAGAAAACAAGGCCTAAGACCCTTGTTACGAAAACCGGACAAAACTGAACCCGAATCAACGGGAATCGGCTCGCTGGCCGCAGGCTGGCAGGGCTGCTAGAATCTTGTTGTCCTCGCCGAACGTGTGGGGCTATAGCTCAGCTGGGAGAGCGCATCGTTCGCAACGATGAGGTCGTCGGTTCGATCCCGACTAGCTCCACCATATTTCTCAATCACTTGCGGTATGTGCTGGCTGGGCGCAGCCATTGTTCGACGGACGCGGTCAGAAATGCCCAATAGGCTCGCGCGCGATTACCCGGGGTATCGGGCTTGGTCATGTCGTAACCCCCGTCCGGCAGGCGCAGAGCCGGAGCATAGCTCGGCGGTATCTCGAACAAGGATGTTGCCAGCGGCGCTTCCGACATTTCCAGCAAGTCGACTTTGCTGGTGAAGGTACGACCGGATTCGGTCTTGATGCTGGTCTCCTCGACGGCAAACCCTCGCGGTGCCGTACCCCTCCGCTTGAAAATCATGCGATCGCGTTTTCCCGCGAATGTGCCCAGCCAACCGGCTCCGACGCGGCTTGAGTCTTGGCAGCCGAAGCCGGGGAGATCGACATACCAGCCGTCAATCTCGGTCACACTCGCTTGGGCGGCGGCCCCGGGACCAGGGTCGACCTTTGTGGTGGTCTTCACGCGTCGCGCCTGGTAGCTTCCCAACTGGCGGCGTTCGCCGGTGTCCACCGAGTCGATGGTGATTGTGACTTCCGCCCCCGTCAGTTCGCCCTGCGGAATCGGGCGAGCTCTCCTAATTCGTTCGGACCAGTCTTCAATCGGAGTGGAAGCATAGGTCTTCTCCTTCTCGTCGAGAGTCAGCCTGAGCCTCCGGTCGCACTGCGTAATCATGACAAAAGAAGTGCCGACCGGCACGGCGTCCGTGAAATGTTCGCTGCGCTGCCTCGATCCCTTGAGGTAAAGAGTTCGAACGCTGGAAAACCGGCCATCCGACACCAGACGAGTTTTGATCGTAAGATCGGAAAAGTTGGGGACGACAAGCTTCGGCGAACTCACCGATCCGCTCAGGATCAGCAGGACTGACAACACGCTCAGTGTCGAAGACATTCCAGCCCTTATTCGCGACCGCCAAGAAGCGGGGGCAAGATCCCTGCGCCTATACGCTCGCCATCGCCGGTTCGGCCTCGTAGATTGAGTGCCACGAGGTTGCCGCTTTCAACCGGTCGTTCACGTTGTTGATGTTCTTCACGCCTTCGTTCTGCAGCCATTTGCGGAAGGCTTCGGCACCCTGTTTCGCATAGACCGGAATACCATCCTTCCAGGTGGCACGGCCGCAGAGCACACCATTGAATTTCACACTGGCTTCCGCCGCCAGTTCGAGCGATTCGGTGAACTCGGCATTGCTCACACCGGCAGAGAGGTAAATAAATGGCTTCGAGGCCACGTCCGCCGCTTTGCGGAACAGGTCCATGGCTTCTTTCTTGCTGTAGGCTTTTTGACCGGCAAAAACTTTGGCGCCTTCCACGAACTTCATGTTTACCGGCACTTCCACCTTGAGCACGTCAACCCCGTAGCGGTCTTTGCTGAATTCCCGCATGCTGGCCATAACGATCTCGGGCTTTTTCCTGGCGTAGTCGAAACCTTTCTCATCGGCGCCTTCCTCGTAACCCACAAACTCGAGGAAAAAGGGAATATCGTTGGCGCGGCATTCATCGCCGATGCGCTCGACCCAGGCATGTTTTTTGTCGTTGACATCTTTGGGATCAAACGGCGTGTAGTAGAGCAGAATCTTCAAGCAATCGGCTCCCGCCTCTTTCAAGCGACGGACCGACCAGAGATCGAGCAGATCCGGCAGGCGACCCGGCCCGGTCTTGTCGTATCCGGTCTTTTCGTAAGCCAGCAAGAGCCCGGCGTTTTTCGCCCGCCGTTTGGAGGCCGGAAGCCCCCACTCGGGATCAAGCAGGATGGCGCTGGCGTGAGGGGTCAGAACCTCAGTCACCAGCGACTTGAACTCTTCCATCATAGCGTCGCTGACCTGGCCGCCCTTTTCCTTCGCCAGTGATTTCTGTAGCGAACCGCGCTGATCCATGGCCGCGGCCGCGATCACACCGCGGTCATTCGAAACCCGCTTCAGCCCGGCAAGTTTTCCAGAAGTAAGTCTCATAAGGTCCTCCAACGGTATAAGTTCTTGAAAGCTTTATTGTAACTGCAAACAGATTGAACCTGGCGAAAAAAGCCGGGTTTTCCGCCGGCTGGGGCGGCTGCTGCCGAGTTTGGCTCGGCCGAGGGCGGCTGTCTCCAGGTACTTACTGCCGGAGCGTGAGCGTTCCCAGGATCGCCTGCTGCTTGGCGATTAATGATTGCACTCCTTGCGAAGCCAGGGTCAGCATCATATGGAACTGCTGTTCGTCGAAGGCCTGGCGCTCCGCAGTGGCTTGCACTTCCACTAGTTTATGGCCCGCCGTCATCACGAAATTCATATCGACGTCGGCGCGGGAGTCCTCTTCGTAGCAGAGGTCGAGCAGGATTTCGCCATCGACAATTCCGATGCTTACGGCGGCGATAAAATCGCGCAGAGGCACGGAGGTGAGGCTTCCCGCTTCGACCAGCTTTTCCAGGGCCAGGCCCAGGGCAACGAAAGCACCTGTGATCGAGGCAGTGCGGGTTCCGCCGTCAGCCTGGATTACGTCACAATCGATCCACACCGTGCGCTCGCCCAGACGATCAAGGTCGGTGACTGCCCGCAACGAGCGTCCGATGAGGCGTTGGATTTCGTGGGTGCGGCCGCTGGGCCGGCCTTTGCTGACCTCGCGCGGCGTACGGGTCAGCGTTGCCCGCGGCAACATGCCGTACTCCGCCGTGATCCAGCCTTTGCCGGTGTTGCGCAGAAATGGCGGTACGGTCGATTCGATGGAGGCGGTGCAGATCACACGCGTGCTTCCCAGTTCCACCAGTACCGATCCCTCGGCGGTATTGATGTAATCGGGCATAATGGTCACCGGCCGTATCTGATCGGCGCTGCGATTGTCGGAGCGATACACCATACGCGCAGATTGTAACTGATTGTGCAGGCGCGAGTGGGGAGGGACGCTCGCGCCCACGTGAATGGGTCGATTTACTGGACAGCCTGTAATTCGCGGACTGCCTGGGCAATTGTTGTCGTGTCGTAGATATTCGTCAGGTCGACATGGCCGGCCAAGCTTTCGGTTTCCTTGCCTTCTACTAAGATCTTGATGCGGGCGATGCCAGGGATATTGGCAGAAAGAGTTTCCAGCAGGGAGAATACGGTCAACTCTTCCACGAGCACGCCGGACCGATGCCCCTGAGCGAAGGCACCGTTTAGATCGATGACCGCCAAACCCGGATCGACGAGGTAGACATCGCGCACCTCCGAGCCCGCGCCCAAGGGGTGAGGAGAAGAGTTGCCCAGGTAGATGTTGAGGAGCGCGCGGAGCACCTCCTGGGCACGTTCCTGCCTGCCTGCGGGAAGCGGGATCTGGGTAGGCAGGGCATGAAGCGAGCCATCTGCGTCATAAGCGACGTAGAGCGTGACCTGCTCAGTGGATCCGGAGACCGGTGGGGCTACCGGCTGGACGGCAGCGGCTGTGGTCTCGGCCCTTCGCGCACTTCCTCGCATGTGCAAAACGTACAGACTCATCGCCAGGGCCACCAGAACCATGACCACGACGCCGATGATGAGATGGCGAGGGATCATTTAGCGGTGTCCTGCAATTGGCTGCGAATGTCTGACACCCCGAGAGCGACGGCGCTGGCGATCAACCCCTGATAGGATCCGCTGTTCAGTTGAGTGATGTCACTCCCTGGTGGCCCGACTTCGATCGCGATAGCTGCCCTGGTGAGGTTGTTGAGAGGCCGCAGGGGAGCAACCAGAGTGCGGACGGAAATCTGCTGGTTCCGCAGTTCGGCCGCCACTCCGCCCGCGGCGGCGCTGCTGGCAGCAAGAAATTTGTTCTGTGCCGAATCCCAATCGAGAAAGGCACCGTGGTCCTGCCCGGCGGGCGGAATCAGGGACGTATAAAGGCGGACTCCCGGCCCTTGCGAAGTGGCATGCAGTGCAATATAGATCGCAGCGCCGCTGGCGTTGGCAGCACTGGCGCGCTGATCGAGGGTGAGCGTAACGTCGCCGTCGCGCAGCAACAGGCTGGGCAGATCGCGAGCCTCGAGTTCCTGGCGCAGGCGGCGAGCAAAGGCCAGCGTGACGTCCTTCTCGGCGATTTGATCGCTCAGCGCGGCTCCCCGCTCGGCGCCGCCATGGCTCGCGTCTACTACGGCAAAATACGTGCGATTGCTGGATAACACAGGAGGTACAGTTCCCGGGGACGCGGGGGGCGCGGGCGTCGGGGTCGGCGTCGGCCCGGTGGGAGCGGTCGCCGAGTTTTGCCCCTGCACTTGCGTCACAGCCGCCTGCGGAGTTGTGATGGTGATGGTTCGCCCGTCATTGCTGAAATTGGCCATCAGCGGAACCGTACCGTTGACGATCACTTCAGCGGCGCCGTTACCCTCCTGAAAGCTCGCTGAAGGAATCATTTTGCTGTCGAAGGTAAGTGTCCGCGAGCCCGGAGCCACTAGCGGCTCGTGGCTGAACATCATCCGCAGTTTGCCCGGTTCGGTCGAGATGCTGGGATTCACCGGGGAGGAGAAGTTCATGACCAGTCTCGGGGGAGCAGTTTGGCTGACTTGCGCGGTGAAATGCACGGCGACATTGCCCACAAACAGCCGTCCGGCGCTTTGATTGAAATTAACCGGTCCGCCCAGAAGATCGGGCAGGAGAGTGTTCAAACAGGACAGCGGAACCAGTCCCCGGCCGTTTTCCAGGAAAAACGCTGCGGTCAGGTCGAAGCCTTTGCCGCGGACGGTTGCGCGCGTCTTGCCAGCGATAAACTCACTGTCGGCAGTGTTAAAGCGAATCCGCCAGTGATCCTTGCTCGTCGTTGAGTTGACGGTGCCCAAGGGCTCGAGAAGCTCGAGTAATCCCACGTAATCGCCTCCCCTACGCTGCAAGACGGGAAGAGAATAGTTGGCGACGTTGGAGTAGATGGAGATGCGTTTTTCTTCGGGAGAGCCGAAAGATATGAGCGTACAGGCGATAGCGATGACGATAATGAGAAGGACGCGGGCGTTTCCCACGTAGGCGCGAGCATCCTCGCCCGTGCGAGGCCGAGCTGACGATTCAAGGCGAATCAGAGCGTCCTTAGCAGGAACTGGCGCAATCCATGGGCCGCGCCTCTCATTCTACTGGAAGGGCGCGCATCGTCTGATCGGTTTCGGAAAGTGAGGAGTCTCGGGTCTCAGCAGGCAGCAAAATACTTCAAATAGCGAGCCGTCCCCTGGGCTCCGCTTCGGTCGGGGCGACGAGTCTCATGAAGGCACCCGGGGGGCGTGCATACACCCGCTACTTCGGATCGAGCGGGTAGATGGTAAGGCCGCTGAGCAGCTTGGGATAGAAATCGGTGGACTTCTGCGGAAGAACTTCGCCAGCGAAGGCGATGTCTCGCACGTCCCGCATTTTCACGGGGTTCATCAGGAAGGCCACATCGGCCTTACCCTCACGCACGTGCACCATAGCCTCACCGGAGTCCCGAATGTAACGGATGTTCTGCTGTTCCCGGATCGCCTCCTCGGAAATTCCCAGCACTCCCTCCAGCAGACATTTGTGCAGTTGAACCACATCGAGCCACTGCTGCCGAAGCGAGAGGTTGCCGAAGAAACTGGAGCCGATTGTTTTTGCTGTGTCGAACAAAAAGGCGCGGTCGGCAGTAACTGCCAGCAGTGCTGTGCCGGAGTGCCCGGCCTCGCGCAGAATGCCGACGGCCCGAGCCGGAGTGATCGCGGGGTCCACCTCTTCCACGCTGAAATATTGGCGAGCCCGGTCGTGGAGCGACTGCGGGGAAAACCCGGCCAGTCCGTAAACCACACGATGAGTTGGCAGAATCACCAGCCCGGGGCTGTCCATGTTGATGAAGGTCATCATGACCAGCTCATAGGGGGGTATTTCCGTAGACGCTTGCCGTTGCGGGTCCGAACGCGAAGGCTGCTGGGGCCCGCTTGCGTCTCGAGTGGAGGCCAGCGCGCGGCACTCGTCGCGAAAATTGAGAGCAGTTTCGTACCGATGGTGGCCATCGGCGATGAGCAACTGTTTCTCTCTCATCTTGACGCGGACCTGCTCAATCAGGCCGGGATCGGAGACCTTCCTCACCACGTGCCGCACGCCATACTCGTCGCAAACATCGATGTCTGGACTGGACGGCGTATCCAGCAAGCGGTCCACCTCCCCCGGCGGGTCGCTGTAGAGCATAAAAAGCTGGCCGAAATGAGCTCGCGTAGCCCGCAACAGCTCCAGCCGGTCCGCCTTGGGTTTGGCTAGCGTCTGCTCATGGCGGAAGACGACTCTGGCAGAGTAGTCTTCGACTTTGCCGAGAGCGATGAAGCCCTTCCGCGCTCTTTGGGTGCTCTCCCCGGGAGCAGTAAAGTGCTGTATATAGCTATAGATAGAGGGTTCATCATCCCGCCGGAGAATCCCCTGGCTCCGCCAGTCTTCAAGAAAGTGGGCGGCCCGAGTGTAGGGATTATCGCCGGAGTGGTCCGACGGAATTCTCTTCCCTAGGATGACCCGTACCAGGTTGAAAGGGCTGGCAACATAATATCGCTCCTGCATTTCGGGTGTGATCTTGTCGTAGGGCTGAGTCACGACCTGGGACAGGTCAGTCCGCGTTGGGTTGTAACGCAGGGCACGAAACGGAGCAAGGTAGGCCATAGCCGGAAGTCAAAATTGTACTAGATGGAAAGAATCCGCATAAAACTCGCCGCCTGTCAGATTTGACAATGTCTTGACAGGCGAAGCGGGGTGAAAATGGTGAAATCAATGGCGGGCGGACATGAAGCGGGGATGGGCAAACTCTTGCGCACGACGGTCATCTGAAGCCAAGAATAAAGATAGCGAACCTGCCAGCGAGCTATGGTACGATCAGCGCCAGAGAGGTACTTATGGCCCGCCATCATGGGCGCGGGTCATCTCGCCCCCTGGTGCAACACGGCAGATTCCCGGCCCTTCCCTGGACTTTGAGTAAGGGTATGCCTTGCGAGCGTCGCTTCTCGGTGATCCTCTTTCTGTTGCTGATTGCCATAACTGCGTGTTGCCTCCAGCAACAGATTTGGGCGCAGGTCTCGGTTGACGATGTGCACATTACGCCGCGAGTGGAAGCCGCTCCGGCAAATGCGATGGAGACCCTCGATCCCTCGCTCAAGACACACACCAAGCCGATGAAGGTCGATGTCAGCCTGGTGCTCGTTCCAGTTACCATTACCGATCCCATGAACCGTCTGGTGACCGGTCTCGACAAAGAAAACTTCGAAGTTTACGAGAACAAGCAGGAGCAGGAGCTTCGAACTTTTTCCAGCGAAGATGCTCCGGTATCGATCGGCGTGATCTTCGATATGAGCGGCAGCATGAGCAGTAAGATCGAGCGCGCCCGCGAGGCGGTGATCGAATTCTTCAAGACCGCCAATCCGCAGGACGAGTTTTTCATGATTACCTTCTCCGACAAGCCGGAGGAGGTCTCCGACTTTACTTCTTCGGTAGAGGACATTCAGGGCAAGCTGGTGTACACCGTTCCCAAAGGAAGAACGGCGCTGCTGGATGCAATCTATCTCGGCATCAGTAAAATGCATCAGGCCAAGTATCAGAAAAAGGCATTGCTTATCATTTCCGATGGTGGCGACAACCACAGCCGTTACACCGAGGGCGAAATCAAGTCCACGGTGAAGGAAGCGGATGTGATGATCTATGCCATCGGGATTTATGACCATTACTTTCCGACCGAAGAAGAGCGATTGGGGCCCGGCCTCTTGAGTGACATTACTGAGCTCACCGGGGGACGCGCTTTCACCATCGATAATCCCAACGACTTAGCCGATGTGGCGACCAAGATTGGCATTGAACTGCGCAACCAATATGTGCTCGGTTACCGTCCGAAAAACCCAGGGCATGACGGCAAATGGCGTAAGATAAAAGTGAAACTGATTCCGCCCAAAGGACTGCCGCCTCTCCGGGTGTACGCGAAGACGGGATACTATGCACCTTCGGAATGAACGTATTCTGAACCTGCTGTGGGTTTGTCTCGTCATTTTCCCAACAACTGGCCTCCTCCGGTCCGAGGCCTTGGTCCTTCGGGTTGCCCTACCTCCACATGCCGTGGCAGTCGGATTTGAGCGGGCCGGACAGTCATCCAACTCGACTACGGGACAGGCCGCACCATCGCAGGATTCGCAGACGGTTCCACCGCCTGCTGCTCGTCCCGAGCAACCACCCCAGGAGCAGTCACCGTCCGGCGACACTGGCGTCTTCGTTTTCAAGAAAGAAGTTGAGGAAGTCGTTCTCCACGCTACCGTTTCTGACAATAAGAATCATGTGGTGATGAATCTCGGCAAGGGCGACTTCTCGGTGCTGGAGAATAACCAGCCGCAGACCATCACTTCCTTTCGCCATGAGGACATTCCGGTAGCGATGGGTATCATCATTGATAACTCCGGTTCCATGCGGGAGAAACGCGACAAGGTGAACAAGGCCGCCGTGAACCTGGTGCGTTCCAGCAATCCGCAGGATCAGGTGTTCGTGGTCAACTTTAACGATGAGTACTACCTCGACCAGCCCTTCACCAACAATATCAACTTGCTGCGTGAGGCACTGGAGAAGGTAGAGGCCCGCGGCGGTACCGCCCTGTATGACGCAATCGTGGCTTCGGCGGATTATGAGAAGAAACAGGCCCGCCTGCAAAAGAAGGTACTCTTCGTGGTTACCGACGGAGAGGATAACGCCAGCCAGGAAACGCTGGAAAAAGCGGTTCGCCGCTTACAGGAAGAGAACGGGCCGACGGTCTACGCCATCGGATTGCTTGGCGAGGAGCGGGCACGCCGGGCCCGCCGAGCCTTGGAAACCATCGCCGAGAAAACCGGTGGCATGGTCTTCCTGCCCAAGACGCTGGACGAAGTCGACGAGATCAGCCGCAGCGTTGCCCACGACATTCGCAGCCAATACACGATTGGCTATAAGCCCAGCACACCAAAAAGTGTCGGAGGATACCGGACCATTCGGGTGGAGGCGCACGCCAAAGGATATAAGCAACTCACAGTCCGGACGCGTAGTGGCTACTACCCCGGGCAGGAACAGTCGCAGTGATGCCGTCGCAGCCGAGCTCTTCGCTCTGGATGACAGCCTCGCGGCCTAAGCCCGTCCTTCTTGGTGCATTGACGCCTTCGCCTTTCCTTCCGTACCCTGTAGAGTGCAAAAAACCGCTGAACGCAACTGCCCGCGAGTCACCGACGACATCACCCAGCTCGTCGGCGAAACTCCTATTTTGCAATTGAAGCGAGTGGTACCGGTTGGCTCAGCCGAGGTCTTCGCCAAGCTGGAGTACATGAATCCCGGCGGCAGCGTTAAGGATCGGGCTGCAATTGGCATCATTCGCTGTGCCGAGGCGGAAGGCCGACTCAAGCCGGGTGGAACTATCGTAGAAGCCACTGCAGGAAATACCGGCATTGGTCTGGCGCTGATCGGAGTAAATCGCGGCTACAGAGTCACTCTGTTCGTGCCCGAGCGTTTTTCGGAGGAAAAGGTCATGATCATGCGCGCTCTCGGCGCCGAGGTCACGCGCACGCCGGACGCCGAGGGCATGAAGGGAGCTATAGAACGAGCCCAGGAGCTGACGGCGCGAGAACCGAACGCCTTTATGGCCGGCCAGTTCGACAACCCTGCCAACCCCGACTATCACTACGAGACCACGGCTGCCGAAATCTTCGAACAAATGAGTGGAGAACTTGATGCCGTGGTGATTGGCTCCGGCACCGCGGGGACCTTCACCGGCATTGCACGCTACATGAAGGAGCGCCTCCCGAAAGTTCTCGCGTTTGCGGTTGAGCCCGAAGGCTCGATTCTTGGAGGGGGTAAACCGGGCAAGCACAAAGTGGAGGGAATCGGCGCCAGCTTCATCCCCAAGAATTTTGACCGCTCGGTTTGTGACCAGGTTATCACCGTCAGCGACGTCGATGCTTTCACCATGGTGAAGCAGTTAGCGGCCCGCGAGGGAGTGCTGGCCGGTTCCAGCGGGGGCGCCAACGTGTTTGGAGCCTTGCAGGTTGCCAAGCGCCTGGGGGCCGGGAAGCGCGTAGTAACGATTGTGCCGGATTCGGCGGAACGTTATCTGTCCAAGAAGATATTCGAGGGTGGAATCTGAGCAGTTCCGCGGTCATCCTGAGCAACATTCCACAAGTATGACGAAAAACAACCATCTGGGTTTCGCAACTCGTGCCGTCCACACCGGGCAGGAGCCCGACCAGGAAAGCGGCGCCGTAGCTCCGCCCATCCATCCCACCTCAACCTACGTGCAACAGGAGATCGGCAAGAACAAGGGGTACGAATACGCTCGAGTTTCCAATCCTACCCGCACTCGCCTGGAGGAAAACCTGGCCGCGCTCGAAGGCGGAAGCACGTCGCGAGTGTTTGCCAGCGGCATGGCGGCCATCAGCGCCATATGTGCCTTGTACAGGTCGGGCGACCATGTGGTGTGCGGACACAACCTGTACGGCGGAGTGCCGCGGCTGTTTAACCAGGTTTTAGTCGGTTACGGAATAGAATTCACCTACGTGGACACCTCCGACCCGCGCAACGTCGAGTGGGCCATTCGCAAACGAACGCGCATGGTCTACGTAGAGACCCCGACCAATCCCCTCATGGCTCTCACCGATCTCGAAGCCGTCAGCAAGGTTTGCCGCGCGAGGAAGGTCGATCTGGTGGTAGACAACACGTTTCTATCGCCGTACTTTCAGCAGCCCATTGCTTTCGGCGCGGATATGGTCGTGCACTCGACAACCAAGTTCCTCAATGGCCACAGCGATGGCCTGGGCGGCGCGGTGGTGTGCACAAAACCGGAGCACGCCGAGCGGCTGGGGTTTGTGCAGAAAACGGTAGGCGCGATCTTATCGCCGTTCGAGTGCTGGCTGGTTTTGCGCGGGGTGAAGACGTTAGCAGTGCGGATGGAGCAACATGACCGCAATGGCCGGATCATCGCTGAATTCTTGGCTGGGCACAAAAAGGTGAAGAAGGTTTTCTATCCAGGATTGCGCGATCATCCGCAACACGAGTTGGCGCAGAAACAGATGACCGGATTCGGTTCGATGATTAGCTTTGAGACTGGATCCCTTGCCAATGCCAACAAGATGCTGCGCAAGGTCCGCATCTGCTCGCTGGCGGAGTCGCTGGGCGGAGTGGAGACGCTCATTTCGCATCCTGCGACCATGACCCACGCTGCACTCGGTGAAAAGGGAAGGAAGGCGATTGGCATCACCGATGGCATGGTCCGGATTTCCGTGGGGATCGAGAATGTGGAAGACCTCGTTGCCGATCTTGATCAGGCATTGGCGGCGATTTGAGCCGCTGACTGTGTATACGGATGTTGACCCGGTGTCTAATTTTTCCCAAAGCCGCGAGTGGAACGCTGCTGATTACCATCGGATTTCCGGGCCGCAGGTCAGTTGGGGCAGGAAAGTCCTGGCCAGAATGCAGTTACGTGGCGACGAGATACTCATGGACGCGGGTTGCGGCACTGGACGCCTCACCGGCGAACTGCTAAAGAGCCTTCCTCGAGGACGAGTCGTTGGCGTGGACCTCTCGCAAAACATGCTGGCTGAAGCGCGAGAATATCTAGCATCGGATTTCTGCGGCCAGTTTTGGCTAGTGGTTGCCGATTTGCAGGATCTTCCTTTCGCGGGAATCTTCGACGGAATTTTCAGCACGGCGGCATTTCATTGGGTTCTGGACCACGATCGTCTTTTTCGTAGCTTGTTCCGGGCGTTAAAGCCCGGGGGATGGTTGTGCGCACAATGCGGTGGTGGTGCGAATCTGGCGCGGCTGCGCAGACGAGCGGACGATCTTG
>Ga0335078_10006543_pt1 | contig 17230 bp, 15 predicted proteins | sample Lox_Sample_32_FD_206711 | JGI IMG/M metagenome (GOLD analysis project Ga0335078, IMG submission 206711) | Soil microbial communities from Loxahatchee National Wildlife Refuge, Florida, United States - Lox_Sample_3.2 | ecosystem: Environmental > Terrestrial > Soil > Wetlands | place: USA... | reverse complement strand
CCTGCAGAGGGCCGCGCTCAAGCACATGCCGCCGGGCTCCGTCGCCCCGCCCGCCGCGGCGCTGCTGGGCACGATCGACGCCGAGCCGCTGAGGAACAGCTACCTGATCACGATCTCGGTGCGCAACGAGGACCCCGAGGCGGCCGCCCTCGTGGCCAACCGCTACGTCGAGAAGTTTATGGACTACCTCTTCGAGAACGTCGGCGGCAAGAACGAGGAGGCCGTGAACTACCTGAGGGGCCGGGCGGAGCAGCTGCGCAAGGACGCCGAGGACGCCGAGAAGCAGCTGCAGGACTACATGCGCCAGCACAACCTTGTCTCGCTCGACAAGAGCATAGACATCGTCGCCGACAGGCTGAAGTCGGTGAACGCCGCCCTCACCAACGCCCGGCTCGAGATGCTCGGCGTCGAGGAGCTCGTCCAGCAGGTCGCCCAGTTCAAGAAGGACGGCCGGGACCTGCTCGAGATCTCGTACATCGCCTCCCACGGCGCCGTGCCGGGCCTCAAGACGCAGCTGAGCGAGGCCGAGCAGACGCAGTCCCTCCTGATGGAGCGCTACCTCGAGAGGCACCCGAAGGTGATCGACAACGCCAACAAGATCGCCGTCACGAAGGCCGAGCTGGCCCGGGCCGTCGACATGGCGATCGCGGACCTGAACACGCGCCTCTCCAGCGCGCGCGACAGCGTCCGGTCCCTCGAGAAGGAGTACGCCGCCCAGGAGACGCAGGAGCTGAGCCTGCGGGCGCTCAGCGTCGACTACAACTCGCTGCAGAGCCGGGCCACGGTGGCCAAGAGCTACTACATGGAGATCCTCGACCGCCTCAACCAGACCACCACGTTCAAGAACCTGGACAAGATCTCCCTGCATCCGCTCGACCGGGCCCAGGCCCCCTCCTCGCCCATCTCCCCCAACGTGGGCGCCATCATGCGCACGAGCATCGGCCTCGGCTTCGTCGTCTTCCTGGGCCTGGCGATCGGTCTCGGCTTCGTCGACGACCGCGTGAAGAGCGCCTGGGACGTCGAGTCGTTCATCGGCGCGCACCTGCTCGGCATCATCCCCCAGCTCGGGCTGAGCCGGGACTCGGAGCACTTCGACGCCTCCAAGCTGTCGGCGGCCGACGAGCCGGGCAACGAGGCCTTCCTCAGCCTGTACAGCTCGGTCAAGATCCAGTCGAAGCTCGACTTCCCGAAGTCGATCCTGGTCACCAGCACGATCCCCGGCGAGGGCAAGACGCTCATCTCGGGCCACCTCGCGGCATGCTTCGCGCGGCACGGCAAGCGGACCCTGCTGATGGACTGCGACCTGCGCCGCCCGATGCTCCACCGCCACTTCAACCAGCAGAACACGGCCGGCACCATCTCGTGGTTCGAGCAGGGCGCCCACCTGGACGGCGACGTCCTCGCCAACCCCCACCTCGGCATCATCAAGGTGGGCGAGAACCTCTGGCTGCTCACGTCGGGCGGACGCTCGAAGATCCCGACCGAGATCCTCGAGAACCCCGTGTTCCCCCTGCTGCTCGAGCGCCTGAAGAAGGCGTTCGACCTGGTCGTGATCGACTCGCCGCCGATGGGCGCGGTCACCGACTCGATGCTGATCGCGCAGCGCGCCGACGAGGTCATCTACGTGTGCCGGTTCAACCGGGCGTACCGCAAGCACATCAAGCTTTACATCAAGGGTTTACGTGACGGCAAGAACGAGATCCTCGGGATCGTCCTGAACGGCCTGTCGCCCCGCAGGATCGAGTACTACTCGAACTACCGATACTACCGCAGCTACAAGAAGTACTACGGCGCGCAGACCTAGGGCGCCACCGGCCGTGACGAAGCCGCCCTCAGCGTACCTCCCGGAGACGTTCGACCCCAGCCTGGGCGTCGCGCTGATCGCCGGCCAGGGGATCTACCCGCAGCTCGTGGCGCGCTCGGCGCGCGGCGCGGGCGTCGCGCTCCGGCTGATCGCGTTCGAGGGCGAAACCGCTCCCGAGCTCGTCGCCTCGTTCCCCGAAACCGAGCGGCACACGGTGCGCGTCGGCCAGGTGGGCAAGACGCTGCGCCTCCTCGGCAAGCTCGGGGCGGGCTACGCCCTCATGGCCGGCCAGGTGACCCCCAAGCGCCTGTTCAGCGGGCTGCAGCCGGACCTCAAGGCGGCGCAGATCCTCCTCTCCCTGAAGCGGCGCAACGCCGAGACGATCTTCGGGGCCATCGCCAAGGAGATCGAGGCCCTCGGGATCCGCCTGCTCGACGCGCGCGCGTTCCTCGACGACCACCTCGCCTCGCCCGGCTGCATGACCGGCGGCCAGTTCCCGATCGACGCGGACTGCGTCGCCCACGGCGTGCACGTCGCCCGGGAGTGCGCGCGCCTGGACATCGGCCAGGGCTGCGTGGTCAGGAAGGGCACGGTCCTCGCCGTCGAGGCGTTCGAGGGCACCGACGCGATGCTCAGGCGAGCCGGCTCGCTCCGGGCGGACGAGGCCCTGTTCGTCAAGACGGTCAAGGCCCGCCAGGACTTCCGCTTCGACGTGCCCTGCTTCGGGATGACGACGCTCGAGACGATGCGCGAGTCGGGGATCCGCGCCGCGGCGCTGGAGGCCGGGGGCGTGATCGTCCTCGACAAGGCCGCGGTGCTCGAGAAGGCGCGCGCCTCGGGGATCGCCCTCCTCGGCTTCGGCTAGGGCGGCCCGCGCGCGCCGGCCCCCGGGGCCGGCGCGGCGTCCGCTCGGCTTGCCCTTTTCCCGGCGCCCCTCACAGTGGGGCGACAACCGCGCCCGCGGTTGCCCGTTGTATGCAGAATGACGTCGTCGCGGCAGCGATCAAGGGAGTGATGCCCACCCCCAACGGCTGCGCCATCTTCCTGGGGAACGACGAGAAGACCTTCGTCATCTACGTCGACCACTCCGTCGGCAACGCGATCCAGATGACCCTCGACGGCGTGAAGAAGGACAGGCCCCTCACCCACGACCTCATCGGCAGCATCCTGCTCGGCCTGGGCACCCGGCTCGAGCGCGTGGTGATCAACGACGCGCGCGACAAGACCTTCTTCGCGCGGATCTTCCTCACGATGGACAACGAGCTCGGGACCAAGATCGTCGAGATCGACGCCCGGCCGAGCGACTCGATCGTGCTCGCGCTCCAGCAGAAGCGCCCGATCTACGTCGCGCGCGCCGTCTTCGACGCGGTGGAGGACATGACCGAGATCCTCGAGCAGGTGCGCCGCCAGCAGGCCGAGGAGGAGCACGGGGAGGAGCCGCCCTGAGCGCGGCGCGACAGCTGCCCCCGGCCGTCGCGCCGGGCCAGCCGCTCACCGCGCTGGCGCCCATGCAGGACGTGACCGACCTCGCGTTCATGCGGGTCATCGCCGGCTACGGGGCGCCCGACTACTTCTTCACGGAGTTCTTCCGCGTCCACGCCCAGTCGAGGCCGGAGCGCCACATCCTGCGCAGCATCGACGAGAATGACACGGGCCGCCCCGTGTTCGCGCAGCTGATCGGCGAGGACGTCGCCCACCTGGTGCGCACCGCCGCCGAGCTGGCGCGCCACCCGATCGCGGGGATCGACCTCAACCTCGGCTGCCCCGCCCCGAAGGTCTACCGCAAGAACGTGGGCGGCGGCCTCCTGCGCGAGCCCGGGCGGATCGGCGACATCCTCGCGGCGCTCCGGGACGCCGTCCCGGGCCTGCTCACCGTGAAGATGCGCATCGGCTTCGACGACGACATGCACTTCGACCGGATCATCGACATCGTCAACGCGAGCGGGATCGACCTGCTCTCGGTCCACGGCCGCACGGTGCGCGACATGTACCGCGGCGAGGTCCGCTACGAGCGGATCGCCCGCGCGGCCGCCCGGGCCCGCTGCCCGGTGCTCGCGAACGGCAACGTGACGTCGGCCAGCCGGGCCGCCGCCATCGTGCGCGGCTGCGGCTCGGCCGGCGTCATGATCGGGCGCCACGCGATCCGCAATCCCTGGATCTTCCGCCAGTGCCGGGAGCGTTTCTCGGGCCTGCCCGAGACCCGGGTCGCGCTCTCGCTCGTGCGCGAGTACGTCGACCGGCTGTACCGAGAGACGAGGGAGCCCGGGGTGCCCGAGGTCGCCCACGTCAACCGGATGAAGAAGTACCTGAACTTCGTGGGCCAGGGCGTCGACCGCCAGGGCGCCTTCCTGCGCGACATGAGGCGGGCGCAGTCCGAGGGCGAGCTCCTCGGGGCCTGCGACCGCCACCTCCTCGCGCGCCCCGACGCCGAGTTCGCTCCCGAGCCCTATCCCGGCGTTGTCGCGCGGCCCAACTGCGAGGCCCCCGGGGGCGACGCCTGCGCGCTCGAGGCGGCGACGGCCTGACGCCGGCCCCGCCCGGCGCTACTCGAGGCCGAGCGCGCGCCGGCCCTCCGCGGAGATCATCCGGGGGCTCCAGACCGGGTCCCAGACGATGTGCACGCGCGCCCGCTCGACCGTGGGGAGCGCGGCGATCTTCCGGCGGGCGTCCTCCGCGATGACCGGCCCCATCCCGCACCCCGGGGCCGTGAGCGTCATCTTGACCTCGACCGCGTTGGCCCCGGACGGCGTCCGCTCGATCGACAGGTCGTAGACCAGCCCCAGGTCGACGATGTTGACCGGAATCTCGGGGTCGAAGCAGGTGCGCATCGCGTCCCAGACGGCCTTCTCGGTGAAGTCGCCGGGGGCGGGAGCGGCGGCGGCGGGCGCGGGGTCGGGACGCGCGTAGCCCTCGATCGAGGAGGCGTCGTCGCCGGCGACCTGGAAGAGCCCCCGTTCCGTCCGGACGGTGACGTTGCCGCCCAGCGTCTGGACGATGGCCACCTCCTCGCCGGCGGCGAGCGTGGCGGCTTGGCCGGCCGGGATGGCCGTCGCCGGGGTGTCCCTCGTGATCCTGCAGGTCATGGCTCCCCGGTCAGCGGATCGCGATGTCCATCGGCATCCGCGCGTAGACCCCCTGCGGGTCGTTGAGCGCGCGCACGCGCGCAAACGCCGACTCGAGGCCCTCGACGATCTCGCCCACGATGCCGGTCGCCTTCATGTGCAGGGTGGCCGGGGCGAAGCGCCCGAACATCTCGGCGAGCGCCTCCGAGAGGTTCTTCGACCTCGGGTACTCGACGACCCGGAACGCGGCGGGCAGGCGGGCCTGCGCGCCCGCGTACCGGATCGCGTCGTTCAGGCCGCCGATCTCGTCGACGAGCCCGAGCTTCTTGGCCTCGGCGCCCGACCACACCCGGCCCTGCGCGATCTCCTCGACGAACGGGGCCTTGAGCTTGCGGCCCTCGGCGACCTTCGCGACGAACTGGCTGTAGATCCAGTCGACCCGCCGCTGCACCACGGCCATCTCGTCGTCGGTCAGCGGGCGCGCGATCGTGATCGCGTCCGCGTACTTGCCCGTCTTCACCATGTCGAAGGTGAAGCCGTGCTCGTTGGCCAGCTTCTGGACGTTGAACTGGATCCCGAAGACGCCGATCGAGCCGGTGATGGTCGTCGGCTCGGCGAAGATCCGGTCCCCGTAGGCGGAGATCCAGTAGCCGCCGGAGGCGGCGTAGGACCCCATCGAGACGACGACCGGCTTGGCCTTGCGCGCGAGCCGGAGCTCCCGCTGGATCGCCTCCGAGGCCGTCACGCTTCCGCCGGGGCTGTTGACGCGGAGCACGATCGCCTTGACCGACGCGTCCTCGCGCAGCTTCCGGATCTCGCGCGCGAAGCGCACGCCCCCCACCTCCGTGGCGTCGCCCTCGCCGTCGACGATGTCGCCCTCCGCGTAGACGACGGCGACCTGGCCGCGGCCCGACGGCACGGGCGGGTGCATGGCGGTCTTCATGTAGAGGCCGAGCGGGATCTGCTTGAAGGACTCCGTGGGCGAGGTGACGCCGGTCTCCTTCTTCAGCTGCTCGACGATCTCGTCGCGGTACGCCGTCCGGTCGACGAGGTGCGCCCGCGCCGCGGCGGCGGGCCTGATGAAGCCCTCGGCGTCGACGGTGGCCTGGATCGACTCGGCCGTGACCCCGCGCGACCGGCCGATGTCGGCGATCAGCGTGCCCCAGAGGTCGTCGAGGAGCTTCTGGAGCTGCTCGCGGTTCTCCGGGCTCATGTCGGTCCGTGTGAACGGCTCGACGTACGACTTGTACTTGCCGACGCGCGTCACCTGGATGCCGATCCCGTACTTCTCGAAGGCTCCGGCGTAGAAGACGGGCTGGGTCGCGAGGCCCGGCATGATGATCATCCCGTAGGGGTCGATCGCCACCTCGTTCGCCGCCGACGCGAGGTAGAAGTCCCGGGTCGTCGCGTAGTCGAGGTAGGCGAGCACGGGCTTGCCGGAGGCCCGGAAGTCGGCCAGCGCGCCCCGGATCTCCCGCAGCGCGGCGAACCCCGAGCCCGTCAGCCGGGGCGTCAGGTTGCCGAGCAGGAGGACCCCCCTGATCTTGCTGTCGCGGGCGGCGTACCGGAGGGCCCGCGTGACCGAGCGCAGCTGCAGGACGTCGGTCCCCCCCCCGGCGAAGCCGTCGAAGTCGACGGGCGGAGGCGCGTCCGTGATGTTCGCCGACAGGTCGAAGACGAGGTACGAGCCCGACGTCAGCTCGGGGACCTTCTTCTGCTGGCCCATCGCGATGATCGCCCCAATGAAGCCGAGGAAGAGCACGAAGGCCGCCGTGGCGAAGATCACCAGGGCGACGAGGGCTCCGAGCATTGAGGTGATGAAATTCTTCATGGCATGGCACAACCTAGCGGGTTTGCGCCCGTCCACCAGTAGAAACGTTCGGCGTGAGGGGGTTACGCAGGAACGAGTTGCAACCGCCCGTGGCCGCCTGCAATGTCTGCGGCATGGATGGCCAGAAGGAACTGCTGACCCCGACCCAGAAGGCGCTCACGATCAACCTGGACGCGCCGAAGTACGGCACGTTCGCCGAGATCGGGGCCGGCCAGGAGGTTGCGCGCGAGTTCTTCCAGGCCGGCGGGGCGTCGGGGACGATCGCCAAGTCGATCTCGGCCTACGACATGGTGTTCAGCGACGCGATCTACGGCAAGGCGCCCCGGTACGTCTCGCGCGAGCGCCTGAACCTGATGCTCGACCACGAGTTCAAGCTGCTCATCGAGAGGCTCTCGGAGACGCGGGGCGAGCGGACCAACTTCTTCGTGTTCGCGGACACGGTCGCCACGACCAACTACCTCGGCACGAACGAGTCGCACGGATGGCTGGGTTTCCGGTTCCAGACCGAGCCGATGGGCGAGCCGAGCGAGATCGTCCTGCACGTGCGCATGTGGGACAAGGCGGCCGTGCTCCAGCAGCAGGCCCTGGGGATCGTGGGCGTGAACCTGATCTACGCCGCCCTCTACTACCGGGACGACATGGCGAAGCTGATCGCGTCGTTCAGCGACAACCTGGGTAGCGACCGGATCGAGATCGACATGCTCAGCTTCTCGGGGCCGGCGTTTCGCAACGTCGACAACCGGCTGATGTCGCTCCTGCTCGTCAAGTTCGGGCTCACGAACGCGGTCATGTTCGGCAAGGGCGGCGAGGTCCTCCAGCCCTCCGAGGTGCTGCACAAGAAGGCGATCCTCGTCGAGCGGGGCAGCTTCAGGCCCGTGACCCGCGTCAACGTGGACATGGTCAACTGCGCGACGGCGCAGTTCGTGCAGGAGCCGCTCGCGAAGGGCAAGGAGCTGGTGGTCCTCATGGAGATCACGATGAACAACCTGCTCGTGGCGGGCGAGGTCGACGCGCTGGACTTCCTCTCGCGGGTCGACCTGCTGTGCGACATCGGCTTCACCGTCCTCATCTCGAACTACTCCGAGTACTACCGGCTGACCTCGTACTTCCGCCGCTACACGAAGGAGATGATCGGCGTCGCGATGGGCATCAACAACCTGCTCGAGATCTTCAACGAGAAGTACTACGAGAACCTCGAGGGGGGCATCCTCGAGTCGTTCGGGCGCCTGTTCCGCAACTCGGTTAAGCTCTACATCTACCCGATGAGCAAGGAGGCCTACGAGATGTACGTCGCCCAGGGCGGCGAGGGCCACGGATCCCCGCTCAACGCGTTCAGCACGAGCGTGCTCATCACCGCCAAGAACGTCCGCGTGATCGACCACCTGGCGAACCTCTACGCCCACCTGCTCGAGAACCACTACATCGAGTGCATCGTCGGGTTCGACGACTCGATCCTGAACATCTTCTCGAGGGACGTGCTGCGCCGCATCAAGGACCAGGATCCCTCCTGGGAGGACATGGTGCCGAAGCTGGTCGCCGACGCGATCAAGCGCCGGGGCCTCTTCGGCATCTCGGAGCACCCCATCCTCGCCGGGGGCAAGTAGCATGCGGTTCCACAAGTACCACGCGCTGGGCAACGACTACATCGTGCTCGACCCGGCGGACTTCCCCCTATGGGAACGGCCGAGCGGGGCCCAGGTGCGCGCCGTCTGCCACCGCCACTACGGCGTCGGCTCGGACGGCATCCTGTGGGGCCCCCTGCCCTCGCCGCGGGCCGACTTCGCCCTGCGCATCTTCAACCCCGACGGCTCCGAGGCCGAGAAGTCCGGCAACGGGCTGCGGATCTTCGCGCGCTACCTCTGGGACACGGGGAGGGCGAAGGCGCCCGGCGTCGCGCTGGACACCCCCGGGGGCGTGGTGAGGGCCGAGGTGAGGGACGGGGGGGCCCGGGTCGCCGCGGCCATGGGCCGGGTGAGCTTCGACAGCCGCGCGATCCCGGTCGCCGGGACGGCCCGCGACGTGATCGGCGAGTCGATCGAGGCGCAGGGCCGGCGCTTCACGTTCTGCGCGGCGACGATCGGCAACCCCCACTGCGTCATCCAGGTCGACGAGCCGACGGCCGAGCTCGCGAGGCGCTACGGGCCCGACATCGAGGTCCACCCCCTCTTCCCGAACCGCACCAACGTCCAGTTCATGAGGGTGCTCGACCGCTCCAGCGTGCGCATCGAGATCTGGGAGCGCGGCGCGGGCTACACCCTCGCCTCGGGAACGAGCTCGAGCGCCTGCGCGGCCGTCGCCCACCGGCTGGGCCTGGTGGACCGCTCCGTGGCCGTCCGGATGCCCGGCGGAACGATCGACGTCGAGATCGGCGGGGACTACTCGATCGGGATCACGGGGCCCGTGACCCGGGTGGCGGACGGCGAGCTCCACCCGGAGCTCTTCGCGGCCGGCGCGTAGGGGCCCGCGGCCCCCCCGGCTCAATACTTGATGGAGCAGCCGTACGGGCGGCTGGTGGCGACGGCGACGGGCCGCCCCTGCATGAGCGCGTCGAGCGCCGCCCGCACGTAATTGGTGGCCCGCGCGATGTCGGAGGGATCGGCCGAGGCGATGCTGTCGATCGCCCCGGCGTACGCGAGCGACCCGTCGGCGGCGACCACGAACATGTCGGGCGTCGCCTTCGCCCCGTAGAGCCGGCCCACGCGCCCGTCCGGGTCGCGCAGGTACGCCTTGGGCGCGGCGCCGGTCGACCCGAGCCAGCCGAGGACGCGGGGGGCGTCGTAGTCGCCCGGCGAGCCGGGGTGGCCCGAGTTGATCGACAGCCAAACGACGCCCTCGGACGCCGCCGACTTCTGCAGGCCGGGCATGTTCCCGCTCAGGTAGTGCTTGCGGACGATGGGGCACTCGGGATTGGTCCACTCGAGGACGACGATCTTGCCCCGGTAGTCCGAGAGCCGGTGGACCTGACCGGCGATGTCGGCGAGGCTGAAGTCCGGGGCGGGCTCGCCGACCGCCGCGCCGGCCGTCGCCGCGGGAAGCGCGAACGCGGCCCAGGCCCCGGCGGCCCCCGCCAGGGCGAGGCGCAGGCTTCGGAATCCGGCGTGCGGGCGCTCCGTTGTCCTCACCGCCCAATCTACCCCGGTCCGCCGTTCCCGCCAGTCCTTTTTGGCCGTTGCGCGCCGGTTCCCGCGCAACCAGCATGCCCGGGTGACTGGTAGCGAGGCCCCACATCGGCTGCCGACCTCGGCGTGGATCAATCTTGCGGCCCTGGCGGTCCTCGCCGGCGCGCTCGCCGCCCACCTGTGGCCGGAGTGGTCGAGCGATCCCGACCTCTCCCACGGGTTCCTTGCGCCGGTCGCCTCCGCGACCCTGGTCTGGCTGAGCTGGAGGGCGCCCGGGCGCGCCCTCTCGGGCCGCGCCTCGGCGGCCCTAGCCGGCGCCTTCGGCGCCGCGGCCCTGGCGGCCCTCTGGGCGGCCGGCCTCTTCGCCCTGAGCCTCGACTGGGCGAGCCCGCTGGTGGACTTCGCGCTCGCCGGATCCTTCGCCCTGCTCGCCTGCGGGGCCGTCGCGGCCTTCGCCGACCGGCGCCTGGCCCTGCTGCCCTTTGGCTGGGGCTGCCTGGCGGCGGCGGCGCTCTGGCCCCTGAGCGCGCCCATTCCCCCGGGGACCTACTCGCGCCTGGCCTCGGGGCTGCAGCTGGGGATCTCGGGCGCCGTGGTGCGCGCGCTCGGGCTCCTCGGGGTCGCGGCCCACCGGGAGGGCAACATCATCGAGCTCGCGCGCGGCACGGTCGGTATCGAGGAGGCGTGCAGCGGGGTGCGCAGCCTGGTCGCCTGCGTCTTCGCGGGCGTCCTGCTGTCGGCGGCGGTGGCGCGCCGCCCCCTGGCCCGGGTCCTCCTCGTCGCCCTCGCCGCGCCGCTGGCGCTGGCGATGAACTTCGCGCGCTCGCTCACCCTGACCCTGCTCGTCAACTCGGGCGTGCGCATCGAGGGCGCCTGGCACGACCTGACGGGCTACTCCGTCCTGGCCGTCACGGCGGCCGTCCTCGTCGGCGTGGCGCTGGCGGCGGGCGGCGCGCCCCCCGCGCGGGCGCCCGCCGGCGCCGCCGCGGGCCCGGCGGCCGGCGCCGTCCCTGGGCCGCAGGCCGTGCTCCTGGGCTGCCTCGCGCTCGTCGGGGCCACGCTCGCCGTCTTTGCCGCGGGGACCCCCTCGCCCCCGGCCAGGGGCGCCGCCGCCCCCGACCTGCTGGCCATGCTTCCGGCCGCCACCGCGGGCTGGGACGTCGAGACGACCCCGGACCTCTACCGGTTCGCGGGCGCCCTGAGGACCGACCGCCTCGCCCAGCGCACGTACGCGCGCGAGGGGCCCGCCGGGCCGCAGCGGGTCTCCATCTACGTGGCCTACTGGCCCGCGGGACAGGCATCCGTCGGCCTCGTGGCGGCCCACACGCCCGACGCATGCTGGCCCGGGACGGGCTGGGAGGCCCGGCCCGTCGCCGATCCGCGCGTCGCCCTCAGCGTCGACGGCACCCGGCTGCCCCCGGCCGAGCACCGGCTCTTCGTCAACAACGGCTATCCCCAGCACGTCTGGTTCTGGCAGATCGACGACGGCCGGCCGATCGAGGCCGGCGACCCCTTCTCCCTGGGGGCGCACCTGGCGCTGGCGCTTCGCTACGGCTTCCGCCGCAGCGCCGAGCAGGCCTTCATCCGCGTGTCGAGCAACCGGCCCTGGGACGAGATAGCGCGCGAGCCCTTCGTCGCCGCCTTCATCGGGCGCGCGCGGGCGCTGGGCCTCCGCTGAGCGCGGCCGAGGCGCACGACACGGCCCCAGGAAACGATGCCCCAGGATCCGCCAAGAACCGAGCTGCCCCCGTGGCTCCCCTGGGCGACGGCGGCGTGCCTCGCGGCGCTCGTGGCGTGCCTGGGCGAGCTATGGATCATCGAGAAGACGAGGTCGCAACTCCTGAGCGAGCAGGCCGCGCTCGCCGGGGCCGCCCTCAAGGCGGCCCAGAACCAGCTCGAGGCCGAGCGCATCGTCAGCGGCAGGGAGATTGCCGGCCTGCGCGCAGCGCCCGGGGCGCAGGCCGCCCTCCGGGCCGCCCTGCTCTTCCCCCCCGCGGGGCCCCCGGGCGGCGCCTGCGGCGCGGTCGCCTGGGACGCGCGCGGCGGGGGGCTCGTCAGGCTCCACGGGTTGCCCGCGCCCGGCCCGGACAGCGACTACCAGCTCTGGCTGGAAGGCCCCGGCGCCGCGGCCGACTGCGGCGTTCTGCGCGCGCCGCCCGCCCAGCCGGCCGACGGCTTCGCCGTCCGCGTGCCCGCGGCCCCCGCGCCGGGGGGCCGGTTCGTGCTCGCCAAGGTCGCGCGGGGCGGGGCCGCCAGCCTGGCGGAGGCCGAGGCCCGGGGCTCAATCGTACTTGCCAGCCTCCCCTTCACCGAAAACATCTCAAGCCGATGATCATCAAACCGAGGGTTCGCGGATTCGTGTGCGTGACGGCACACCCGGCCGGGTGCGCCGCGCACGTTGATGAATGGATAAGCCACGTGAAATCAAAGGGTCCCATATCGCGTGGCCCGCGCAAGGCCTTGGTCATAGGGGCGTCGACGGGCTACGGCCTCGCCTCGCGCGTGGCCGCCGCCTTTGGCTCGGCCGCCGGCACGCTCGGCGTCTTCTTCGAGCGGCCGTCCGAGGACGGGCGCACGGCGACCCCGGGCTGGTACAACTCGATCGAGTTCACGAAGGCGGCGCGCGCGGCCGGCCTCTACGCCCAGAACATCAACGGCGACGCGTTCTCGGACGAGGTCAAGCACCGGGCGCTCGAGACGATCAAGAGGGACATGGGGCAGGTCGACCTGGTCGTCTACTCGCTTGCGTCGCCCCGGCGGACCCATCCGAGGACGGGCGCCGTGCACAAGTCCGTGCTCAAGCCCGTAGGCAAGGCGTACACCAACAAGACCGTGGACACCGACCGGGGCATCGTCGGCACGGTGACGATCGAGCCCGCGAGCGAGCAGGAGATCGCCGACACGGTCGCGGTCATGGGCGGCGAGGACTGGGAGATGTGGATCAACGCGCTCGCGGGCGCCGGCCTCCTGGCGCCCGGCGCCCAGTCGGTCGCGTACTCGTACATCGGGCCGGCCGTCACCTGGGCCATGTACAAGAACGGCACGATCGGGCTCGCGAAGAACGACCTCGAGCGCGCGGCCCGGCGCCTGGACGCCCTCCTCAAGAGCAACGGGGGCGGCCGGGCCGTCATCTCCGTCAACAAGGGGCTCGTGACGCAGGCGAGCTCCGCCATCCCCGTCGTGCCGCTCTACATCTCGATCCTCTACAAGGTCATGAAGGAGAAGGGGACGCACGAGGGCTGCATCGAGCAGATGCGCCGGCTGTTCGCGACGCAGCTGTACGCGGCGTCGGGACCGAGGCTTGACGAGGCCGGCCGCGTGCGCGTGGACGACCTCGAGATGGCGCCCGACGTCCAGGACGCGGTGGCGAGGATCTGGCCCGACGTGACCACCGAGAACCTGGACTCCCTCACCGACGTCGCCGGCTACCGCAGCGAATTCCTGAAGCTTTTCGGCTTCGGGATGGCGGGCGTCGACTACGGCGCCGAGGCCGAGCCGCACGTCGAGATGCCCTAGGCGGGGGATCAGGCCCCCGGCGCCCCGACGCTCGCCGACCGGCCGTTGTCCTTGGGCCCGAGCCCGAGGATGAACGGGGCGGCCTCCTCCGCCCAGGCATCGGCCTTGGGATACGACGCCGCGCTGTCCGCGAAGCACTTGCGCAGCATGTCCGTGTCGATGACGCCGGGGTTCAGGGCCACCGCGGCCAGCCCGGCGGGCAGCTCGGCGGCGAGGGCCTTCGTGAGGCCCTCGACCGCCCACTTCGTCGCGCAGTAGGGGGCGACCTCCGGCGACACGCTCCTGCCCCAGCCCGAGCTCAGGGCGACGACCGTGCCGCTCCCCCGCTCGATCATCGCCGGGACGAAGGCCCGCACGACGTTGGCGACCCCGGCGATGTTGACCGCGAGAAGCGACGCGAACTCGTCGGCGGGGACCTTCCAGAGCGGGGCCGGCCGGTTCATGAGGCCCGCGTTGGCGATCAGGAAGTCGGGCGCGCCCATGGCCCCGAGGACCCGCTCGGCCCAGAGGCCGACCTTCACCGGCAGGGCGACGTCGACCGCGTCGAAGCTGTGCGGCTCGGGATGGGAGAAGCGCAGGTCGAAGATCGCCGGGCCGCTGCGCCCGCAGCCGGCGACCGTGTGCCCGTGCGCGATGTACCAGTCCGCGAGCGCGCGGCCGAGGCCGCGCGTCACGCCGGTGATCACGATGTTCATGGCCCCTAGCGCGACTGCAGGCTGAACTTGTTCAGGCCGGCCTTGCGGCACGAGTCCATGACGAAGGCCAGCTTCTTCACCTGGCTCACCTCGTCGGCCTTGATGAGGACGGGGATGTCCTTGTCGATGTCGTGCACCTGCTTCAGGTCGGCCACCAGCTCCTCGTCGGACACGGGCTTGCCGTTGAAGAGCAGGACCCCCTCCTTGTCTATCCCGATCGTGACCGTGCCCTTGTACTCGTTCTTGCCGGCGGTCGAGATCTTCGGCAGGGTGATGTTGAGCATGGTCGCCGAGCGGAACTGCATCGTGACGAACGCGAAGAAGATCAGCATCACGAGCACGTCGATCAGCGGGACCAGGTTGAGCTCCGGGCGCCTGCGGCGCCTCTCGTAGGAACCGCTCATTCGGGGGTGTGCCGCAGGATCCGCTCCAGAAGCACGTCGAGCTGTGCCCCGTAGTTCTCGATGCGCCGCTGCAGGTAGCCGCTGCCGACGAGCGACGGAATCGCGATCGCCAGCCCGATCACGGTCGACGAGAGCGCGAGCGCGACGCCCTTGGTGAACACCACCGGGTCGGGAAGCCCCGTGTCGGGCGCGATCTGCGAGAACACCTGCAGCAGCCCCGTGACCGTGCCCGACAGGCCGATCAGCGGCGCCGCCGCGTAGATGACGTCGAGGTAGGGGACGCCGCGCTGCATGCGGTTCACCTCGAGCCGGGCGAAGGCCTTCACCGCCCCCTCGTCATTGTTGTGCTCCTTGGCGAATTCGACGATCCGGGCCAGGACGGTGTGGCGCCCCCCCATGAGGGGCCGGCCGGCCATCACGGCATCGACGAGGTCCTGGGGCATCACCGCCGCCCTCCTGAGGGCGTAGACCCGCTCGGCGATGATGAAGACGGCCAGAGCCGAGCACACCCCGAGCGGGTAGATCAGGAGGCCGGCCCCCTTGACTACCTCGATCATGCCAATGGTCATAGTAAAATGTTCGCTTGTAAGACGCTTCGACTCGCGAAAAGGTCCCCGAAAATGGGGCCTGGTGGCCCCGCCGCCAAGCTGATAAAGCCGCGCGCCGCCCCCGCGGCCCGCAACGACGGCGGGCGCCGACGCCGGTCGGCGGCCCCCCTCAGGCGCGCATGTATCGCAACCGGCTTGCGGCCGCGCTCGCCTCCGGCGCGCCCTCGAGGAGCTCGCCGATGGGGTCCCACCGGCCGTTGACCAGGGCGTCCCTCGCGCTCTCCCGGATCGAGATGGCGGCGCTCTGGCCGGCAAAGGAAAGCCTCCTGGCGGCCAGGTCGACGACAACCGGCACGGCCGGGTCGGCCTCGACCGCGGCCGCGACCCTCGCGATGTCCGCGCGGCTCGCGCACACGCAGGGCATGCCGAGCGTGGTTGAGTTGCCGAAGAAAATCTCGGCGAATCCCTCGGCGACCACGGCCCGGATGCCGTGCCTCCAGAGCGCCTGCGGGGCGTGCTCGCGCGAGGAGCCGCAGCCGAAGTTGGCGCCGGTGAGCAGGACCGAGGCCCCGCGGAAGCGCGGGTCGTTCAGCGGGTGCGCCCGTTCCGAGCCGTCCGCGTTCCTGCGGACGTCGTGGAAGAGGAACTCCCCGAGCCCGTCGAACGTGACGCACTTGAGGTAGCGGGCCGGGATGATCCGGTCCGTGTCGATGTCGTTGCCGGGAACGTGCACGGCCCTGCCGGCGACGCGGGTGATCTTTTCGAGTGCCATGGGGGGGAGCGGGCTTCGGGGTTTCAGCTGGCGGCGACGCCGAACACCTCGCGGGCGTCGGCCACGGCGCCGGTCACCGCGGCGGCGGCGACCATGACCGGGCTCATGAGCAGCGTGCGGCCGGTCGGGCTGCCCTGGCGCCCCTTGAAGTTGCGGTTCGACGAGCTCGCGCACAGCTGGTCGCCGACCAGCTTGTCGGGGTTCATGGCCAGGCACATCGAGCACCCGGCGCTGCGCCACTCGAAGCCCGCGTCCCGAAAGACCTTGTCGATCCCCAGCTCGGCGCACAGGAGCCCGACGCCCTGCGAGCCCGGAACCGCGATCGCCTTCACCCCCGGCGCCACCCGCCTTCCCTTGAGCAGGCGCGCGACCTCCTGGAAGTCGCTGAGCCGCCCGTTCGTGCACGAGCCGAGGAAGGCCACGTCGATCCTCGTCCCCCGGATCGGGGCCCCTGGCGGAAGCTTCATGTACGCGAGCGCCTCCTCGATCGCCGCGCGCTCGTCGGGTCCGCGCGCCCGCGCCGGGTCGGGCACGGTCCCCGTGATGGGGACCCCCTGGCCCGGGTTGATGCCCCAGGTGACGGTGGGCGCGATGTCGGCCGCGTCGATCCTGACGACGTCGTCGTAGTGGCAGCCGGGATCGCTCGCGACGGCCCGCCAGCGCGCCACGGCCTCCTGCCAGTCGGCGCCCTTCGGCGCGTAGGGCCGGCCCTTCAGGTACGCGAACGTCGTCTCGTCGGGATTGACGTAGCCGGCCCGGGCGCCGCCCTCGATCGACATGTTGCACACCGTCATCCGCTCCTCCATCGAGAACCGGTCGAAGACCTCCCCGGCGTACTCGTAGGCGTAGCCCGTGCCCCCGTTGACGCCGAGCGCGCCGATGATGTGCAGGATGACGTCCTTCGCGTACACCCCCGGCCGGAGCCTCCCGTTCACCTCGATCCGGCGCACCTTCAGCCGGCCGAGCGCCAAGGTCTGCGTCGCGAGCACGTCGCGGATCTGGGTGGTCCCGATGCCGAAGGCGATGGCCCCGAAGGCCCCGTGGGTGCTCGTGTGCGAGTCGCCGCAGGCGATCGTCGTCCCCGGCTGGGTGATCCCCTGCTCGGGGCCGACGACATGCACGATCCCCTGCTTGCCGCTCGAGCGGTCGAAGAAGGTGATCCCGAACTCGGCGCAGTTCCTGCGCAGCTCCTTGATCATCGCGTCGGCCATCGGGTCCGAAAAGGGCTCGCTCGCCTCGTCGGTGGGGACGATGTGGTCGACGGTCGCGAAGGTCCGGTGGGCCATGGCCACCTTGAGGCCCAGGTCGCGCATCATCCCGAAGGCCTGCGGGCTCGTGACCTCGTGGATCAGGTGGGTGCCCACGAGCAGCTGCGTCTGGCCGTTGGCGAGGGTGCGCACCGCGTGGGCGTCCCAGACCTTCTCAAAGAGGGTTTTCGGCATGGGCGCCAGTATAGCACGGGATTGCCTTGCCGGGGAA
>Ga0335078_10006539_pt1 | contig 17237 bp, 12 predicted proteins | sample Lox_Sample_32_FD_206711 | JGI IMG/M metagenome (GOLD analysis project Ga0335078, IMG submission 206711) | Soil microbial communities from Loxahatchee National Wildlife Refuge, Florida, United States - Lox_Sample_3.2 | ecosystem: Environmental > Terrestrial > Soil > Wetlands | place: USA... | reverse complement strand
CTCTCCCCGGCCCCCTCCCAGGCCGCCCCGGCCGCCGCGCCCGGCGAGGTGGCCGTGGGCGAGGCGGTCACGGTCTCCCTTCCCACCCCGCTGCCCTCGGTGAAGCGGGTCCGGCCGAGGTGGCGCCGGCCCTGGCTCTGGGCCGGGGCGCTCGTGGCCGGGGCGCTCGCCGCCCTCCTCTTCGTCCGCGGGGCGCGCCCCGCGCCCCGGGTGGAGGCCCTCCTCGCCGAGGGGCGCCCCCTCGAGGCGCGGGACCTCGCCCTGCAGGCCCTCGAGGACCGCCCCGGCGACGCCCGGCTGCGGGTGCTCCTCGGCCGCGCCCAGCAGCGGCTCGGCGAGCCGGCCGCCGCGCTCGACAGCCTGGAGGCCGCGTCCCAGCTCGACGCCGGGGCGCTCGACGCCGAGGCGCTGCAGGCGATCGCCGGGGGCCTCGAGCGGGACCGGCGCCCGGCGGAGCGGGCGGCGCGGCTGCTGGCCCGCGCCGGCCCGGCGGCGCTGCCGGCGCTCCTCGGGGTCCTGCCGCGGACGAGCGGGGCCGGCCGGCTCGTCTCGCTCGAGCTGGTGCGGCGCCTGGGGGCCGAGGACCGGATCGACCTCGTCGCCTCCTGGTCCCCCCTGCTCCTCGACCCGGACTGCGAGCTTAGGCGGGCGGCGGTGCGCCGGCTGGCGGAGAGCGGCAGCCCCTCGGCCATCCCCCACCTGCGGGCCCTGGCGGAGCGGCGGGAGGAGCCGGCCTCCGTCCTCCGGGTCGCCCGCGCCGAGCCGGCCTGCGGGTCCCGCGAGGCCGCCGAGGCCCTCGCGCGCCTGGAGCCGGCGGCGCGCCACCGGTGAACGTGGTATCCATCTTGCGGGCCGGCCGCCCGGGGCGGCGGGCCGACGGAGGAGCACATGAAACTCGAGGTGACGGGGGCGGCGCCACTCGAGGCGGAGGCCTCGGTGCTCGCCGTGCCGGTGTTCGAGGAGGAGGTGAAGGGCGACAAGAGCCTCTACGCCGAGCTGGACCGGAGGCTCTCCGGCCACCTCGCCGCCGCCGCCAAGGAGGAGGACTTCGAGGGGAAGGTGGATCAGAGCCTCGCCTTGCGCACGCTCGGGAAGCTCCGCGCCGAGCAGGTGCTCCTGCTCGGGATGGGCGGGCGGGAAGCGGCGCAGGCCTCCCTCCCGAGGTCCGGCTTCGAGGCGCTGCGCATGGCCGCCGGCAAGGCGGCCCGGGCCGCGCGCAAGGGGGGCGCGAGGCGCCTCGCCTTCGTGGCGCCCCGCTTCCCGGGACAGACGGCGCACGAGGCGCGCGCCATCGTCGAGGGGGCGCTGCTCGGCGCCTACCGCTTCGACCGCTACAAGACCGACCCGAAGAAGTCGAAGGACCCGGAGAGCCTGCTCGTGCTTTTGCCCCAGGGGCTCGAGAAGTCGAAGGAGGTGAAGGAGGCGGTGGCGCTCGCCCGCCACGTCGCCGCGGCGGTGGCATGGGCCCGCGACCAGGTGAACGAGCCGCCCCTCGCCTGCACCCCGACCCGGCTCGCCCAGGCGGCGCGGGACCTGGCCCGGGAGGCGGGCCTGCACGCGGAGGTGCTCGGGCCCCGCGAGATCGCCGGCCTGCGCATGGGCATGTTCCTCGGGGTCACCCGGGGCTCGGCCGAGGAGCCGCGCCTCGTCAAGCTCTCCTACCTGCCGAAGGGCGCGGCGGCGAAGAAGCCGCCCACGGTCTTCGTCGGCAAGGCCATCACCTTCGACTCCGGCGGCCTGTCGCTCAAGCCCACCGAGAGCATGGTGGAGATGAAGACGGACATGGCCGGCGCCGCCGCCGCCATCGCCGCCATGCGGGTGGTGTCCGAGCTCGCCCCGCCCTTCCCGGTCCACGCGCTGGTGGGGGCCTGCGAGAACATGCCGGGCGGCCGCGCCTACAAGCCCTCCGACGTCCTCATCGCGCGAAACGGAAAGACGGTGGAGGTGACGAACACGGACGCGGAGGGCCGCCTCGTCCTCGGGGACGTCCTCTCCTGGGGCGTGGAGACGCTCGAGCCGGCGCTGGTGGTGGACCTGGCCACCCTCACCGGAGCCTGCGTGGTGGCGCTCGGCCCCACCACGGTGGGCGCCTTCGGCCCGGACGGACCGGCCATCGAGGCGGTCCTGGCCGCCGCCCGCGCCGCCGGAGAGGACACCTGGCGCCTCCCCCTCACCGAGTCCATAAAGGAAGAGTTGAAGAGCGACGTGGCCGACCTCAAGAATGCCGGGGCGCGCTACGGCGGCTCCATCAGCGCCGCCCTCTTTCTCAAGGAGTTCGTGGGCAAGACCCCGTGGGCACACCTCGACATCGCCGGGCCCTCGAACGCCTCGAAGGAACGCGGCTACGTCGCCAAGGGCGGGACGGGCGTGGGCGTGCGCACCCTCGTGGAGCTGGTGCGGGCCCGCGCCGCCGAGCAGGCGCACCCGGCCCGGCACTAGGCGGGCCCCGGTGAAGGCGCTCGAGGAGCTCGGCCTGCTCTTGCGACCGGCCGGGGGCGGGGTGTTCCTCGTCTCGAGCGGGCGGGCGGAGCAGGAGGCGGCGCAGCGCCTCCTCTACGGCGCAGGGAGCGAGGAGGAGGTCTTCGCCCGCTTCCAGGAGCGGCTGGGGAAGGCGGCGGGGGCCCGGGCCGTGCTCCTCGGCGTCCCCTCGGACGCGGGGGCCGGCTACCGCCGCGGCGCGAACCAAGGCCCGCTCGCCATCCGCCGGCACCTCGCGGCGGAGGACCCCGGCTGGTTCGCCCGGGCCGAGGCGGCCGGGCTCGTGGACCTGGGCGACGTCTTCACGGTCCCCCAGCTCCTCCACGACGACATGCTCTCCGAGGAGCAGAAGGAGGCGTCGCGCCGGGCCCTCTACCCGGCGGTGGCGGCCGACGAGGCGGCGCGCCTCCCCGTGTCTCCCCTCTCCATGGCCGAGCGCGCCCTCGACCTCGTGCTCGGCTTGAACCCCGGGGCCGTCCCCATCCTCCTCGGCGGCGACCACTCCGCCGCCTGGCCGGCGGTGGCGGCGCTCCACCGGGTGCGGCCCGACCTCGGGATCCTCCAGGTCGACGCCCACACCGACCTCCTCGAGCAGCGCCTGGGAGTGAAGTACTGCTTTGGCACCTGGTCCTTCCACGCGAACGAGCTCGTGGGCCGCGGCGGCCGCATGGTCCAGGTGGGGGTGCGCGCCTCGGGGCGCGACCGCGGCTACTGGGAGCGGACCACCGGGGTCCGCCAGATCTGGGCCGCCGAGGTGCGGGCCGACCCGGAGGCGGCGCTGGAGGAGGCGGTGGCCGCGCTGCGCCGGTCCGGCGCCACCTCGGTCTACTTCACGAACGACATCGACGGGACCGACGAGTCGTTCGCCGAGGCCACCGGGACGCCGGAGCCGGGGGGCCTCGGGCCCGACTTCGTGGTGGAGCTCCTGCGCCGGGTGGGGCGGGAGCTGGGGCTCGCCGGCGGGGACGTGATGGAGGTGGCGCCGACCCTGGCGCGCAGCCCGGAGGGGGCGCGGCGCACCCTCGGGCTGGCCGCCCGGTACCTGCGCGAGACCGCCTGCGCCGCCCTGGGGGCCCCGCCGTAGGGCGCCCTTGCTAGCTCGGGGGCCTGGGCGAGCGCAGGTCCTTCGAGGGCGGCCGGGGCGGGAGCCGGGGCTTCTCCGCCTCCACCCGCTTCAGGGCCTCGGCGATGGCGCGTTCGAGCTGGGGGTCGCGTCCGGCGAGGACGTCGGCCGGGAGGTTGTCCACCTCGATGTCCGGGGCGACCCCCTGGTTCTCGGCGATCCAGTCGCCCCGCATGTCGTAGACGCCGAACTCGGGGATGGTGGTGTAGCCGCCGTCCACCATGCCGCTCGCCAGGAAGCGGATGCCCACCGTCCCGCCCCAGGTCCGCTTGCCGATGATGGGCCCGAGGCCGTAGACCCGGAAGAACCAGGGGAAGATGTCCCCGTCCGAGGCCGAGTACTCGTTGGCGATGGCCACCATGGGCCCGTGGAAGGCGGCCTCCGGATAGGTGGAGGGCTCCTCCCCTCGCTGGTTCGACATCCCCACCACGCGGCGGCGCAGGCGCTCCAGGATCATCTGCGAGACGAAGCCGCCCTGGTTGGCCCGGACGTCGACGATGAGCCCTTCCTTCTTCACCTGCGGGTAGTACTGCCGGATGAACTCGGTGAGCCCCCGCCCCTGCATGTCGGGGATGTGGACGTAGCCGACCCGCCCCTTGGTGGCCTCCTCCACCTTGCGCCGGTTCCCCTCCACCCAGTCGTGGTAGCGGAGGTCCGACTCGTCGCCGAGCGGCTGGACCTTGACCTCCCGGGCGCCCTCGAGAGAAGGCTTTCCGTTCACCGTCAGCGTCACGGTCCTCCCCGGGGTCTCCGCCAGGAAGCGGGACGGATCCTCCTTCCCGTCCAGCGCCTGCCCGTCGATGGCGAGCAGGTAGTCGCCGGCCGCGACCTTGAGGCCGGGGGCAGCGAGGGGCGAGCGCCGGGACTCGATCCAGGGCTGCCCGGGGAGGATGCGGGCGATGCGCCATCGGCCGGCCCGGGCGTCGAGCTCGAGGTCCGCGCCCAGGGTCCCCACCGGCACCCGCTCCGGCCTCGGCATCTCCCCTCCCCCCACGTAGGCGTGGCTCGAGCCCAGCTCCGCGGCCATCTCGCCGAGCACGTAGGTGAGGTCGTAGCGGTGGGTGACGTGGGGGAGCAGGGGCTCGTACCGGACGCGCATGGCGGGCCAGTCCACCTCTCCCATGTCCGGGAGGTAGAAGAAGTCCCGGTAGAGCCGCCAGGTCTCGTAGAAGATCTGCCTCCACTCGGCCGCCGGGTCGAGCTCCATCCGCATCCCCTCCAGCTTGAGCGCTCCCTCCCCGGCCTTGAGCCCCTCCTTGGGCTCGGCGATGCCCCAGGTCGAGCCGGCCTTGTAGAGCAGCTTCGCCCCGTCCGCCGACACGTCGAAGCGCTCCACGCCCGCGAGCACCTCCACCTCCTTGCGCTTCTCGAGGTCGTAGGAGCGCAGCGAGCCCCTCGGCGGCGCGCCGCCCTCCCCGAGCTCCGAATCCGGGGACGGGCTGGCGAGCCAGTAGACCTTGTCCTTCACGGCGTGGAGGGAGCCGTCGTTCCCGGGCGGCACCGGAAACGGGACGATGCGCTCCTCGATCCCCTCGAGGTCGATGCGCAGCGCCTCGGGCTTTCCCTCCTTCGCCCCTTTCCCCCCCGCCTCCTTCCGCTCCTCGGCCTGCTTCCTCTCCGCCTCCCGCTCTTCCGCCGTCTTCACCTCGTCGCTCTGCGGGGCGAACGGGGAGGGAGCGTCGGCCCGCAGCAGGATGGCGTGAGGCCGGGTCATCCGGTTCACCGTGTAGGAGTGCTCGAGGTGGCCGAGCGTCGGGGCCACGTCCCGATCGGAGAGGAGGAAGAGGTAGCGGCCGGCCGGGTCGAAGCGAGGCTCGTCGCTATCGAAGGCGTCCGACGTCACCCGGGTGATGGAACCGCTCGCCAGCGAGTAGAGGTAGATGGCGGAGAAGTCGGTGGCGGTATCGGTGGCGTAGGCGATCCAGCGAGAGTCGGGCGACCAGGCGTACTCGGAGATCTCCCGGTGCGGGGCCCGGGTGACGAGGACGGGCTTGGGATCGTCCACCGAGACCCACCACAGCCTCAGCCCCCGGTCCGCGTAGGCGATCTTCTTGGAGTCCGGAGACCAGACCGGGGGGAAGTGCCAGCTCGGAGGGCCGTTCGTGAGCCGGACCGGCCGGGACTTGCCGTCCTGGGAGGCGACGTAGAGCTCCTCCTCCCCGGTGGCGTCGGAGAAGAAGGCGATGCTGCGGCCGTCCGGGGACCAGGTGGCGTTCTTCTCCCGCACGCCCTGGGTGCGAGTGACGTTGCGGACGTCCCCGTGCTCCGCGGGCACGGTGAAGACGTCCCCACGCGCCGTGAAGACGGCCCGCTGGCCGTCCGGGCCGATGGCGGCGTCCGAGATCCGGTCGTCGACCCTCACCCACCTCCGGCGCGCGTCCCGCCGGTCGTCGGGGAGCTGCACCGGCACCTGGCGCGCCACCCCCTCGCGCGGGTCGAACAGGTACAGGTAGCCGCCGTTCTCGAAGACGATCTTGCCGGAGCCGGAGTGGGCCCACTTCACGTCGAACTCCTTGAAGTCGGTGACCCGGGCCCTCCGGCGGGTGCCGAGGTCGTAGCGCCAGAGGTTCACCTTCCAGTCGTCCTGGTCGGAGAGGTAGTAGATGGCGTCCCCGATCCACATGGGCTGGGTGTCCGTGCCGCGCCAGTCGGTGATCCGCTCCAGGGCCCGGGTGGCGAGGTCGCAGACCCACACGTCCTCGGCCATGCCCCCCTGGTAGCGCTTCCAGGTGCGGAAGTCGCGGAAGATGCGGGTCATGGCGATCTTCCGGCCGTCGGGAGAGAAGGAGGCGAGGCCCATTCCCGGGACCGGAAAGCGCTCCGCCGGGCCTCCCTCCGGCCGCACCGTGTAGGGCTCGCCGAGGAAGCCCCCGGTGGGGCCTCGCTGGCTGCGGAAGAGCACCCGGCCGTCCGGGGTCCAGCCGACGACCATGTTGTCGACGCCCATGCGCTCGGGGTTCTCGCGCGCCGGGTACCAGGTGAGGCGCCGCGGCTCGCCCCCGCCGGAGGGGATGACGTAGACGTCGGACGAGCCGTCGTACTGGCCCGTGAAGGCGATCCAGCGGCCGTCCGGGGAGAAGCGGGGGAAGAGCTCCAGGCCGGCCCCGCTCGTCAGCCGGCGCGCCGTTCCTCCCGCCGCCGGGACGCTCCACAGGTCCCCGCCGTGCGAGAAGACGATGGTGTCTCCGTGGACGTCCGGGAACCGCAGGAGGCGCCCCTCCTCCGAGGCGGCGCCCGGGGCGGCAAAGAGGGCCAGGGCGAGCCCGAGCGCGATTCGAGGGCGGAGCATGTCGACCTCCCGAGGGGAGCGGCATTAGACCAGAAACCGTCTGCCTCCGGGAACGCCGGCGCGCCGTCTTCCCTTCCCGCCCCGGGCGCTGCACCGAGGGTCTCCCGGCGGCGCCGGCGACCGCCGGGTCCGTTGCGGGCCCGCGCGCCGCCGGATAACTACCGGCGGGAAGGGAGGCGGCTCGCGCCCGGGGCCTGCACCGGGCCCACCCCCGCCTCGAAGGGGGAAGGCGTGGCTCGGTTCTCTGCTCCGGCGTCCGCGGCCGCCTGCGCCCTCCTCCTCGCGGGCGCTGCCGCGGCCGACCCGGGCCCCGGGGCGCTGTCCGAGGCGGAGCGGGGCGCCGCCGCCCGGGTGACCGCGGAGGAGATCTCCGCCCCCATCCGCTTCCTCTCCGACGACCTCCTGGAGGGCCGTTTCCCGGGCACCCGCGGCTCGGAGCTCGCCGTTCGCTACCTGGCGGCGGAGCTCGAGGGGATGGGCCTCGAGCCCGGCGCCCCCGGCGAGGGCGGCGCCCCCCCGGGCTGGTTCCAGGCCGTTCCCCTGGTGCGCACGGTGAGCGAGGCCCCGCGAGAGCTCGTCTTCCGGCGCGGCGCCGAGAGCCTTCGCTTGCCCACCGGGCCGGGCGCCGAGGCGCAGGTGGTGGTGCGCTCGCTCGGGGACGAGGAGCGGGTGCGGGTCCGCGACGCCGAGCTCGTGTTCGTGGGCTACGGCATCGTGGCGCCGGAGCAAGGGTGGGACGATTACCGGGGCGTCGACGTCCGCGGCAAGGTCGTGGTCCTCCTGAACTTCAATCCGCCCTTCGCCGGCGCGGGGGTGCGGGTCTGGTACGGCCGCTGGGACTACAAGTTCCTGGAGGCGGCGCGGCACGGCGCCGCCGGCGCCCTCCTCATCCACTCGGCGGAGTCGGCGAGCTATCCCTGGCAGGTGGTCACCTCCTCGAACGGCGCGGTGGGCTTTGGCCTGGCCGGGGACCCCGAGCCCCGCCTGCCCTTCCAGGGGTGGGTGGCGCGAGGTGCGGCCGAGGCCCTCTTCCGCCTCGCGGGCCGGAGCCTGGAAGCGGAGGAGGCCTCGGCGAAGGAAGTCTCGAGAAGGGGCGCCGCCGGCCTGCCCCTGGGCGTCGCCCTCTCGCTCGACATGGCGGTGAAGAGGGAGCGCATCGCCAGCGCCAACGTGGTGGGGCGTCTCCCCGGCACCGATCCGGCGCTGCGCGGGGAGGCGGTGGTCTTCACCGCCCACCACGACCACCTGGGGGTGCGCACCCCGCCCCTCCCCGGCGAGCGCAACGTCTACGCCGGGGCGCTCGACAACGCCTCCGGGTGCGCCACCTTGCTCGCCATCGCCCGGGCCGCCCGGGCGGCGCCGCCCCGCCGCTCTCTCCTGTTCGTCTTCGTGACCGCCGAGGAGCAGGGCCTGCTCGGGTCCCGCTGGTTCGCCCGCCACCCGCCCGTTCCCGCCGGGCGCATCGCCGCCGACGTGAACGTGGACGTGGCGAACCGGTGGGGCCGGACCTCCGACCTCACCTCCCTCGGGCTCGGCCGGTCCGACCTCGACGCGGTGGTGGAGGAGGTGGCCCGGGCCCAGGGGCGCAGCGTGCACGGCGACCCGTTCCCCGAGCGCGGCTCCTTCTACCGGTCCGACCAGTTCGAGTTCGCCCGGGTCGGGGTCCCCGCGGTGGCGGTGAGGGGCGGCCCGAGCTACCGGGGGCGGCCGGCCGGGTGGGGCAAGGAGCGCATGGACGAGTACGTGGCCCGCGACTACCACCAGCCGAGCGACACCTACCCCTCGTCTCCGGCCGCCTGGGACCTGGCGGGAGCGGTGGAGGACGCGCAGCTCGAGCTCGTCGTCGGCCTGCGGCTCGCCAACGCGCCCGCGCTTCCCGCGTGGCGGCCGGGAGACGAGTTCGAGGCGGCCCGCCGGGAGGCGCCGCGTTGAGATCCGGCGGAGCGCCGGCCCGGCGGCGCCGCCCCGGAGGGCGCCGGCCGGCCGGGTACGGGGAGGACCTCGCCCACGTCCACGACGCCGGGTTCTCCGACTTCGCGGAGCGGGCGGCCCCCTTCCTCCTCGCCCAGCTCCGGCCCCTCGTCCCCGAGGGAGGCCGGGTGGTCGACCTCGGCTGCGGGAGCGGCCGGCTCGCCTTCCATCTCGCCCGGGCCGGCTACGCGGTGCTGGGAGTGGATCGGTCCGCGGCGCTCCTCGCGCTGGCGCGGCGCCGCGCGCCCGGGGCGACCTTCCGGCGAGCCTCCTTCCTCGATCTCGAGCTGCCCCCTTGCCACGCGGTCGTCGCCCTGGGCGAGGTGTTCAACTACCGCTTCGACCCTCGGGTCGACGCCGCCGCCCTCCGCCGCCTCTTCCGGCGCGTCTACCGGGCGCTCTCACCCGGCGGCCTGTTCGCCTTCGACGTCGCCGGGCCGGCCCGGGCGCCGCGCTCCGGCTTTGCGGCGGGGTGGAAGATGGGCGACGGCTGGGCGGTCCTCTTCGAGAAGGAGGCCCGCCGCTCCGGCCGCACGCTGGCGCGCCGCGTGGTCACCTTCCGCAGGGTGGGCCGCTCCTACCGGCGCTCGGAGGAGCTCCACCTCCTCCGCCTCTACCCGGAGGCGGAGGTGCGGGCGGCGCTCGAGCGGGCGGGCTTCGAGGTGCGGATGCGACGCGGGTACGGCGCCCTGCGCCTGGGCCGCGGCCTCGCCGCCTTCCTCGCGCGAAAGCCGCTTCGCCCCGCGCCGCTACGGCCGGGAGGGGCCTAGGAGGCGACACTGCTCCGAGTAGCGGGCCAGGCCCTTCGCGAGCGCTCGGCGATCCGCGGTCGTCCCCCGGTCCGGAACGGCCTCGATGGCGCGCTGCTGGACGGGGATGGCCTCGGCGCACTGCCCGAGCCCCGACAGGGCCGCGGCGTAGCCGGCGAGGACCGGCGGGCTCCAGGGGGCGAGTTCCGCCGCCTCCCTCGCCACCGGCAAGGCCTCCACGGGCTTCCCGGCCGCGAGCAGGGCGTCCGCCAGGTTGTGGAGGGCGGCGGCGTTCCGCGGCGCCAGCTCGGCAGCGCGCCGGAGCGCTCCCTCGCGCTCCTCCGCCTGGCCCGGACCGGTCAGGCTCTCGGCGAGGAAGGTGTAGGCGCGGGCGTCGCCCGGGTGGCCGGCGACGGCGCGGCGCGCGTAGGGCAAGGGATCGGCGTGCTCGAGCGCCGCCAAGTACTCGAGAGCCACCGGCTGGGCGGGGTCCTCCTCCACCGCCTCCTCCGCCTCGGAGCGGAGGAGCGCGGTCCTCCGGCCCGAGCCGAACTGCCAGATCTCGAGCCGGGCCGCGTGGACCTCGGCCGGGGGCATGGGCTTCTCGAAATAGGCGACGACCGGGCGGGGCTCCCCCTCCCGCCTCTGCCGCGCGAGCTTTCCGCGCGCGTACCGGGCGAGGGCCGCGTCGAGCTCGGAGAGCCCCCCCGGGCCGTCGGGGTCGTACTCCGGGAGGGCGGCGCGCCAGGCGGCCTGCGGCGTCGACCCGGCCGAGAGCTCCCGCACCAGCTCGGCGAAGGCGCCGGGCCGCGCGTGGACGAGCCAGTGCAGGAGCAGCCAGCTCGAGGCGTAGTAGTCCACCGCCGGACGCCGGCCCGGGCCCCCGTCCCACTCGAGGAGCTCGGCCACGGGCACCGGCGCGGAACGGGCGCGCTCCAGGCGCTCCAGCGGCGGCGCGCCCACGGTAACCACCGCCCCGTCCCCCTCGGACTCGACCGACTCCATGTAGACGGCGAGCCCTTCCGCGAACCAGCGGGGCTGTCGCCGGTACCGCCCCGCCAGGAAGTCGTGCGTGATCTCGTGGGCGAGCATGGCCTTCTGCCAGGGCCCGATCTGCCCGGGCACCACGATGCGGGGCGGCCCGCCCTCGTAGCGGATGTAGTACCCGAGGGCGTTGTCCGGCGAGAAGGGCTCGTACTCCTCGAGGGTGCGGAAGGCGATCACGTCCACGCGCCCGGGCGGGCCCGGCGCTCCGCCCGGGAGGCCGGCGGCGACGGCCGAGCGCAGGCGCTCGAGCCTTCCGACGAGCTCGGCCCCCTCCGGAGCCGAGAGGTCGGTCCGGAGGAGATAGTGCTCGGTGGCCATCTCGCGCCAGGGCGGGCCGCCGGCCGCCGAGCAGCGAAAGGTGCGGGGGACGCCCGCGCAGCCCGAGAGGGCGGCGAGCCCGGACGCGAGGAGAGCGGTGCTCCCGGGCCACCCCATGCCGATATGGTAGGCGCGGCGGCGGGGGTGGACGCAAGCGAGCCTCCGGACGAGGGCAGGGCCCTCGAGCGGAGGCGGCGCGGTCCGCGCTCTCGGCCCCTCGGGGGCCGAGGCTCGTCCGGCGGAGCTACCGGGCCTCGGTCTTCGCCTCGGCCTCGACGTGCTTCTTCGCCGGGAGCCCGAGGAGCGCGCTCACGGCGGCCCCGGCCACCGCCCCGCCGACCGCGAACAGGGCGCCCACCCCGGTCACCCCGAGCACCATGCCGAAGATGATGAGTCCCCGCACCAGGAAGGTGGCCTGGACGGGGGTGCCGAAGATGCCGCCCGCGAGGAGGACGCCGGCGTAGCCGCCGTACATGAGGGCCGGCAAGAGGCCGATGGCGAGGAAGAGGGCGAGGCCCGCCGCGGCGCCGATGATGGTGGGGGTCTTGCGGTTCATGGGTCTCTCCTTCGAGTAAAGGTCCGGGTCTTGGGCCGCTCACGGCCCTGCACCCTTGCCCCCAGAATGTGCAGCTCCCTTGCCAGCTTCGCCGCCAAGGATTCCGGGGGGTTGGCGAGGCGCGCTGTCGGGAATCCCCGACAGCTTGCCGGCCGCCCCGACAGCCCGAGAGCCGCTAGTGAATCCTCGGCTCGATCGGCAGGGCGGCGACGAGCGCCGCCTCGGATTCCGCCATGGCCTCGAGGCGCCGGTCCGCGTCGGCCCCGCCTTCCCGGCGAGCCAGGCCGAGGAAGAGCCGCTCGTGGCCGCCCTCGGCCGCGGCGAGCCGCTCGTAGAGCTCCCTTAGCCGGCCGTCGGGAAGGGCGCGGCCGAGGAGGGCGAGCCGCTCGCAGCTCCTCGCCTCGATGAGGGCGCAGGCGAGCAGCTGGTCGAGGAGGCGGGGAGCCCCGCCCCGGACCAGCCGCCACAGGCCTCGCGCGTAGGGGTCCCCCCGGTCGGGAGGAAGGGTGCGGCCCCGCCGCCCGAGCTCGTTCAGCACGGCGAAGAAGTGGTGCGTCTCCTCCTGCGCCAGCTTCGCCATCTTGCGCACGAGCTCGGGCCGCTCCGGGTGGTCGGCCACGAGCTTGAGCGCGGTGGCCGCAGCCTTCTTCTCGCAGTGGGCGTGGTCCGCCAGGGTGGCGTCGAGGTCGGAGAGCGCCACCTTCACCCAGCGGGGATCGGTTCTCGAGCGGAGCAGGCTCACGGCGGGAGCTTACCCCTCCGCGCCGGCGCCCGGGGAGCCGAGGAGCCGGGCCAGGGCTTCCGGGTCGAGCCGCGCCGGCTTTCGGGACAGCCGGTCCAGGCGGAAGCCCGAGACGAGGTCGCGCGGGTGGAGCCTCTCCCCGGCGGGGGCTATCCCAGAGAGGGCGGCGAGGAGCCCGACCACGCGCCCCGGGTCGCCGCCCCGCTGGCGCAGCTCCCCGAGGGAGAGGGCCCCGTGCCGCTTGGCGAGCCTCTCCCCGTCCGCTCCCACGACGAGGGGGAGGTGGGCGAAGCGCGGGGGGGCGAGGCCGAGGGCCCGGTAGACGAGGAGCTGGCGGGCCGTGGAGGGGAGGAGGTCGTCCCCGCGCACCACCTCCGTGATCCCCTGGGCGGCGTCGTCCACCGCCACCGCCAGCTGGTAGGCGGGGATCCCGTCGGAGCGAGCCACCACGAAGTCGCCCACCGTGGCCGCGACGTCGAAGGCCACGCGCCCGTGCACCCCGTCCTCGAACTCCACCGGCCCCTCCGGGACGCGGAGGCGCCAGGCGGGAGGCCGCTGCCCCTGGCGCTCCGCGCGCTCCGCGGCGGAGAGGGACCGGCACGTTCCCGGGTAGCGGGGGCCCTCCTCGGAGGCGTGCGGCGCCTGGGAGGCGCGGGCGATCTCGGCGCGGGAGCAGAAGCACGGATAGGCGATCCCCGCCGCCCGGAGCCGCTCCAGGGCGCGGGCGTACCCGGGTCCCCTCTCCGACTGGCGGTAGGGAGAGCCGCCGCCGCCCACGTCCGGACCCTCGTCCCAGTCGAGCCCGAGCCAGCGCAGGTCCTCGAGGATGCGCCCCTCGAGCCCCGCCCGCACCCGCGGTCCATCGAGGTCCTCGACGCGCAGCAGGTAGGCGCCGGAAGCGGCCCGCGCCGCGAGCCAGGAAAGAAGCGCCGTCCGCGCATTCCCCAGATGGAGGGGCCCGGTCGGGCTGGGCGCGAAGCGCCCGCGGTAGGAGTCACCTTGGGGCAAAATGGAGCCTGGATATCGCCTGGCGAATAAGGCTACAAGGTCCGGTCCCATGCGTCAGGCTGGCGTCCTCGTCCCGCTCTTCTCCATCCGCTCGCCGTCGAGCTGGGGGCTCGGGGAAATTCCCGACCTCGTGCCCTTCGCCCGCTGGGCGGCCTCGGCCGGCTTCTCGCTCCTGCAGGTCCTTCCGGTCACCGAGGCGGCGCGGGGCCAGAACAGCCCCTACTCGGCCCTGTCCGCCTTCGCCATCGACCCGGTCTACCTGGCCCTCGAGGCGGTGGAGGACTTCGACGCCGCGGGCGGGGTGGAGGCCCTGGCGGAGGCGGACCGGGCCCTGCTCGCGGCGGTGCGCGAGTCGCCGCGCGTGCGCTGGCGGGAGATCCGCGGGCTCAAGCACCGCGCCAGCGCGCTCGCCTTCCGCTCGTTCCTGGAGCGGGAGTGGTACCGCCGGAGCTCGCGGGCCCAGCAGCTCCGCGAGTACCGGCGCCAGCACGCCTCCTGGGTCTGCGACTACGCGCTCTTCGTCGCCATCCACGACGACCTGTACGCCGGGAGGAGCTGGGGGGAGTGGGACGTGGGGCTGCGGGCCCGCGAGGCCCCGGCCCTCTCCGGGGCGCGCTCCTCCCTCTCCGAGCAGGTGCTCTACCGCTATTGGCTGCAGTGGCAGCTCGACCTCCAGTGGCACGAGGCGCGTCGCTCGGTGAACCAGGCGGGCGCGGAGCTCATGGGCGACCTCCCCTTCATGGTGGCCACGGACTCGGCCGACGTCTGGTCCCGCCCCTTCGACTTCCGCCTGGACGCGCGCGCCGGCGTGCCCCCGGACGCCTTCAGCGCCGAGGGCCAGGACTGGGGGCTGCCAGTCTATCGCTGGGACGAGATGGCGAAGAACGACCTCGCCTGGATCTCGGAGCGCGCCCGCCGCTATGCGGAGCTCTACGGCGCCTACCGCGTGGACCACGTGGTCGGCTTCTACCGCAGCTACTACCGCCCGAACGACGGCGGCCCGCCCGGATTCGTTCCCTCCACCGAGGCGGAGCAGGTGAAGAACGGGGAGCGGGTGCTGGCCGCCTTCTCGGAGGGGGCGCGCGTCATCGCCGAGGACCTGGGCGTGGTCCCGGAGTTCGTGCGCGCCTCGCTGGCGCGCATCGGCGTGCCCGGCTACCGGGTGCTGCGCTGGGAGAAGGACGACGGCGTGTTCCGCGACCCGGCGCGCTGGCCGGCCCTGTCGCTCGCCACCACCGGCACGCACGACACCGAGTCCATGGCGGACTGGTACGACTCCCTCCGCGCCGCGGAGCGCAAGGCGCTGCTGTCTTTGCCCGGGCTCTCCCGCCTCGCGCCGGCGGCACCGGAGCGCTTCGACGAGCGGGTCCGGGACGCGCTCCTCGAGCTCGTCTACGAGTCCAACTCCTCCCTCCTCCTCGTGCCGTTCCAGGACGCCCTGGGGACGCGGGAGCGCGTGAACGTGCCGGGGACCGTGAACGACCTCAACTGGAGCTACCGGATCCCGGTCGAGCTCGCCGCCCAGTTCGCCGACCAGGCCACCGCCGCCCGCCTGCGGTCCCTGGCGCTCCGGAGCCGTCGGGTGGCCGGAGACGCCGGGTGAGCGGGGTCTTCTACCTCGTCCGCCACGCCGAGGCGGAGCGGCCCCCGGGCCTGGCGGACCGGGATCGGGGGCTCACCGCGGCCGGCCGGGAAGGCTTCGCCCGGCTGGCCGCGTCCCTGGCACCCGCGCTCCGGGTCGCCCGCATCCTCTCGAGCCCCTTCGCCCGCGCCCGGGAGACGGCGCTCCTCCTCGGGGCGGCCGCCGGCGTCGGCGTGGAGGAGCTCGAGTCGCTCGCCTCGGGCCGCTCCACCGGGCCGGAGCTCCTGCGGCTCGCGGCCTCTCGGGAGGACGCCGTCGCGCTCGTGGGCCACAGCCCCGAGGTCGCCGAGGCCCTGGGACTCGCGGCCGGCTCCTCCCTGGCCGTGCCTCCCGGGACCGTGGCCGCGGTGGAGGCCGCGGGCGGCGCCTATCGGCTGATGTGGGTGCGGCGCCCCTAGCCGGCGCCGGGAAGCGGAAGGGCCCGTGGGGCCCTGCTATGCTCCGCGGATGTCCGGTGCCGACACGGGCGCCCCGCGCCCGGCGCCCGCCCAGGCGGCCCCCCCGAGGCCGCCGTTTGTGAAAGAGCTCGAGACCCTGATCCGGGCGCGCTACCCGCTCATCTACCTCGTGAGCTGGGAGGAGCAGCGCGTGGACGCGCACCTAGAGGAGCTCGCCCGGGAGCACGGGAAGGCCTACCTCTCCTGGTCGGCGACCAAGGGGCTGCGCCACCTGGGCGGGGCCCGGACGCCGCCGCCGGAGGGGGCCAAAGAGCCGCTCGGGGCGCTCGCCGCCATCGAGAAGCTGGTCGAGCCTTCCCTCGTGGTGCTCAAGGACTTCCACCCCTACCTCGCGGACCCGGCGGTGGTACGGACCGTCCGGGAGCTCGCCCAGTCCCTGAAGTCCACCTACACGACGCTCATCCTCCTCTCCCCGGTCCTGCAGATCCCCGCCGAGCTCGAGAAGGAGGTCACGGTCCTCGACGTGCCGCTGCCGACCTACCGGGAGCTCTTCGACCTGTTGCGGGAGATCGCCGAGGTGGTGGTACGGGAGAAGACCGCCACCGTCGACCTCCGGCGGGAGGACGTGGACCAGATCGTGAAGGCCGCCCAGGGGCTCACCCTCTCCGAGGCGGAGAACGCCTTCGCGAAGGCCATCGCCTCGGACCAGAAGCTCTCGCGCGCCGACATCGCCCTCGTCCTCGACGAGAAGCGGCAGGTGATCCGCAAGAGCGGGCTGCTCGAGTACACGCCGGCGGAGGAGCGGCTCGAGCACGTGGGCGGGCTCGACCTCCTCAAGACCTGGCTCGCCCGGCGCGGGAACGCGTTCAGCGAGCCGGCCCGCCGCTTCGGGCTGCCGGAGCCGAAGGGGCTCTTGCTCCTCGGGGTGCAGGGGTGCGGGAAGAGCCTCACCGCCAAGGCCATCGCCTCGAGCTGGAGGCTCCCGCTCTTGCGCCTGGACATGGGCCGCATCTTCAGCGAGCTCGTCGGCTCCTCCGAGGAGAACCTGCGGCGCGCCATCCGGGTGGCCGAGAGCGTGTCGCCGGCCGTTCTCTGGACGGACGAGATCGAGAAGGGGCTCTCCGGATCCGGCTCCTCCGGCTCCGCGGACGGCGGGGTCACCGCCCGCGTCTTCGGGGCGCTGCTCACCTGGCTCCAGGAGAAAAGCGCGCCGGTCTTCGTGGTGGCGACCGCGAACCGCATCGACCTCTTGCCCCCGGAGCTCTTGCGCAAGGGGAGGTTCGACGAGATCTTCTTCATCGACCTGCCCTCCGAGGCGGAGCGCCTGGAGGTCTTCCGCATCCACATCGCCCGGCGCGGGCGCCGGCCCGAGGCCTTCGACCTCACCGAGCTCTCCCGGCTGGCCGACGGCTTCAGCGGCTCGGAGATCGAGCAGGCGGTGGTGTCGGCGCTCTACGACGCCTTCGCCGACGGCAAGGAGCTGGAGCACGGCCACATCCGCAGCGCGGTGGAGGCCACCGTTCCCCTCGCCACCACCATGCGGGAGGAGATCACCGCCCTGCGGGAGTGGGCGCGGACTCGGGCCCGGCCCGCCTCCTCGGCGGCCCACCCCGAGGGGCGAAGGGAGAGCTAGACCTTGGCGGCGGATACCCGCGACCGCTTTCTCAAGCTGGAGCGCCCCCGCGAGGCGCAGCCGGGCCGCGTCGACCCGCTCGCGAACGAGACCCGCTTCGAGCACCTGGGAGGAGACCGGGAGGCGGCCGCCCGCCCGCCCGCGCCGGCCCGCGCCTCGGCCGACCGCTTTCGGCTCCCGCGGGAGCGGGGCCTCGAGGTCGCGAACCTCCCGGAGGGCGCTCAGCCCTTCACGCGCTGCGCCCGCTGCCAGGCGGACAACACCCGCTACGCTCCCGCCTGCA
>Ga0335078_10006536_pt1 | contig 17243 bp, 17 predicted proteins | sample Lox_Sample_32_FD_206711 | JGI IMG/M metagenome (GOLD analysis project Ga0335078, IMG submission 206711) | Soil microbial communities from Loxahatchee National Wildlife Refuge, Florida, United States - Lox_Sample_3.2 | ecosystem: Environmental > Terrestrial > Soil > Wetlands | place: USA... | reverse complement strand
CTCGAGGCCCGTAAGCCGAAGATCGCCTGAACCCGAGCTGCTCTGAACCATGAACGAGAGCGCAGCGCAAAATGGCCTTTGGCCAGAACGCCGTGGATCCCTCCATGGAGGCTCGCGGATCGCCGTGCTGGCGATCAGCGTCCGGCCAAAGGCCATTTTGCGCTGCGCTCGGATAACCTGACGTGACCACGAACCGCACCAACGACTTCACCATCAAGATCGCCACGGTCAACGGCACCGGCTCGGCCAGCGCCAACACGCTGCTCATGAAGTCCATCTTCAGGAGCGGCATCCCGGTGATGGGCAAGAACTACTTCCCGTCCAACATCCAGGGCCTGCCCACCTGGTACGAGATCCGCGTCTCGCGCGAGGGACACCTCGCCCGCTCCGGCTCCGTCGACCTCATGGTGGCGATGAACGCCGAGACCTATTCCCGCGACGTGAAGGAGGTCGCTCCCGGCGGTTATCTGGTGTACGACTCCACCTGGCCGCGGCCGGCGCTGCTCGGGCGTTCCGACATCACCGTGCTCGGGGCGCCGCTCGCCCGCATGTGCAACGAGAACTTCAACGGCGTGCGTACCCGCATCCTGATGAAGAACATCTGCTATGCGGGTGTCCTCGCGGCGCTGCTCGACCTCGATCTCGAGCGCATCCGGGAGCTGCTGGCGCAGACCTACGCCAAGAAGCCGCAGCTCGTCGACAGCAACATGAAGGCGATCGGCCTGGGGTTCGACTACGCGCGCCAGAATTTCACCTGCCCGTTGCCGCTCAAGGTGGAGAGGATGGATCGTACCGCCGGGCACATCATGATCGACGGCAATACCGCCGCGGCGCTCGGCTGCGTATTCGCCGGCGCCACCGTCGCCGCGTGGTATCCGATCACGCCGTCGACCTCGCTGATGGACGCGTTCAAGGGATTCTGCGACCGCACGCGCATCGACCCGAGCACCGGTGCGAAGCGCTTCGCCTTCATCCAGGCGGAAGACGAGCTCGCCGCCATCGGCATGGTGATCGGCGCGTCGTGGAACGGCTCGCGCGCCTTCACCGCCACCTCCGGGCCCGGCATCTCGCTCATGAACGAGTTTCTGGGGCTGGCCTACTACGCCGAGGTGCCCGCGGTCGTGTTCGACATTCAGCGCGTCGGACCTTCGACGGGCATGCCGACTCGGACTCAGCAAGGCGACGTGATGGAATGCGCCTACGCATCGCATGGCGACACGCGGCACATCTGCCTCTATCCTGCCAATCCCGAGGAGTGTTTCTACATGGCCGTCCAGGCGTTCGATCTGGCGGAGCGCCTGCAGACCCCGGTGATGGTGCTGTCGGATCTCGACATCGGGATGAACGACTGGATGTGCCGGGAGCTCAAGTGGGACGACAGTTATCGCCCCGACCGCGGCAAGATGCTGGACAAGGCGCAGATCGAAAAGCTGGAGAAATTCCAGCGCTACCTCGACAAGGACGGCGACGGCATTCCATACCGGACGCTGCCGGGGGTGCATCCCAAGGGAGCCTGGTTCGCGCGCGGCTCCGGGCACTCGCAGTACGGCACCTACACGGAAGACTCGACCGAATATCAGATCGTGCTCGATCGGCTGCTGAAGAAGTGGAACACGGCGAAGAAACTCGTGCCGCGCGCCGTCATCGATGCCACGGCCGGCGGCGATGTCGGGATCGTTTCCCTGGGAAGCTGCGACAGCGCGATCCACGAGGCGCTCGCCATCCTCAAGGGACGCGGCGTCGGCGTGAACTACATGCGCGTGCGCTCCTTCCCCTTCAGCGAGGACGTCGAGCGGTTTCTGGCCGCGCACCGGCTGCTATTCGTCGTGGAGCAGAACCGCGACGCGCAGCTGCGCTCGCTCCTGACCCTGGAGACGGCGGTGGAAAAATCGAAGCTGCGCTCACTCCTGCATTACAACGGGCTGCCCATCTCCTCGAGCTTCATCGTCGACGGGGTGCTCGCCGAAGTTCTGCCGAAGGCGCATCAGACGGCCGGCTTCAAGGCCTGACAGGGAGCGGACCGCCATGACTTTCATCGCCAAACCCAAGATCGTCCATCCCTCCCTGCCGCGCAATGCGCTCGGTCTGGTCCGCCGCGACTACGAAGGAGCGCTGTCGACGCTTTGCGCCGGCTGCGGACACGACTCGATCACCGCGGCGATCGTCGAGGCCTGCTGGCGGGAGTCGCTCGAGCCGCAGAACGTGGTGAAGCTCTCGGGAATCGGTTGCTCCTCGAAGACGACGGCCTACTTCGTCAGCGGCGGTCACGGCTTCAACTCCGTGCACGGCCGGATGCCCTCGATCGCGACCGGAGCCAACGCGGCCAACCGGGTTCTCACCTACATAGGAGTCTCGGGCGACGGAGATACGCTCTCGATCGGCCTCGGGCAGTTCTGCCACGCCATCCGCCGCAATCTCGACATGCTCTACATCATCGAGAACAACGGCGTCTACGGCCTCACCAAGGGGCAGTTCTCCGCCTCCGCCGACCTCGGCTCCAAGGCGAAGAAGGGCGAGACCAACTTCCAGCCGCCGATCGACCCGGTGCTGCTGGCGATGACGCTCGGTGCGTCGTTCGTGGCGCGCAGTTTCTCCGGCGACAAGCAGCAGCTGGTGCCGCTCATCGAGGCCGGTCTCCGCCATCGCGGCTTCGCGCTCATCGACGTGCTCTCGCCCTGCGTCACCTTCAACGATCACGAAGGCTCGACCAAGAGCTACGCCTACACGCGCGAACATTACGAGCCCGCCGTGCAGGCGGACTTCGTGCCGCCGGAGCGGGAGATCACGGCCGAGTACGGCGCCGGCGAGGCGCTCGCCGTGACCATGCACGATGGCAGCCGCATCATGCTGCGCAAGCTCGATGCCGACTATGATCCGACCGACCGGGGCGCCGCGCAGGCCAGGGTGCAGGAGCGGTTGAAGTCCGGCGAGTACCTGACCGGGCTGCTGTATCTGGAGGCGCTTCCCGACGGCCAGGCGTCGGCGAGCGGCACTCAGGGGGGGCGCCGTGACTTCCACACCGTCAACGGCACGCCCCAGGAGCCGCTGAACAGCCTGCCTTACGAGCAGCTGTCGCCCGGGTCCCAGGGTCTTGCGAAGATACTGGCGCGTTACCGTTAGCGAACGCGCCGGCTTGTATATTTTCAGCGTCCTGGTATCGTCCCGTACCGGTCCGTGACCTTTCCCTTTCCTGCCGCCTGCCGCCCGCCTTGCACTCGGGACCGGCTTCCGAGTCTGTGAAAAGCCGAATCGTTCCCGGCCAGGCCATTTCTGTTCCTGTTTCTTGGAGTTTGATTGCATGACGAAGATCTACGTCGGAAACCTCCCGTTTTCGGCCAGTGAGAGTGAGGTCCGTGAGCTGTTCGCGCAGCACGGTACCGTCGAGTCCGTAAGCCTCATCACCGACCGGGACACCGGCCGGCCTCGTGGTTTCGGATTCGTGGAGATGTCGCGAGCCGACGCTTCCCGCGCCATTCAGAACCTGAACGGCAAGGAGCTCGGTGGACGCCCGCTGCGGGTCAACGAAGCGCAGGAGCGCACCGGCGGCGGCGGACGGGGCGGCGGCGCTCCGAAGCGCTGGTAAGCAGCCGATCCTGAAGGCCGGCCCTTTGCGGGGCCGGCCTTTTTGTTTGGACGGGCGCACCGTAGACTGCGCGCCGTTTCTACAAGCGTGCCGGTTACTGGAGGCAGACATGGGCAAAGGTGACAAGCGATCCCGGCGGGGCAAGATCTACCGGGGATCTTTCGGCAAGTCTCGAGTCAAGGATCCCGCCAAGAAGAAAAGGCGCGGCGCCGCGAAGAAATAGCCCGCGCTCGTCCCCGAGATCCCCGGAGCCCGCCGCCGTCCGGCGGCGGAACGCGGCTTGCGACGCGGCACCGTCTGGCGACTTCCTTTCAGAGGTGACCTTATGAATCGCAGTCTGTTGTTGCTATGCGTCGTCGCACTGTCGCTGTCCGCGGCGGCCTGCGGGAGCAACTCGAATAATGGGGCAAGCAATGGGAGCGCCCCGTCCAGTGCGACCACTCCGAACGATACGAATGGCGCAGCCGGCTCCGGCGGGACTACGGCCCCCCCGAGCTCGCAGCCCGGTGGCGCGCCCGAGGCGACGCCGCCGCCGCCGTCGAACACCAACCCCAACGGCACGCCTCCGCCCGGCGCTACGCCGCCGCCCACCGGCACGCCTCCCCCGGACCAGAACCAGAGCGGGAATCCGCCGCCGCTGTGACCTAGAATGGCCGCCCGGCGCTTCGATGCGAGGCCCGGGCCGCCACTCCTCTCGGTGCTTCCGCTTCGGGCCCACGCGATGCGGAGGTGCCGGCCGATCGGGAAGGAAGAACGATAGCGCATGAACTCCGACTCGCCGCCTGGTTACGCCCGTTGGCGCCCTCACCCCTGGCACGGGCTCGATCCCGGCCCGGATTGCCCGCGGATCGTCAACGCCTTCATCGAGATCACCCCGTTCGATCTCATGAAGTACGAGGTGGATAAGATCACGGGCTACCTTCGGGTGGACCGTCCACAGCGCACCTCCTCCCATCCGCCGTCGCTCTACGGATTCATTCCGCAGACCTACTGCGGCGAGCGGGTGCGGCGGCTCGCGCCGGATTGCGAGCGCGGTGACGGCGACCCGCTCGACATCTGCGTCATCAGCGAGCGTCCGATCACCCACTCGGAGATCCTGTTGAACGCCCGCGTCCTCGGCGGCCTGCAGATCATCGACCGGGGCGAGGCGGACGACAAGATCGTCGCGGTGTTGGATGGCGATTACATCTGGGGCGGCGCGCGCGAGCTTGCCGATCTGCCGGCGGCACTGCTCGAGCGCCTGGAACATTATTTCTCCACCTACAAGCTGGTTCCCGGCGAGCCGCCGAAGATCGCCGTCGTCGGACGATACGGCTACGAGCATGCGGCCCGGGTGGTCACGGCGGCGATCGAGGACTATCGCGAGGTGATCGGTCGCGTGGACGAAGCGACCATCGACTCGAGGAGCCGCAGACCGGGCCGGTGATGAAGAAAAAGAGCCGCAGCGAATATCCTTCCATCGCCGACTACGCGCTGATCGGCGATTGTCATTCCGCGGCGCTCGTTTCCCGTCAGGGCTCCATCGACTGGTGTTGCCTGCCGCGGTTCGATTCCGATAGTTGCTTCGGCCGGATGCTCGACTGGGAGAACGGCGGCTATTTCCAGGTGCGACCCGTCGGGCGTTTCAGCTCGCACCGCGAGTATCTGGAGAAGAGCCTGGTGCTGGCCACCACCTTCCGCTCATCGAGCGGCGAGGTGCGGCTCATCGACTGCTTCGCCATGCGGATCGGCGGCCGCGAGCGACCCCGCCGCGAGATCGTGCGCATCATCGAAGGAATCAAGGGCAGCATGCGGTTACATGTCAGGTTCGTGCCGCGCCTCGATTTCGGCGAGGTCAAGCCCTGGATCCACGCCTCTGCGCGCCATGCGTTCGTCGCGGTGGGCAGCAACACCGCACTCGCCGTGTCGGGCGATGTGCCGCTGAGCCCCGGGTCCGATCACGATCTCGAGGCGACGCTCGAGGTGCGCGCGCAGTCGCGCCATCACCTGGCCGTGCAGTTTCTGCCACCGGAGGAAAGCGAAGGCGCCGGCGTCGGCGAGAATGTCATTGCGCAGCTCGATACGCATTACGAGGAGACGCTGCGCTGGTGGCGGGACTGGGCGTCGAAGATCACCTATCAGGACGGCGAAGGCGTCGGTGTCGTGCGCTCGGCGATCGTGCTGAAGGCGCTCTGCTATGCCCCCACGGGCGCCATTGTCGCCGCGCCGACGACTTCGCTGCCGGAGCAGATCGGTGGCGAGCGCAACTGGGATTACCGTTTTTGCTGGCTCCGGGACTCCATCTTCACCGTTCATGCGCTGAGCAACCTCGGCTTGCAGGCCGAGGCGGGTGGCATGAGGAGGTTCATCCAGCGAAGCGCGGCGGGAAACGCCGACGAGCTGCAGGTCCTGTACGCGGTCGATGGCAAGCGCCGGGTACCGGAGATCGACCTGAAGAAGCTCGACGGTTGGCGCGGCGCGCAGCCGGTGCGCATCGGCAACGGTGCCGCCGAGCAATTCCAGGCGGACATGTACGGTCTGGTGATGGAGCTGTCGTGGCGCTGGAGCGAGCGCGGCGAGCGCCCGGAGGATCACTACTGGGACTTCCTGACGCAGATCGTCGAGGCGGCGATCACGCGCCGCCATCTGCCTGACCGCGGCCTCTGGGAGGTGCGCTCGAGGCCGCTGCACTTCGTGCAGTCGAAGGTGATGTGTTGGGCGGCGGTCGATGGCGGTATCGCGCTGGCGGAGCGCTACTCGCTGCCTGCCCCGCTCGAGCGGTGGAAGCAGGAGCGCGACGGCATGCGCCAGGACATCGAGAAGCGCGGCTACGAGCGCAAGCGCGGCGTCTTCGTCCGCAGCTACGGCAGCAAGGATCTCGACGCGTCGCTTCTGCTTCTGCCGGCGGTCGAATTCGTGGCCTGGGACGATGAGCGCATGATCCGCACGACCGACGCCATCCGCAAGGAGCTGTCGCGCAACGGACTGGTGCTGCGCTACAAGGCCGAGGACGGCTTGCAGGGCGACGAGGGGGTGTTCGTCGCGTGCACGTTCTGGCTGGCGGAATGTCTGGCGCACCAGCGGCGGCGCGACGAGGCGAGGGAGGCGTTCGATCGGGCTTGCCGTTGCGCCAACGAGCTCGGACTCTTCGCGGAGGAGTATCAGCCCAAGTCCGGTGAGATGTTGGGCAATTTTCCGCAGGGCCTGACGCATCTCGCGCACATCTCGGCTGCGCTGGCGCTCGAGCAGACGCCGCAGAACGATGAGCGCCCGCGCGGGAGCGCAGGCCGCGAAGCCTGACGCCACGGCCGCTGACGGGCAGTGGCACGGGCCTGGGCATGGGTCCGGCACGGTGGTTGCGCGAGCGCCGGCATGGTCGACATTCCGGCCTGGCTCGGGAATAGCTCAAATCGTGCTGATCGGAAAAACACGAACGAATTGGCGCGCCCGACTGGATTCGAACCAGCGACCTGCAGCTTCGGAGGCTGCCACTCTATCCAACTGAGCTACGGGCGCGCCGCCCGCTGGGGGACCTGAAATGATACGCGGAGCGAGGCTCGGACGAAAGCAAGCCAGCCGCCCGCGATTGCCCTGGTACGGCCGACGGGGCCCGCTTCAGCCAATTGCATGAACTACGGCTATACTGCGCGCCTTCGGCTGGCGAGATCCCGTGCGAGGCTTCGGTGAGCAAGCAGGACAACCATTTCATCAACATGTTCAGCCTGGTGATCGGCATCCTGGTCGCGATCGCCGTCGTCTTCTTCGTCGTGGCCCGCGGGATCGGTGCCGATGCGGAGAGTCGGGCCATGATTTCCGAGCCGGACTACACCAAGACCGTGGAGGCCCGCATCGCCCCGTTCGAGCAGGAGGCGGTCGCGGGCCAGAACAACGCCGCCCTGGCGATCAAGCCCTTGGCGAGCGCCACGGCGGAGGTCGGCGGCTCCTCGGGACCCGCCATGCCGACCACGGGCAAGGAGCTCTTCGAGCAAACGTGCAGTGCCTGCCACGGTGCGGGTATTGCCGGCGCGCCCAAGGCGGGTGACAAGGCCGCGTGGGCCGCGCACATCGCCAAGGGTCTGCCCACGCTCTACGATCACGCGTTGCACGGATTTACCGGAACCACCGGCACCATGCCGGCCAAGGGCGGCCGTACCGACGCGCCGGATGCCCTGGTGGAGCAGGCGGTCAATTACATGGTCTCGCTCGTCGCTCCGGGCATGGTCAGCGGCAAGAAGAAATAGTCCGCTCCCGATCGAGACATCGCAGCATCACCGCCTCGCTGACGTGGACGTCGGCGATGGTGTCGCGCGCGTCGAGGTCGGCAATGGTTCTCGCGAGCTTCAGGATCCGCTGGCGCGTGCGCCCGGAGAAGCGCAGTTGCCTCATCGTGCGATCGAGGATCGTTCGCGCGGCGGACTGCAGCGTGCAACAGCGCTCGATCTCGCCATCAGTGAGGCGCGCATTGCAGCGCGCCTGGCGAGCGAGCTGCCGCGAACGGGCGGCGGCGACGCGGGCGGCCAACACCGCGCTCGATTCACCGACGCCGGTCCGTTCATCGAAATCGACGCTTTCGAGCCGCGGCAGCTGCACGTGCATGTCGAGCCGGTCGAGCAGCGGGCCTGAGATCCGCGCGCGATACTGTTGGGTCTTTACGAGGCTGCAACGGCAGGCGCCGGAAGGGTCGCCGAGGAGTCCACAAGGACAGGGGTTCATGGCGGCGATCAGTTGGAATTGCGCCGGGTAGTCCGCCTGCGCGCCGGCGCGGGCGACTCTCACGATCCCCGCTTCCAGCGGCTCCCGCAGCGCCTCGAGAACCCGGCGATCGAACTCCGGCAGCTCGTCGAGAAACAACACGCCATGGTGGGCGAGACTGATCTCACCGGGTCGCACCTGCGCGCCGCCACCCACCAGCGACACGGCCGAGGCCGTGTGATGGGGCGCGCGGAAGGGCCGGCGGCCGAAGCCGCCCATGTTGAATCCGGCGGTACTCACCGAGGCGATGCCCGCGCAGTCGAGCGCCTCGGCTTCGGTCAGCGGCGGCAGGAGTCCGGGCAGGCGCTGCGCCAGCATGCTCTTGCCGCAACCCGGCGGACCGATCATCAGCAGGCTGTGACCGCCCGCCGCCGCAATGAGGAGCGCGCGCTTGGCCTGAACCTGTCCTCTGACCTCACTGACGTCAGGCTCGGTGCCGTGGCGCCACTGCCAGGCCCGCGCGCCTCCGTCGGCCGGTGTGCGGGTGCGCAGCGGCTCCTCCCCGGCGAGGTGGCGGCAGACCTCCTTCAGATGTGAAGCCCCGCGCACCGGCGTGCTGGCGGCGATGAGCGCCTCGTCGGCATTGGCGGCCGGGACGATGAGCTCGTGTCCCTCGCGGCTCGCATGCGCGGCCGCGAGCAGGATGCCCCGGACCGCTTTCACCTCCCCTCCCAGGCCGAGCTCGCCGTAGATCTCGTGGGGCGGCCGGTCGCGAAGCGCGGCCCGCAGCTGTCCCGAGGCGATGAGGATGCCGAGCGCGATGGGCAGGTCGAACCGGCCGCCTCCCTTGGGGATCTCCGCGGGCGCGAGACTGACCACGATGCGCCCGCCGGGGAATTCGTAGCCCGAGGAGAGGAGCGCCGCCTGCACTCGATCGCGGCTCTCGCGCACGACGGTCGCGGGAAGACCCACGAGGTGAAAGGCGGGCAGGCCGCTCGCCACGGTCGCTTCGACCTGCACGAGCGGCGCATCGAGCCCCAACTGGGCGCGGCACAGGAGAGTCGCGATCCGCTGCTGCAACCGGGCACCCTCCCTGGTTCGGGCGCGAAGCCGCTAGTGGTCGCTGCGCGGCTCGGGCGGAATGTCTGCGGCAGCGGCAGGCGTCGCAGGCGCGGTCGCGTCCTCGAGCGCCTGCAGGCGCGCCTCGAGCTCCGCCAGCCGGGCGCGCGAGCGCTCGAGCACGCGGGTCTGGGTGTCGAATTCGTCGCGTGTCACCAGCTCGAGCTTGCCGAGACTCGAGCGCAACACGGCGCGAAAGTTGGTTTCGAGATCCCTGCTCATGGTCCGAAACGCGGGCGGAAGACTCTCGAGCAGCCGGCGGGCGATCTCATCGATCCGGAAGTTATCCATCATCTCTCAGCTCCAGTGCGATGCCCCGCGGTGGGGCGAAGTCTCCGGCGCGCGGCACCAAAACAGTGCGGACTGCGGGACTGCGGTGGCGCAAGCCTCGGAAGCTGCATCGAAAATCCCAATGGCATGGATTCTGCACCCCGACTGCCCGCTTCACTAGCTTACGCGCGCCCAGGCCGATCGTGCAGCCGCCATTTGTGGCCCGATTGCCCGGAAACGCGACCCAAGACTCGAGAATTCTCCGGGAGACCACATGCGCACCGCTCCGATTCTCTTGAAGACCATCCGTCGAATGGCCGGCGTCGTGGCGCTCGCGACCCTCTTGCCAACACTGGCATGGGCGGCCGATGCGCCCGTGCCGACACCCGACAAGGGGGACATGGCCTGGATGCTCACCTCCACGGCGCTCGTGCTGTTGATGTCGGTGCCGGCGCTCGGGCTCTTCTACGGCGGGCTCGTCCGCACGAAGAACATGCTGTCGGTGCTGATGCAGGTGTTCGTCGGATTCTCGTTGATCACGGTGCTCTGGTGCATCTACGGCTATTCCCTGGCCTTCACCGCCGGGAACGAGTTCATCGGCGGACTGAGCCGGCTGTTTCTTGCCGGAACCTTCAACCCCTCGAGCGGCGCATTCTCCACCATCGGCACCTTCGACAAGGGAGTGGTGTTGAATGAGCTGGTGTACGTCGGGTTCCAGGCCACCTTCGCCGCGATCACCTGCTGCCTGATCCTCGGCTCCCTGGTCGAGCGGGTGAAGTTCTCCGGCATCCTGCTGTTCCTGGCGTTCTGGTTCACCTTCTGCTACTGCCCGGTGGCGCACATGGTCTGGTACGTGCCGGGACTCGATACCAATCCGGCCGACCACCCCGTCGGCGGTCTGTTGGCCAATTGGGGCGCGCTCGACTTCGCCGGCGGCACGGTGGTGCACATCAACTCCGGGGTCGCGGGCCTCGTGGGTGCCATCGTTCTCGGCAAGCGCATCGGGCTCGGCAAGGAGCCGATGCCGCCGCACAGCCTCACCATGACCATGATCGGCGCTTCGCTCCTCTGGTTCGGCTGGTTCGGCTTCAACGCCGGCTCGGCCCTGGAGGCCAATGGCTCGGCGGCGCTCGCCTTCATGAACACCTACCTCGCCACGGCGTGCGCGGTGCTCGCCTGGATGGCTACGGAGTGGATCGTCAAGGGCAAGCCCTCGATGCTGGGCGCGGCTTCGGGCGCCGTGGCGGGCCTGGTGGCCATCACGCCGGCGGCCGGCAACGTCGGGATCCCGGGAGCGTTCGTGATCGGCCTCGGGGTCGGCCCGCTGTGTTTCTGGGGCGTGACGGGCCTCAAGAAAATGATCCGCACCGACGATGCGCTGGACGTGTTTGGCGTACACGCGCTCGGCGGCATCTTCGGGGCGCTGACCACCGGCATCTTCAACGATCCGGCCCTCGGCGGACCGGGCGGCAGCGCCTATCCCGGCATCTGGGCCCAATTCCTGATCCAGGCCAAGGCGGTGGGGGTGGTGATCGCCTGGACGGCCGTGGTGGCCCTCGTCGGCTTCCACCTGGTGAAGTGGACCATCGGGCTGCGCGTCGATGCGGACGAGGAGCGCGAAGGTCTCGACATCGCGGTCCACGGGGAGCGGGCCTACGACATCTGATCGGATCGATGCCTGAAGGGACTCCCGAAGCCCCGGACCGCCCAGCAAGCGGCCCGGGGCTTCCCGTTTGAGGATGGGGTACTCTTTCTGTGAGGGGCTGCCGCTCCGACTGTGATGCAGTTCAAAGGAGGGGGCTCGCACCTGGGAGGACAATGGGCACGCTCCGGGGAGAGTAAGTGCATGTCACGATCCTTCATCATCCTCCTGACCGCTTCGGCCGCTCTGCTCGGGGCGGTGGGCACCGTGCGCGCGGATGTCGTCTACGAGTGGACCGACGCCCAGGGCCAGGTGCACTACACCGATCAGTGGAAGCCCGGCGCCAAGCTCATCAGAGTCGAGACGGCCCAGGGCGCGAGCGACACGGGCGCCATGCAGGGCATTCAGAACGAGAGCAACGCCGCCTCCCACGGCATCAAGCAGGATCAGGACGCCCAAGCCGTGCAGCAGGATGTGGCCAAGGCGCGCGCCACCCAATGCGCGCGCGACAAGGTCCAGTACCAGAAGCTGATCGAGTCGCGCCGCATCTTCACGACCGACAAGAGCGGCCAGCGGCACTTTCTCTCCGACGCCGACGCCGATGCCATGCGGGTCAAAGCCCGCCAGGCCATGGAAGCCGACTGCGGCAGTCAGTAAAATCGGCCGAACCAGGCCTGCGGCCGTTTGGGCGGCCAGCCCTTTGACTCGATCGATCGCGCGGCCGTTTCCCGAGGCTCTCGCTTTGGGCTAACGTAGCCGCTCATTCATTGGCTTTCGGGCGGCGCATGAAGAAAGTTGGTTTTGTCGGGCTCGGCGCGATGGGTATGCACATGGCCCGCAACCTGAAGCGGGCCGGGCTGCTGACGGCGGTGTGGAACCGCACGGCCGAGAAGGTCCGATCGCTCGCCGCGGAGCTCGGAGTCACGGCGCCGGCCACGCCCGCGCAGCTCGCCGCCGGCGTCGATGCGGTCGTCGTCTGCGTCTCGGCCGACAACGATGTGCTCGAGGTCGTGCGCCAGCTCGCTCCCGGACTGGCTTCGGGCAGCGTGGTGATCGATTGCTCCACGGTTGCGGCCGACACGGCGCGTAAGGCGGCGGAGCTGCTCGGCCGGCAGGGCGTGGAATTCCTCGACTGTCCCGTGAGCGGCGGCGTGGAAGGCGCACGCGAGGGAACGCTCGTCATGATGGCCGGCGGCACGGCGCAGGCCTTCGAGCGCGCCCGCCCGGCGCTCGAGGCCATGGGCCGGACCATCACGCTCTTTGGTCCGACCGGCAGCGGCCAGGCCGCGAAGGCGACCAACCAGATCATGTGCGCGGGCATCATCGAGGCCGTTTCCGAGGCGATGGCGTTCGCGCGCGCGCAGAACCTGCCCCTGGAGAAGCTGATCGATACGCTCGGCAAGGGCGCGGGCTCGAGCTGGTATTTCGTGCATCGCGCGCCCAACATGGCGCGCGGCAGCTATCCGGCGGGATTTCGCGTGCGCCTGCACGCCAAGGATCTGACCATCTGCCGTGACATGGCGGCGCGTTTCGGCGTCGCGCTGCCCGTGGTCGAGCGGATGCTCGGCGAATATGCCGAGCTCATCTCCCGCGGGTATGGGGACGAGGACATTTCCGCGGCCTTCCGCCTCAAGGCGGAGCTGTTCGAGCCCTCACGAGGACGCACTCCATCCGCTTGAAGCGAAGCGCGATGTTGCGGCAGGCGCTGCGAGGCGGCGCGGAGTCCTTCTACCTGCCGGACTTCTGCACCTCGCGGGCGGCGCTCGCCATCGTGCTCATCGTCGAGCTGACTGCGATCGTGCTTGCGCTCGCGCGCCAGGGAGGCGATCACGTCCGGGCGATCGACTTCTGGGCGGACCTCGCCCGAAGCTCGCTGTTCCTCCTCTGGGTCGGCCTCGTTTGCGCGGCTCTGCTTTGCGGCACACGCCAGCGGCTCGAGCGGCTGACGGTCGCGCGCGGCTCGGCCGCCGTACTCGCCCTGCTCGCGGCCGCCATCGCCGCGGTATCGGCCGCCGCGTACTTCATCGGGCGCACCCGTCTGGTGATCGGGTCGGGTGCGGCTGCGTTCTTCCCGTCGCAGTCCTGGCCCTTCGTCCTGCGCAACGTGGGGATCGGATTCGTGATCGTCGCGGTGGCGCTGCGGTACTTCTACGTCACCCATCAGTGGCGGCGTAACATCGAGATGCGCGCCGCTGCCCGTGTGCACGCGCTGCAGGCGAGAATCCGCCCCCATTTCCTCTTCAACAGCATGAACACCATCGCCTCGCTCACCCGCTCCGACCCGGTTCTCGCCGAGCAGGCGGTGCAGGATCTCGCGGATCTCTTTCGCGCTTCCCTGAGCGATCAGCGGCAGACCATCACGCTCGAGGAGGAGCTCGAGGTGGCGCGCACCTATCAGCGGATCGAGGAGCTGCGCCTAGGCGGGAGGCTGCGCGTGAGCTGGGACATCGACAAGCTGCCGCGCGATGCGCGGGTCCCGGGGCTGCTGCTGCAGCCGCTCATCGAGAACGCGATTTATCACGGCATCGAGCCCCGCCCGGAAGGCGGCACCGTCAGCGTCGTGGGCGAGCTCGCGGGCGATCTCATCACCATCGTGGTCCGCAATCCGGTGGATGAGCGCCAGAGCGAGCGGGAGGGTAACCGGCTGGCGCTCGCCAATATTCGGGAACGGATGGCGCTGCTTTACGGCGAGCACGCGCTCGTCAAGGCGGGACGCTTCGACGATGAGTACATCGTGACCCTGCGCTTCCCGCACGTCAGTGCGGCCAGTCGATGCTGAAGGTATTGATCGTGGACGACGAGCCGCCGGCTCGCGAGCGGCTGCGCAGCCTCCTCGAGGAGGTCGGCGGCACCGAGATCGTGGGGGAGGCCGGGACCGGCGCCGAGGCTCTGAGCGGGGCCGCCGCCCTGTCGCCGGACGTCGTGCTGCTCGATGTCCGCATGCCCGGCATGGATGGGATCGAGGCAGCGCGGCATCTGAGCACTCTCGATGAGCCGCCGGCGGTGATCTTCACCACCGCCTACGATCAATACGCGGTCAACGCCTTCGAAACCCGGGCCGTCGGCTATCTGCTGAAGCCCATCCGCAAGGAGAAGCTCGCCGCCGCCCTCGAGCAGGCGGGACGCCTCACCCGGCCACAGCTGCAGCGCCTCGCGGTCGCGGCGAGGGCGGAGCGCCGCACGCACATCGCCGCGCGCAACCGCGAAGGCCTGCGCCTGATTCCACTCGAGGAGGTGCAGTATTTCCTGGCCGAGCAGAAGTACACCACCGTGAGGCACCTGCGAGGCGAGGATCTCATCGAGGACTCGCTGCGCTCGCTGGAGGAGGAGCTCGCCCCTGATTTCGTGCGCATCCACCGCAACGCCTTGGTGGCGGTGCGACATCTCGATCGCATCGAGCGCAACGCCGACGGCCAGTACTTCGTGCGCCTGCGCGGCTGCGAGGCGCCCCTCGCGGTGAGTCGCCGGATGGCCGGGGAGCTGCGCGAGCGGTTTCGATTATGAGCTATGCTCCACTCCCGTGATGCGCATCGCGTTCACCAAGATGCACGGGTTGGGTAACGACTTCGCCGTGTTCGATACGCCTGCCTCGCCGCTGGATGCGACCCTCATCCGCCGTCTCGCCGACCGTCATACCGGGATCGGATTCGATCAGGCGCTGCTGCTCGAGCCGCCGAAGCGCGGGGATGCCGTTGTGTTCTATCGTGTCTTCAATGCCGACGGCATCGAGGTCGAGCAGTGCGGCAACGGCGCACGTTGCATCGCGGCGCTGCTCGCGGCGCGCGGACTCGCGCGCTCGGGGACACTCACGATGGACAGCCCCGCGGGCCTCATCGAAGCGCGTACGCTTCCCGGGGGATCGGTCGCGGTCGACATGGGGCCGGTGCGCTTCGATCCGCGCGCACTGCCCTTCGATGCCGAGGCCGAGGCGGACCGTTATCCGCTCGAGGCGGCAGGCAGAGGGATCGAGATCGGAGCGGTATCGATCGGCAATCCGCACGCGGTTCTCGCCGTGGAGTCGGTCGAGGCGGCCGACGTGGAGCATCTGGGCCCGGCGATCGAAGGCCACCCGCGTTTCTCCCGGCGGGTGAACGCCGGCTTCATGCAGATCGTCGACCGCTCGCACATCCGTCTGCGGGTGTATGAGCGTGGCGTCGGCGAGACGCTCGCCTGCGGCACGGGCGCCTGTGCCGCGGTTGCGGTGGGCCGACGCTGGGGGGAGCTCGAGCGGCAAGTGCAAGTGAGCGTGCGCGGCGGTGAGTTGCGCGTAAACTGGAATGGTCCGGGAGAGCACATCTGGCTGACCGGACCGGCGGAGATTTCCTTCGCAGGCCACTTAGAGGTTTGACATGACGACACGAGACGCCCGGGGGTTGGCCGCCAAGGAAAGCGAGGAGGACACGATCGCCGCGTATCTGCAGCACAACCCGGATTTCTTCGAGCGCCACCTGGCGCTCCTCACCCGCTTGCGCATCCCGCACGCCCGGGGAGGCTCGACCATCTCGCTGGTGGAGCGGCAGATCGAGGTGCTGCGCGAGAAGCACGCGGCGCTCGAGGACAAGCTCGCCGAGCTGGTGAGCGTCGCGCGAGCCAACGACGCCATCGCCGAGAAGCTGCATCGCTTCACGCGCAGGCTCCTGCGGGCCGGCTCGCGCGCCGAGGCGGTGGCGCGCATCGAAGCCGGTCTGCGCGAGGATTTCGACGCTTTCCACTGCGTGCTCGTGCTGCTCGGTGAATACCCGGATCTCGCTCCGCAGCGCTTCGTGCGCACCGTCGCCCGCGAGGACGCGGGGCTGAAGTCGTTCGAGACCCTGTTTGCCAGCGCCAAGCCACGCTGCGGTCAGGCGCGCGATACCCAGCGGGAGTTTCTCTTCGGGCCGGACTCCAACGACATCGGTTCGGTCGCCTTGGTGCCGATCGGTGAAAAGGAAGCCCCGCTCGGGGTGCTCGCCCTCGGCAGCAACGACCGCGACCGGTTCCACCCGGGAATGAGCACCGAGTTCCTGGGCCGGATGGCGGATCTCATCGCCGACTCCCTCGCTGCGCCTTCCGGCGTGTGAGTTGACTCCGGACGCCCTCGCCTGGATCGAGCGCTTCCGCCTTTATCTCTCGGCGGAGAGGCGCTGCTCGCCACACACCGTGGCCGCTTACACCCGCGACCTTCAGGCGCTCGTGTCCTACTGCGACCGCGCCGGTCTCGAGCGCTGGGGAAGCATCGACAGCGGACACCTGCGATTCTTCGCTGCGCGACTCCATGGTGCGGGTCTCGCGCCCCGCAGCATTCAACGGCGGCTCTCGGCGGTGCGCAGCTTCTACGAGTTCCTGCAGCGCGAAGGCCACGCTTCGCGCAGGGCCGGCACCGATCGCGACATCGCGCAGATCCGCAGCAATCCGGGCCAGGAGGTGCGGGCGCCCAAAGCGGCGCGGCGTCTGCCCGGAACGCTGGATGCGGACCAGATGGCCCGCCTGCTCGAGATTCCCGCCGGTGAGCCGTTTGCCACCCGCGACCGGGCCATCATGGAGCTGCTTTATTCCTCCGGGCTTCGTCTGGCGGAAATCGTCGGGCTCGACCTCGCGCACCTGGACCGTCGTGATCGGACGGCGCACGTGCTCGGCAAGGGGCAAAAGGCGCGTGTGGTGCCGGTGGGGCGGGTCGCGCTACGCGCCCTGGAGGACTGGCTCAAGGATCGCGCGCGCCTCGCAGGTGCGGGCGAGCAGGCGCTCTTCGTCGGCCGCTCCGGACGGCGGCTCGGCCGCCGGGCGGTCGAGCTTCGGGTTGCGTATTGGGCGCGCCGTCAGGGCATCGAGACGCGCGTCTACCCGCACCTTTTCCGCCACTCCTTCGCCTCGCACCTGCTCGAATCCGGCGGCGACCTTCGCGGTGTGCAGGAGCTGCTCGGCCACGCCGACATCTCTACCACCCAGATCTATACCCACCTTGATTTCCAGCACCTGGCC
>Ga0335078_10006535_pt1 | contig 17245 bp, 14 predicted proteins | sample Lox_Sample_32_FD_206711 | JGI IMG/M metagenome (GOLD analysis project Ga0335078, IMG submission 206711) | Soil microbial communities from Loxahatchee National Wildlife Refuge, Florida, United States - Lox_Sample_3.2 | ecosystem: Environmental > Terrestrial > Soil > Wetlands | place: USA... | reverse complement strand
GCCGGCGAAAACAACCGAGCGATACGGCCGACGCCTCCCCGATCCTACAGACCAGGAGCTGCCTCTCTTTGCACAGGCTTTTTCTGGGCCGGATCAAGCTCTCCGGCGGGCGCGTGCAGTTCGCTCTGGCGGTCCATCCACTCGTCAAGACGCGAGCGCTTGAAGCGCCAGCGATTGCCCAGCTTGAAGGCCGGAACGAAGCCCTCCGAAGCGTACTTATAGAGCGTGTCGGGCGAGATGCCGAGGTAACCTGAGGCTTGGCGGATGTCCATCACCTCGCGGACTTCAGGAACCAGCAAGTTCATACGAGCTGCGGCGTTGCGCATGACTGCCTCCCGGAACGAGTGCCTTGATGAGGAGCGAATTCCGGCGAATGTACCGGTAATTTTGTATTTAACGCGACCTCATGGGGAAATTCAAGGAATTTCCGGAAGTTGCAGGAAATCTATGGGATTTCAACTCTCTGACCGATGCGGTTTGTCTGTGGAAAACTCCAAGCAGTTGGGTCATTCAGTGTGGTTGACCCCAAGCCCTAGCGCCATTGGAACAGATGGTGCGTCTCTGTTTGAGGCAATTCCATAGTTGGGGTATCCCGACAGGACCAAGCGCTCCATTTTGCCGCGCCGATCAGTCCGCGCCCCACGCATGGCGCGCAGAAAGGTCTTTTTGCGCACGCGCAAAACCATTGTCGAAGCGCGCTGGGCAGCGCGCTTCGATTTCTGTTCTCTGCTCTTTAGTTCTGGTCGTCGTCGCGGCGATGCAACGTGGGCGGTCCATCGCTGGAGTTGGTCGAGCCGTCGCTGGTTTGGCTGCCCGAATCCGGCGCGGAACCTGAACCCGATCCATCCGTGCTCGCGCGGCGCAGCGAGGGCCGCGTCACACCTTTGGTATCGGTGAGCCGGCGCTTGTTCTCAATGCGCGCCAGCCGCGCCTTCACGTCGTCGAACTCCGAAGTCGTCACCAGGTAGTCCGGCTTGGCCGGCAGAATACGCGCGATCTCCTCCTGCGAGTGCAGGATGCGGTCCGGTGTTTGGGGATGGTCGCTGAACGCTTTGGCTACCAGCCCCGGCTTGCGCTTCTCCAGCGCCTGGATCTTCTCAAAGAAGGTGATGAAGGCCTGCGGATCGTAGCCCGCACGGTACATATATTGCACGCCCAGATAATCGGCCTGCGCCTCGAACTCGCGCGAGAACTCGAGGAATGTGACGGGAATCGCCAGTTGCGCCGCCTCGTAGATGCCGTATCCCGTCCAGTCGTAGGGCAGCATGACCATCAGTGGCACCATGCCGATTTGCGCGTAGTTCAGCCGCGTCATTTCGCGCGCTGCGTGGTGCGCGCATACGTGCGCAGTCTCATGCGCCATGACTCCGGCCAGTTCGGCCTCTTCGTCGGCATTCAGAATGAGCCCCGAGTTCACATAGAAAAACCCGCCGGGCAGGGCGAACGCATTGATCTCGTCGGAATCGATCACCTTGATGGTGAACGGCACCTTGCAATCGGAGTTCTTGACAATGTTCTGGCCGATCCGGTTGACGTACTCCGTCACTACGGGATCGTTGATAAATCGCGCGCTCTTCTCGATCTCGTCGGCATACTGCTTGCCCATCTTGATCTCGGAGTCGGTCGAATACCAATTGCCCATGCCGCGGCCGCCAACGTTCCGGTTGCCCACCGCGCTCACGTCCTCAATGCTGCCGGGCTTTACCTTTTCCATCTCGCTACCGACAGCAATCACCTTGTCGGGATCGACCTGCACATTGCAGTCGTCCCCCACCGGCGTTCCCGGCTCGGGATTCTTGTCCTTCTCCCTCTTCTTGTTCTTGTCTTTGGAATTGTCCTCGGAAGCCTGGCAAGGCACCGCCGTGGTATGGCTGCCGCTCGACGCCGTAGTGGTATCGGCCGGCTTCGCGGGTACCGGCGCATCACCGCCCACGGGAGTTCCTGGGGCGGGCTGCGCGGCGGGAGTAGATTGTGTCCCGCTGGCCGAAGCGCTGTTCGACGGAGCCTGCGCCCCGGCGCCAGAATCCGTGCTCGGCGGCGCCTGCGTCGCAGGAGTATTTGCCGGAGCCGGACTCGACGCCGACCCGCTCGACTGGGCCCAGGCTCCCGCAGCGAGCGCCAATCCTGACAGAACCGCTAACGTCAAACCGATGCGAGCCGTTGCCCTCATGACCAAACCTCCGCCGCGGCTGTCCCGCGCGCATTTGCCCCGCTTCGCTCAACTCTTAGACGCTAGTATGTGCTCTTTGGGCAACAATTGGAAGCCGACTTTCTGCCTTCGGCGTCCTTCCCGTCCGGGCTGTCTTCTGTGGACACCGTGCTCTCCCGTCCTGAGAATCAGCCTGTTGTGGCACTCTTGGAGCTTCCCGCGCCCTGGTTGTAGAGTGAAGAACACAGGTTCAGGAGGCACTTTGCGGTTCAAAGCTGGTCGCATAGATGCTCTTTTTCGGTCGAATAACATCCCTCGGGGGCCAAAGCCCCGGAATGTCTGCGACTGTTTCGGTACGGCGAATGCCGCGCCCTTTCAAACCCGCATTTATGCAACCACTTCTAGAGTGTTCGCTGCGGTGTCGTCGGTTGTTTGCGGGGCGATCTACTTGTCTGCCCAGGCCGTACCAGCCACGGTCGCTCCCACTGTAAAGGCGCTTCGCCCGCAGGCCCATACCAAGGCAGCCGCATCTGCGCCCGCCGCACCTCAGACCGTCTTCGACGCCACAAGCCTCGGCTCTCCACTGCAGCTCACGAACGGTTGGCGTGTCGGCATTTCCTCCGACGCTACTGCTTCTTCGGCCGCGTTCGACGATTCTTCTTGGCCCCTTCGCAATGCCGAATCCAACATAGGCAACGTTCCGAACGAGGATGTGGCTTCGGCTCCTCCGGCCAAGGACGAATCGAGTTCCGCTGCGAAACCCGGTTCGAGATCCCGCTCGCGCTACGTCTGGTTCCGCATTCACATCAGACTCGCACCCAATCACGGGCCGATCGCGCTGCTGATCGAGCTGCCCGTTTCCGCGGGCACCACCATTGCCGTCGGTTCCACGGGTCTCAGTTCCGATGTCTACGCCAACGGCCGCCATATTCAGCCCGAAGGCCCGCACGGCAACGCGCCGCAGCGCTACCAAGCGATCTCGCGCATCTACGACCTCAATGTGCCTGGCGACGAGACCTCGCTCACCCTGGTGGTACGCAACTATTACATCTCCTATGGCAACGGCGCCTACGCCAGCTTCTTCTCCAATCACACACTCTTGCTGGGCAGTTCCGGAGACCTGGCACGCGAACTGACTCTCGGCTCGAATCGCTCGCTCTTCGAGCGTCTACCTGGACTCATCGACTCCATCTTGTTCGTCGTCCTTGCGGTTTTTTTGTTTGCACTTTACTTTGCGCAGAAAGGCCACCCAGAGTATCTGTGGCTGGCTCTGCACGAACTCGCGCAGGCGCCCATCTGCTTTGTGGAGCTGGCCGGCAGTTCGGCCCGCATCGACACGTTCTGGTACGCGGCGCTAGTCATCGAGCTGTTTTTCGTCTCGGCCTATCTTTTCTTCGAGTTTCTCGTTGTCTTTCTTGCTCTCCGCCGCCGCTGGTATATTCGCTGGTTTCGCTACACCGCGCCCGGGCTGGCCGCAGTCGGCCCCACATTGCTCTTCGTCGGCCACAGCACAGCGGTCGCTATTCTTTTTGCTTGCGTCTTCGCCGCGAGCCTTGTTTGGATGCTGGGATGGTCCATCTTCGTCTTTGCAACCCTGATCGCCGCCGCGGTCCGCCGCAACTTCGAAGCGGGGCTCCTGCTGTTCCCCCTGCTTTTCACCATCCTCGGATCCGTCGAGTTGATCGCCACTCCCGCCGTCAGCGATGACAAAACCGGAGCGGCCTACCATTCGCCGCTCACCATCGCTGCCGGCCCGATTCCCATTCATATGTATTCCGTCGGCGACTTCGCCGGCATTCTCGTCATTGTACTGATCGTCTATTTCCGTTTCATGCGCATTCATCGCGAGCAGGAGCGCGCCTCCAGCGAATTGGACGCCGCGCGCAGCGTCCAGGAGCTTCTGATTCCCCAGGAGAAGATCGCCGCGCCCGGTTTCGAGGTCGAGTCCGTCTACAGTCCAGCCAACGAAGTCGGCGGCGATTTCTTCCATGTGTACGCCGCGGGCCACGAAGGCCTGCTGGTCGTCATCGGCGATGTGGCGGGCAAAGGCCTGAAAGCGGCCATGAATGTCTCGCTTCTGATAGGCGCGTTGCGCCGCACCCACGAGCGCAGCCCGGCCAAGATCCTCGAATCCCTGAATAGCGTTCTTTCTGGAACCGAAAGCTTCACCACCTGCCAAGCCGTCTGGTTCGGGGCGAACGGTGAGTTGGTCATCGCCAACGCGGGGCATCTGCCGCCCTACCTCAACAGCCAGGAGATCGTCTTGCCGGGACAGTTACCGCTCGGCGTACTGCCGCATGCCAACTACGAGGAGGCCCGCTTCTACCTCCATCCCGGCGATCGCATTCTCTTGCTTTCCGACGGGGTGGTGGAGGCCCGGCAGCCTTCCGGTGAGCTTTTCGGCTTCGACCGCGTGCGCCATATTTGCAATCAGTCGGCTTTCTACCTCGCCGATGCGGCTAAGTCCTTCGGCCAACAGGATGACATTACGGTGCTCACCATCCGGCGCAAGGCGGAGGTGATGGCGGCGTGAGGATCGCACGATCGACTTCCTCTTGCTCACGCCACGCCTCAGGCCGGATAATTCCCTTTCGCAACGGCACTGGGATTTCCCGTGTGCGAATTCGCTTCTTCACCACAACTCAGCCAAAAGCTGACAGCCGATAGCTGACAGCTTTCAAAGAGAGGACCCTCGATGAAAACGTTTAGTTCCGCGCGCCGCGACCTTCTCCGAATCGGAAGCCTCGGCATAACCGGCGCCGCCTTGCCTGCCCTCGCCGCGTACGGCCAGGACAAGCCGAATGCCTCCGCCTCAGCGCCGGTCGTCTTCGATGTTCGCCGGTACGGCGCCACGGGCGACGGCAAGACTCTCGACACCGAGGCCGTGAATCATGCCATCGACGCGGCTGCGGCCGCAGGAGGCGGCCTAGTCTTCTTCCCTGCCGGAACCTATCTCTGCTTCTCGATCCACCTCCAGAGCAACGTTCATCTGCATCTCGAGCAAGGCGCAACCATCCTCGCCGCCGATTCGCCCAAAATCGGCGAAACCACAGGCTATAACGGCGGCACCTACGACGCGGCCGAGCCCAAAACGGCCTGGGACAACTATCAGGACTACGGCCACAATCACTGGCACAACTCGCTCATTTGGGGCGAAGACATTCACGACTTCTCCATCACCGGCTCCGGACTGATCTGGGGCAAGGGACTTTCGCGCGGCACCACGCACGCCGCCACCGGCCCCGGCTTCAATGCCGAGCAGTCCGGCGTGGGCAACAAGGCCATCGCCCTCAAAAACTGCCGCAACGTCCTGCTGCGCGACTTCTCCGTTCTCAAGGGCGGCCATTTTGCCCTTCTCCTGACCGGCGTCGACAATGTCACCATCGACAACCTCACTCTCGACACCGACCGCGACGGCATGGACCTGGATTGCTGCCAGAATGTGCGCGTCTCGAATTGCACGGTGAACTCGCCATGGGACGACGGCATCTGCCCCAAGTCCAGCTATGCACTCGGCTACGCCCGCCCCACGCGCAATCTCACGATCGCCAATTGCCTGGTCACCGGCTACTACCAGCTCGGCACCGTTATCGACGGCACCTTCAAGAAGCTCGACCCGGTCGCCGACGCCCGCGTCCCGCGCAACGGGCGCATCAAGTGCGGCACAGAATCGAACGGCGGGTTCATCAACATCACCATGACCGGCTGCGTCATCGAGGGCTGCAAAGGCTATGCGCTGGAATCCGTCGATGGCGCGCTTGTCGAGGACATCACCATCGCAAACACTACCATGCGCGACGTCGCAGACGTGCCCCTCTATCTGCGCCTCGGCGCGCGCTTGCGCGGCCCCAAAGAGACCACCAAAGTCGGCACCCTGAAGCGCGTTCTCATCAGCAATCTCGACTGTTATAACGCGCCCAAGGTCCAGGGCTCAATTCTCTCCGGCATTCCCGACTACTTGATCGAGGATGTCAAGCTCTCCAATATCTACATTGAAACTGCGGGCGGCGGCACTGCAGACATGATTCAAACCGTTCCCTCCGAGCAGGTGGATGCCTATCCCGAGCCCAACCGCTTCGGACCTACGCCCGCATCGGGGTTCTTCCTGCGCCACATGCGGAACCTTGAAATGAGCCACGTGGAGATCGCCAACGCCACGCCTGACGCACGCCCCGCATTCTATCTTTCTGGAGTCGATCGCGCCGACTTCTTCGCCATCACCGCACCTCGCGCCGCCGGGGGCGCCTTCGCTCTGCGCGACGTTAAAGACCTGCGCATCGGCTGGAGCCGCGCCGCCGCCGACGCGGTTCTCGCTTCTGCCGACTCGAAGATGCTGTAAGTTCCCATCGACCCTTAACGCAAATCGGCTCGGAGTCCTCTTGGAACTCCGAGCCGATTCATCCGCCAGTCAAATGATGTTATGCGGCTTTGGCCTTGGCTTTTTGGACTTGTTCCACTAGCTTCGAAAAGTCCGCTGGTTCTTTCACGGCAATCTCGGCCAGAACCTTGCGATCAAGCTCGATGCCGGCCTTCTTCAGTCCGTTGATGAATTGCGAATAGCTTGTGCCGTTGAGCTTGCAGGCTGCGGCGATACGCACTATCCACAGCGAGCGGAACTGGCGCTTCTTCTCGCGGCGGCCTTTGTAGGCGAACTTAAGGCCGCGCTCCACGGCCTCTTTTGCCGCCTGGTGCAGCTTCGATTTAGTCAGGAAATAACCGCTGGCTCGCTTCAGGATCTTCTTGCGGCGGTCACTCCGCTTGGTACCACGTTTTACGCGGGGCATATCTTCTCCTTTTTCGGCTCCTGCGATCCGTCCTTCGTCGTACGCGGAGTTGCGAGAAACCGTGGTCGTGCACGTCGAGCTAAGGGCTACGAGCCAATAGCTAACGGCTGTTGTTACGCGGCTGGAGGCAGGTTGGGCCTCTTCACTCGCTTTGGTCAAGCCCGATCTCTCGCGGTTGCGATCTCTGCTCGCAACCGGCGGGGGCTGAATCGTTGGCCCGTATGCAGTGGCACAGCCCTCATCCAAAGGACTGCTCCATGCAGTGGTCAGGCGTAAGGGATCATGCGCGACACCTTTGCGTGATCGCCGTCGGAAACCAACTGGCTCTTTCCGAGCTTGCGCTTGGTCTTCGGCGCCTTCGACGTAAGGATGTGCCGCGTCTTCGTGTGGCCACGTTTGATCTTGCCGGTGGCCGTTTTCGTGAAGCGCTTGGCCGCGCCCGAATGGGTCTTCAACTTAGGCATTTTGTTCTTCTTTTCTCAGTCTTGGAGGACTTTTCCTGGTCCTGGAGGAGTGAATCGCTCCACACTGCCTTGCGGACAGAGAATTCCCTGCCCATCAAGGCCTCGCTCAGTATACCGTAAGCGATGCTTACGGGCGACTCGGCACTCCTTCTCTCGCTGCAAACGCTTTCAGAGGTCCGACCATTGACCTGTGACCGCCAACGGCCCAGGCTGCATACCGACGGCCCAGGTTACTTCCGAAGATTCCCGCCGTCTCATTGCTATCGGGGGACCTGGAAAATAAATCTTGACAGGCCGCAAGGCCGTCTGAAACCATTGCGCCGGTGACCTATGAGGTCGGACCACCGATTGTGTACCTACACAGGCCTTCCACAACACGCAGACGGAAAGCTTGCTCATCAAATGACGCAAAAGCAGCTCTGGAGGTAATGATGCAACAGATCGAAACTGGGCTAGTAGTGCAACTCGTTCGCCGTATGGCGAGGTGGAGCATTTGCCTCGTCTGCCTTTTCACTCTAACAGTTCTTCTGGTGCCCGGCATGTCGAGCGCGCAAGTCGGTACAGCTAACATTTCGGGCACAGTCGTCGACCCGACGGGCGCAGTGGTGGCGAACGCAACGGTCGCGATCACCGAGGAGGCCACGCAGGTCAAACACTCGACAGTCAGCTCAAGTAGCGGCGTCTATTCCTTCCCCGGCGTGCCCATCGGCACCTACAACCTGACGGTTACGGCCACGGGCTTCAAAACCTACACGCAGAAGGGAATCGTGCTTGAGGTCGGGAGCAGTATCTCCGTCAATCCCACTCTTGCCATTGGCACCACGTCGCAAAGCGTCGAAGTGCAGGCTGAAGGCCTGGCGCTGCAGACCGAGGACGCCACCCTTAAATCGACGGTCGACACCAAGACCATGACGGAAATGCCGCTCAATAGTCGCCAGATGACCGATCTGGTGAAGATCCAGGGCGGCGCGGTCCTCGCCAATCAGAACAGCGACCTGACAGGAAGCAAGAGCTTTTTTAGCTCCCAGCCGATCTCGATCACCGGTGGCCAGGGCAACGGCACCGACTACCGGCTGGACGGCGGCGACCACAACGACTACATGACCAACGTCAATTTGCCCTTCCCGTTCCCCGACGCAGTATCGGAGTTCGCGGTGGAGACCACGGCCCAAGGCGCGCAGAGCGGATTGCACCCCGGCGGCCTGGTCAACGTGGTTACGCGATCTGGAACGAATGAGCTGCACGGCGATGCCTTCGAGTTCATCCGCAACAATTACATCGATGCCACGAACTTCTTTTCGCCTGCGGGGCACAAGGACACATTGCACCAGGACCAGTTCGGGGGCGTGATCGGCGGAAAGCTCATCTCGAACAAGCTCTTCTTCTTCGGCGGCTACCAGCGCCTGAGGGCGGTACAGGCAACCTCTTCAACAAACGCAACTGTGCCCACGCCAGCCATGCTGGCCGGTTGCTTTTCGAATTATCCCTGGCAGCTTGTAAACCCCTGGACAGGCGCAGCGCTCGGCGCCAGTCCCGATGGTTCCTGCTCAGTCAACTATATCGATCCGAATGGCGTGAATGCTGCCAGTCCGGCCGGAAAGAATTTCAGCCCCGCAGCGCTCAAATTGGCCAGCTACCTCGCAACTCCTTCGGCAGCGGCGCTGCAGACGGGGACCGGAGCAGGCTTCACGAGTTACAGCACGCCTTCGGCGCAGTTCGAGAACGTCTACATCACCCGCGAAGATTGGACCATCAACCAGAAGCACAGCCTTTACGGGCGCTTTATGTGGGATGGGTACCAAAACCTGGCGTACTTCGATCCGAAGAATATTTTGGTGACCACGAACGCAGGCAACCAGGAGCATGTGGACGGGATTGTTATCGGTGAAACATGGATCGTCGCCCCTAGCATCGTAAACTCGTTTCACGCCGACGCGACCCGCCGCGTGAACGACCGCGGACCCGCTGCCACGGGTATTAACCCCGGTACGCTCGGAGTGACGAACTTCTACAATACGACGAACATCGGCACCAACATCAATATAGGATCCGGTGCGCAGGGGTTTAACGTCTACTGCGGCAAATGCTCCCTGGCAACGTTCAACGTGAACACCTTCGCCTTCTCGGACGACCTCGATTGGGTGAAGGGTAAACACGAGATCCAAATTGGCGGCGAGTTCGTCCGCTCGCAGTTCAACAGTAACAACTTTTACTACGGGAACGGAACTTTCCAGTTCAATGGACAATTCGCCTTGCAAGGACCCGCCCTTGCACTACCTGTGCCGACACTTTTCCCGACCGCTGCGCCAGGCACCAAGGTGTCTGCCGTCCCGATGCTGGACTTCCTGACAGGGGCCATGAACGCTTTCTATCAGAGCAAGCCGCAGCAGAACGCGCTGCGCGCGCCCATTCCTGACCTTTATGTCCAGGACACGTATCATCTCAACAAGAACGTGGTGCTAACCGCCGGAGTGCGCTGGAACCCGGAGATCTTCCCAACCGACTATTTCGGTCGCGGATCGACCTTCGTCTACAACGATTTTGTGTCCGGCAAGCAGAGCTCAGTTTTTACGAGCGCGCCTGCGGGAAGCTACTTCTACGGAGACCCGGGTGTTCCCAAGAGCTTTACACAAAACTCGTGGTGGCAGTTCTCACCGCGGGTCGGCGCCACCTGGGACCCCAAAGGGAACGGCAAGACCGTCTTGCGCGTAGGCGGTGGGATCGTCTACGACGAGCCTAACTTCTTCTCCGCGGAGCGGCAGCAGGATAACCCGCCCTACGGGCTGCAGATCAACCAAGGACTCGCCGGGGCGCCAAACAGCTTTGATAACCCTTGGGCGGTCGGAACCATCACGACGAACCCGTTCCCCCTGCCCTCTACACCGACACAGACTACACCGTTCCTGAAAAACGGCGGGTATCAATTCATCGAGCTTCCCAAACAGTTCCAGGCTCCGTACATGATCCAGTGGACGTTCAGCGTGCAGCAGGAATTTGCTCATGGCTGGCAGGCGACGGTGGACTATATCGGCAACCGCACGGACCACGGCGCATATGGCTTCCCGTTCGACACGGCCACCTACATTCCGGGTACATGGGGCGCTGGAGGAACGGGGTGCACAGGCTTTGTCACCGGTCCGAAGGGCTCGGGCTTGGGTACCGCCGGCGCAGCAGGATCGGCGTGCTCCCAGCCTAGCAACTACGCCGGACGCTACATTCTCAATCAGGCCAACTCAAATTGGGGCCCGGCATACGGCGGCGGCGGGAGCTCGATTTATGTGGAAACCGGCGCCAACTCCAGCTACAACGGATTGATCGGCACCATCCGGCATCCACTGTCGTCGAACTTTGTCCTTATGTCGAACTTCACCTGGTCGCACTGCATCGACATCTACGACAACCCTGCCGATGTGAGCGGTGCATCGAATGAGAATCCCTTCAACATCAAGATGGACCGGGGAAGCTGCGGATTCGACTACCGGGAGGTATTCAACGCCACGGTGGTCGCTTCAAGCCACTTCAACTTCAACCGCACCGTGAATTACATCGTGAACGATTGGGAGATTTCGCCGCTGATTCACGCCTCCAGCGGCATGCCCTGGGGTGTCACTACGGGGCAGGATCAATCTCTCATCGGCATCAACCAGGACCGGCCGAACCTGATCAATTCCGCCAACGTCTACACGCACAACAACATTGCGACCAACCCAGTCTTCGCCAACTCAAGCGCCTTCGCGGCGAACGCCGTCAACACCTTCGGGAACGTGGGACGATTCAGCCTCAACGGTCCCAAGTATTTCAACATGGATATGGCGCTCAACCGCTCCTTCGCTCTGCACGAGCGGCTGGCGCTGAACCTGCGGTTGGAGGCGTTCGATGTGCTCAATCATCCCAACTTCGCCGCGCCCAACAGCTCCGGCTACCTGGGATCGACCCAGGCGATCAACTCAGCGACCTTTGGCAAGATCACATCCACTCTGTGGAACGCGAGCACCGGACTGAATGGAATTCCGGCTCGCCTATTCCAGGGAGCGGCCAAGATCACTTTCTAACCCGAAGCAATTCGGCGTAGGACAAGATGGGCGTTCCGGTTCCCGGTTTCAGGGGCCGGGACGCCTATCGATTTTCTAGGCTCCCCGAAAATGCTTTTCTCTACCCCACCCGGCGTATCCGGGGTACAATTCCCTGCAACATCCAAAACCCGAAGGAAGTGTCATGGAATCCAATCCTAACCCCCGTAGGGAATTCCTGAAAGTCGGCGGCGTGGCTCTGGCCGCCACGGTGGCCTCCCCCGTCATTTCCTGGTCTGCCTTGAGCTACGGGCAGATCATGGGCGCAAACGACCGCGTGCGCGTCGGCATCGTGGGCTGCGGCGACCGCATGAAACAGGGTGACCTGCCCGCCTTCCAGCAACACGCTCAGGAACTGAACTTCGAGATCGTGGCGGTCTCCGACATCTGGAAGCTGCGCCGCGAGCAGGGCGTCGATTTCATCGAGAAGCTCACTGGGAATCGTCCCGACGCGGTCCGCAATAATGACGAGCTGTACGCGCGCAAAGACGTGGATGCCGTCATCGTTGCCACCGCCGATTTCCAGCACGCCTACCACGGCGCCGAGGCCGTGGAAGCCGGCCGCGACGCGTACGTGGAGAAACCCATCGCGCACACCATGGCCGATGCGCGCCGCATTCTGGCGGCGGTGAAGAAGACCGGAAAGATCGTGCAAGTGGGAACGCAACGCCGCTCCACCGCGGCGTATCAGAAGGCCGCCGAGTACATCAAGTCGGGCCAGTTCGGCGACATCGTGATGGTGGAGATGAGTTGGAACGTAAATCAGCCCGGCCGCTGGCGCCGTCCAGACGTGGTGCCGCTGCTCAAGGCAGAAGACACCGACTGGAGGCGCTATTCGCTGGGCAAAAACATGGGGCCGTTCGATGCACGCAAGTATCTCGAGTTCCGCCTGTTCTGGCCGTTCTCTTCCGGCATTCCCGACCAGTGGCTGGTGCACCAGATCGACACCGTGCACTGGTTCACGGGACTGCCGCATCCGCGCTCGTGCGTGGCCAACGGCGGCCTCTATCTATGGAAGGACGGCCGCAAAAACTGGGACACCATGACTGCGGTCTTCGACTACGGGCCACTCGACGATCTCACCAAGGGCTTCCAGGTGCAGTACACCTCGCGCTTCACCAACTCGGCGGGTAGCGTGAAGGAACTTTACTACTCGAATGGCGGCATGATCGACATGGACAAACAGACGGTGAGTCCCACCGGCGGCCTTACCGAACGATCCGCTGCCGAGATGAACATGAAACCCAATCTGCTGCCCAGCTTTTCGCTCGTCGAGAAGGCCGAATCCGTCGCAACCGACGCCAACACGCACGGCGATCCGCAGACCTCGGCCAACATGCGCAACTGGATGGAGTGCGTGCGCTCGCGCAAGCAGCCCAATGCGCCGATCGAAGCCGGATACAGCCACTCCGTCGCGCTGTGCATGAACGTGGCCGCCATTCAGACCGGCATGAAGATAACGTTTGACGAGAAAACGCAGCAAGTGCTGGCTGGAGGAAGGGTGTATGCATGAACGCACGGTGTTCAGCCTACTGGCCACAGGTTTGTTGCGTGCAATAAGCGCCGGATGCCTTATTCTCGGCGCATTCTTATTTCCGCTTCAAGCGTGGGCGGGGTCCAAGGGCGTGCAGATTGTAACCAATGCGGCTTACCGGCGCGTCGACGTCACCATTGACGGCCAGCCTTTCACGTCGTACATCTGGCCGCTGACGTTGAAGAAACCGGTTCTCTATCCGATTATCGATGCGGACGGCGTGACACTCACGCGCGGTTGGCCGCTTGAGCCGCGCCCTGGCGAGCGTACTGACCATCCCCACCACGATGGGCTCTGGTTCAACTACAGCAACGTGAACGGTTTCGATTTCTGGAACAACTCCAAGGCGATCCCGGTAGACCGCGAACCGCAGATGGGCACGATCGTCTTCGACGAGATCGTTTCCACAAGAGACGGCGCAAACCGCGGCGAGCTGGAGACCAAATCGACATGGATCGATGGGCAGGATCAACCCATTCTAAGCGAGACCTCGCGCTACGTGTTCGCCCGCCAAGGCCCCACGCGCAGCATCGACCTGATTGTGACGCTCACTGCTCTCGATCATGCCGTCTTCGGCGACGACAAGGATGGGCTGCTGGGTTTGCGCGTGGCTCGCTGGCTGGAGTCGCCGGAGGAGAAGGACGGCACGTTCACCGACGCAAACGGCGTGGCAACGACGGTTGCTGCCGTGGGCAATCTTCCCGGCGTGGCGCCGCCAACGGGCGAATACCTGACCAGCGAAGGTGTGAAAGGCGAAGCCGCATGGTCGACGCGCGGCCGTTGGTGTTCACTCTCAGGACACGACGACGCCGGACACATTGCAACTATCGCCATCTTCGACCACCCGGGCAATATCGGCTATCCGACGTATTGGCACGCGCGCGGCTACGGGCTGTTTGCGGCGAACCCGTTGGGCCGGCATATGTTCGATGCGAAACAGCCGCCGCTAAATTACACGCTGGAGAAGGGCCAGGCGGCGACCTTCCGCTATCGCATTGTCTTTTTCACGCATGTCGCCACGCCGGAAGAGCTGAATCGCGAAGCCGATGCCTTCGAGGCGGAAAAGAAGTAGCGCACGATCGGGGACGCGCACTCTGCCCGCAGAACCTGTTAAAGCACTCGAGCTTTCCTGGATGTAACGATATTATTGTGCTGCTTCCCACGCTCAGTGCCCCTCGTTCCGGCCGTGATGCGCGCGAGTAAAGTTCTCGTTCCGATTTTCATCTTCATCCGACTGGCGGCGCACAGCGCCGCCAGGTTGCAAAGCCCGCACAAGCATTTGTCTGCCTTCTCTTCTGTCTGCTGCGCCGGATCCTGCTTTGCACAGCGGAGCACGCGGGAGGAACGGTAGAATTTCGAAAGCGAAGCAGCGCTTCCGGAGAAGCATGACGCACTACGACCAAGTCGCAGAGGCAGCCGCCTTTTTGAAATCTCGGTTGGGCGCGCTCGCACCGCGCATCGGCATTGTGCTGGGTTCGGGCCTGGCCGCTGCTGCCGATGCGGTTGCCGATGCGGTCATCGTACCTTACTGCGAAATTCCGCATTTTCCGCAGTCGACCGTGGAGGGACACTCCGGACGGATGGTGGCAGGACTGCTCGGCGGCGCTCAGGTGATCGTCATGCAAGGGCGCGTTCACTTTTACGAGGGCTACTCGCCGCTCGAAGTCACATTTCCCATGCGCGTCATTGGGGCTCTTGGAATTCGTGCCGTGGTGCTAACCAATGCGGCGGGGGGCATCGCACAGGGACTTCATGTCGGACAGCTGGTGCTGCTCGCCGACCACATCAATATGATGGGCTGGAATCCACTGACCGGGCCAAACGAGCCGCGTTTCGGTTTCAGGCCTGGCGCGGGGTTGCGCTTCTTCGACATGACAGAGGCGTACAGCAAGGCGCTGCGTGAGCTGGCCAAGGGCGCAGCGCGCAAAGAGGGTTTCGCTCTCGAAGAGGGTGTGTATCTGGCCACGCCGGGCCCGAGCTTCGAAACGCCCGCCGAAATTCGTGCCTTTCGCGCACTGGGCGCCACACTTGTCGGCATGTCGACGGTCCCGGAAGCGATCGTGGCGCGGCACATGGGAATCGAAGTGCTGGGCATTTCGTGTGTCACCAATCTTGCCGCGGGGCTGGACGCTATCCCGCTGAGCCATGAGGAGGTGAATGAGACGGGCCGCTTAGTGGAGGGTCGGCTGGCTGGCTTGCTCAAGCGCCTTGCCCCGAAAATCGCCGCGCGCATCGACGCGAAGGTGAACGAAGAGCCGTGAGCCCCCGAGTTGCACGCGAAGTTGCCGCGCAGATTCCACGGCTGCCCTTTCCGCCAACTGTACTTGGCATCGCCGGCTGCTCCGGCTCGGGCAAGACTACGCTGGCCAACGAGCTGGCCCGCATGTTGCGCGGCCTGCGTTTCCATCTCGACGACTACTATCTCGACCTCGGGCACATACCGCCCAAGGAACGCGTCGAGAAGAACTTCGACGACCCTGCGTCGATTGAAGTGCCACTGCTCGCCGAGCACATCGCGGCACTGGCGCGCGGAGATTCCATCGATCGGCCGGTCTACGACTTCGGCACCTACACCCGCATGCCGGGCCGCACGGAACGCGTCACCGCTGGTCCGTTTCTGATGGTCGAAGGCATCTTCGCGCTCTACTTTAAGGAGCTGCTTCCGCTCTACCAGCTGCGCATTTACGTCGATACACCGGACGCATTGTGTTTCGAGCGGAGAATGAAGCGCGACGTTGACGAGCGGGGACGAAGCGCGGAGTCGGTGCGCTATCAATGGGAGTGCCGCGTGCGGCCGTCGAGCATGAGGTTTGTGAGGCCATCGGCGGTGAATGCCGATATCGTCGTTGACGGCGCGGGTGCGCTGGACTGGAAAGTGGAGCGCGTGATGGCCGAGATGCGCAAGCGCGGGCTGCTGACCGGGGCTGCGTAGAAACTACTTTGCCGTCAGCGCCGCAACCGGCACCAGCATGTCTTCCTTGCGCATCACGAGGTTGGTCGCGTTCAGTGAGGCCAGTTCGAAGCCGTGGCCGTGGGTGATGGCGTCGGTGGGACAGGCCTCAACACAGTAGCCGCAGAAGATGCAGCGGTTGTAGTCGATGTTGTAGACCTTGGCGTAACGTTCCGACGAGGAGATGCGGTGTTCCTCGGTATTTTCCGCGGCTTCGATATAGATGCAGTTCGCCGGGCAGGCCGCGGCGCACAAAAAACACGCCACGCACTTCTCCAGGCCGTTCTCGTCGCGCTCGAGCACATGCGCACCGCGGAAGCGTGCTTCGAAGACTGCTCCGCGATTGGGGCCGGGACCGTCGGGGTAGTTCTCCACTTCGCTGGGTGCAAATGCCTCGCGCGCGGTGATGCTCAGGCCTTTGGCGATGCCCGCGATGTTGCGTACAATCGACACGGGTTCAGTATACGATGGAAGCGGACGTTCTTCCGATGCGCTTCGGCTTCAGCATCTGTATACTTCTCTGCCTGCTGGGGGTTGCGGCGGCTCCCTCACAAACGCAAAACCCGCAGCCTGCGCCTGCGGATACGATGAACGGCATGGACATGAGCCAATGCCAAATGAAGATGGACTCGGGCGGCAAGCCAATGCAGATGGGCAAAGGCGGCGGCATGGACATGTGCCAATGCATGATGATGATGCATGGCGCGATGCATCGCGCCGACTCGACGCCGATCCCGTCCGGTGCGATACGGACGAGTTTCGACCGGATCGAGGACTGGACCGTGGCTACGCTGGCAAGCCTGCCGCACGTGACCGTCTCCGTGTACAACGAGCACACCAAGGCCAACGAGACCTACTCCGGCGTGCTGCTGATTGCGCTGCTCAAACCTCTGGGGATGAACGACAACCCGAACGGCAAGGACCTGCGACTCTACGTGGTGGCCCAGGGCGCGGACCATTATGAAGTTGTGTACTCGAGCGGTGAGATTACGCCGAAAGTGAACAGCTCCACGGTGATTGTGGCCGATTTGGAAAATGGCAAGCCGCTCACGGACGATGGGCCTTTCAAGTTGATTGCCACAGGGGAAAAATACCCCTCACGTTGGGTGCGGAATCTGGTGGCGATCGAAGTGTTTGCGGCAGAGTGATCGGGTCTCAGGGATCGGGTCCACACCCCGCCGCGGCAAAAAAGCCCGGACGAGGCTTTCAATCGGCATAGGGGGGAAAGTCACTCCTCCTCCCCTGCCACACCACCCGGCATGCGGGTCCGCACCGGGCGGTTCGCTGGATTGAG
>Ga0335078_10006534_pt1 | contig 17246 bp, 13 predicted proteins | sample Lox_Sample_32_FD_206711 | JGI IMG/M metagenome (GOLD analysis project Ga0335078, IMG submission 206711) | Soil microbial communities from Loxahatchee National Wildlife Refuge, Florida, United States - Lox_Sample_3.2 | ecosystem: Environmental > Terrestrial > Soil > Wetlands | place: USA... | reverse complement strand
CGTTTGCGCTGAAGCGATCTGCGCGGCGACGAACGTGCCAACAACACAGAAACCGATCACAGCCCTGCGAACGAGAACTCGTAGACTCACGCATTCCTCCGGACCCTAACCGTCGATGATTTGTGATTGCTGATTGCGAGAAATGCTAATTGAGATGGAAACAAACGGCAAGAACACTTTCACCTGTTGCGGCGTTGACGAACGTTCCGCACCGGCGGAGCGGTCAGGATTCCCGCCTCACTGGTTCCGGCGATTCGGGCGCCACCGGTGCCGGCCCTTTCAATTCCGCCAATACGATTCCGCCCAAAATCATCGCCGCACCGAGCAACGCCCGATGGGAAAGTCGCTCGCCAAGCACCAGATATGATGTGACGCCAGCGAATACCGGCTCCAGGCTGAACAGAATTGCCGTGTGCGAAGGCGTCGTGTGCTGCTGCGCCCAAACTTGAATGGAGAACGCCAGCACCGTGGCCAGCACGGCTGTGGAGACCACGGCGATCATCAGCTCACCCGTGGGGTGAAACATCGGCGATTCCACGTGCGCCGCCGACGCGATCGGCACCGCCAGCACAGAAAGCGTGGCGGTCATTGCGATTTGATAGAAGCTCAGCGCGCCGACGGAATGTTTCCGGCTGAATTTCCCCACGAACAGAATGTGAAACGCGAAGACGATAGCGCAGCAGAAAACCAGCATGTCTCCGCTGTTCAACCGGCCCAGGCCTTCGTGCGGCACCGTCAGAAAATAAAGTCCGGCGAAAACAGCCGCCGCGCCGCCCCAAATTGCCGCGCCGACGCGCGAGCGCCAGAAAATTCCGTGAAAGATTGGCACCATCACCACGCTGGAGCCGGTGATGAACGCCGCCTTCGACGGCGTCGTCGTCACCAGGCCCAGCGTCTGGAACGCGTAGCCCGCGAACATGAAAAGCCCGATCCACAATCCCGCGCGCAAATCGCTCAGATTCGACTGCCGAATTGATTTCCAAAAAATCACCACGATCAGCGCGGCGGACAACACGAATCGCGCCGCGAGGAACGCGAACACGGATGAATCCGCGAACGCATTTTTCACAATCACGAACGTGGCGCCCCACACCAGCGCGCAGCACGCCAGCGCGAGATCAGCTTTTAAGCGGATGGACATTGGCCGCGCGTAGTGTATTGGCGCGCGCGTAGCGGAGCAAGTGGAGGATGCGATTAGAAACAAAAGCAGGCGTCAATCAGTGACTATACATTTCCCTGCCGCCAACAATCGTGTACAACACCGTCGTTCTCAAAAGTTCTGACGGCGGCATCTTCGTCACATCGCCGGACAGCACCACAATATCCGCATACTGGCCGGGCACGATCTGGCACTTCTTCCCTTCTTCAAATTCCGCATACGCAGAGCCCACCGTATACGCGTGAATGCATTCATCCATCGAAATCCTTTCCTGCGGCTGCCATCCGCCCGCCGGCGTCCCGTCAGGCAATTGCCGCGTCACGCACGCGTGCAGCCCGCGCATCGGGTTAATGATCTCCACCGGCCAATCCGTACCAAACGCCAGCGTCACGCCGTCGTTCAGCATCGTGCGCCAGGCATACGCGCCCTTGATCCGCTCCGGCCCCAGCCGCTTTTCCGCCCAGCGCATGTCCGTGGTCTGATGCGAAGGCTGCATGGACGCGATCACGTGCAGCGACCCGAATCGCGCAAAGTCGCTCGGCGCGACAATTTGCGCGTGCTCGATGCGATCGCGACGGTCGCGCGGACCGTTTGCCTTCACTACCGCCTCAAACGCATCTAGCGCCACATGATTCGCACGATCGCCGATGGCGTGAAAATTAATCTGGAATCCGGCTTTGTCGCGCTCGATGCTCATCTGATTCAAATCGCCCGGATGCGATTCCAGAATTCCGCTGTTCCCCGGCTGGTCCGAATAAGGAGCCAGCAGCGCCGCCGTTTCCGTGCCCAGCGCACCGTCCATGAAGCCTTTCAGCGCGCCGGTCTTGAGCCACGGATCGGTCGTGCCGCCGTCGCGCCGTTTTTGTTCCAACTCCGCCAGCGGCGCATCGAAGGGCAGCCATTCCGTAATTCGAGCCGTCAGTTTTCCTTGCTGCTTCAATTCGCGGTACGCCAGAAAATCTTCCCACGATGAATTGTCCTGCATCGAGGTCACGCCGTGCTGCGCGGCATCCGCCAGCGCCAGCTCAATGCCGCGCATGCGATCTTCTTTCGTCTGCGGGGGAATTTTCCGCGAGACCAAACTTGAAGCCGAGCTTTCCTTCAGCATTCCATCCGGCTGGCCGCTCGCGTCGCGCTCGATTTCTCCGCCGGGCGGATTCGGCGTCGCCGCGGTAATGCCCGCAATTTCCAGCGCTTTGGAATTCGCCACCGCAACGTGTCCGGAAATGTGCGTGAAAAACATCGGGTGCCCGCTGGAAATCGGATCCAAATCCGCCTTCATCGGAAATCGTGCCGGAGTCCACAGCGTGTGATCCCATCCGCGGCCCACGATCCATTCACCGGGTTTCGCCGTCGCCACGCGCGCCGCAATCCGCCGCTGAAATTCCTCGATCGACTTGGCGCCTTCCAAATCCACGGTCAGCTTTCCCTGCGCCGCGCTGCCGAGATGCAGGTGCGCGTCGTTGAATCCCGGCATCGCAAAGGCGCCGTGCAAATCAATCACCTTCGTCTGCGCACCGATCAACTTGCGGATTTCCGCCGTTGTGCCCGTGGCGATAATTTTTTCGCCGCTCGACGCCATTGCTTCCTCGCGCGGCCGCGAAGCGTCGCCCGTGTAAATCACTCCATTGATCACCGCGAGATCTGCGACACTTTGGATTCCTTGCACGTCTGCGCTCCGCACAGTCTGGATTTCGCCCCAGCCCGGTATCAGGTACAACGCCATGCCGACAATCACGAGCACCCAAAACGCTCCAGCTCCGATCGCGATACCAATCGCCAGCTTCCTCATTTTTCTATTCCCGCCTCGCCCAGAATCGTCAGCAACACGCGCTGCATTCCCATTTCGCGGCCCATCGGGTCATACCATTCACCGAGCGTGTGCGTTCCACCGGCCGCGCCGCCGCAACCAAGCGCAATCGCCGGAATTCCCATCGAAAGCGGAATGTTCGCGTCCGTTGACGAACGCTCAGTCCGCGACTGATTGCCGAGAAATCGATCCGCGGCCTGTAAACTCTGCAGCAGCGGCGAATTTTCCGGCAATTCTCCTCCCGGCCGCGCGCCCAGCACCTTGCTTTGCATATCCAGTTTGCTCGCGTCGCCCGAAATGCCGCGAGCCAAAGCCGCCGCCATTTCCTGCCGCACGCCCTCGCGAATCGCGTCCTTCAACGCTGCTTCGACGCGCCCAATTTCCGTCTCGCGCTCGCTGCGGATGTCCACCTTGATCGCCGCGCGCTCTGGAATCGCGTTCACCGATTCTCCGCCTTCGATCGTGCCGATATTAAACGCCGTCCGCGGGCTGCCCGGCACGTCAACCGTCTTCAGAAATTGCGAAATCCCCCGCGCCATCGCGTCAATCGGATTCGGCACGCCGAAATCCGTCCAGCTGTGTCCGCCGGGACCGGTGACGACGATTTCGATCCGCCGCGAAGCGAGCGCTTGCGTCACAACGTAATCCGTCGCGGCCCCGTCCAGCGCGATGACGCTTTTCAGCCGCCCGCCGAGATCTTCCACCAGTTTGCGCACGCCGCGAAGATTGCCTTCGCCCTCTTCTCCCACGTCCGCCGCGAACAATAATGTCCGGCGCGTCGCCACGCCGCCTTCGCGGATTGCACGCGCAACTCCCAGCAGCGTGGCCAGCCCCGTGCCATTATCCGCCACGCCCGGCGCGTACAATTTTCCGCCTCCGCGCTTCACGCTCACATTTGTGCCTTCGGGAAAAACGGTATCGAGGTGAGCGGTGATCAAAACAATTTCGTCGCGAGCCGAGCCCTGCAACTCGCCAATCACATTTCCAACCTCGTCCGTCCGCACCGTCAATCCCGCGGCAGCCATTGCCTTTTTCACGTACGCGGCGCGATTCTCTTCATGAAACGGCGGCGCGGGAATTTCGGTGATGCGGACTTGTTCCTCCGTCACCCAGCCGGAATTTTCCTTCAGCCACTGCAATGCGGACTTCACCTGCGCAGTTTGAAAAATCGCATCGTTAACAGTGCCCGATTGCCGCGCCATGCGGTGGGATTCGTTACCGCGGCCGGCATTCGGAATTGTGGAAGATCTCGGCATTGCGCAAAGGATTTCGCAGGCGGCAAACGCGAAAAAGACGCAAACTTGAATCCGCAAAGCGCGCGCGGCCCGGTCAGCCAGTGTCGGCCAAAGCCAACCGCGCGTCAAATGCCGTGTGAAGCGCAACGCATCACGACGAACGATGGCACCCACGAACTATTTTCCGCACAACGCGTGAATCTCGTCGTCCGTCAGCACGCGGCTGGATTTTTTTGCCGCATCCAAAACTCGCGCCACCGTTTCGTCGCTTGCCGCCACGCCGTGACGTTCCAGCCAGTAAATTACATTGGACTTTCCGCTGAGCGGCCCGATCTCGATCACTTGCTCAAGCCCAAATAGATGCGCCGGAACCCCGCTGTAAATTGAGTTTGCCATCATCGCGTCATTCTTGCGGAACGCCTTGATGATAGCCGCCGCGTGCACGCCAGTCGCCGTGCGAAACGCGTCGCGACCAATCACGGGATAGTTGGGCGGAATCGTCGTGTGCGTCGCCCGCGCGACCTTCTCGCAATATTCCTTCAATCGCGAAAGGTCGCGGTCGATTAGTCCCAGCAGTTTCAGATTCACGAGCATCAGTTCCATCGGCGTATTTCCGACCCGTTCGCCCAGCGAATTCGCCGCGGCATGCACTTGATCCGCTCCCGCCAATATCGCCGCCAGCGAATTCGCCACCGCCAGTCCGCGATCGCAGTGCCCATGCCAATCCACGCGAATTTTTTCCTTCGACCGCGCCACCACTTCCTCGCGTACAAATTTCACCAGCGCAAACGCACCTGCCGGCGTCGCATGCCCGACGGTATCGCACAGCACCGCCGCGCGCGCGCCGCACTCAATCGCCGTCGTGTAAAGCCGCTTCACCGTCGCGGCGTCGGTGCGAATCGTATCTTCCGTCACGTACATCACCTGCAGCCCCTGCGCCACGGCAAACTTCACAGCATTTTCCGTCGTGCGCACGAGGTGGTCCACCGTCCAGTCTTCCACCGTGCGCCGGATCGGACTGCTCCCCAGAAACGTCGCCGCTTCGATTCCAATTCCCGCCTTCTGCGAAATTTCCGCGATCGGCCGAATATCCGCTTCCATCGTGCGCGCCGCGCAGTTCGGGCGAATCTTCAGCTTGCCGCGCACAATTTCGCGCGCCAGCGATTCCGTATCCGCATACGCGCGCGGTCCCGCGCCGGGCAATCCGATATTTACCGAATCAATGCCCAGCGCTTCCATCAAATGCAGGATTTCGATTTTTTCTGCGATCGGAGGATCGAAAACGGAGGGGTTCTGCAAACCGTCGCGCAGGGTCTCGTCGTCCAGCATGACCTTGCGGCCCGCGGAAAACTGCCCCGGCCCCTGCAGGTTCCAGTCGAAAATCAGTTCTTCGCTGATCTGCATGCCGGATTGTTGCGCGTTTTCACTCAGTGGCCTTCTCCGACGAAGCTCTTACGTGCGTAGCGTGAAGCTGTGCGACAGTTCAGCGAGGTTCGGTTTGTAAATCGTCTTGCAAAATTCGCAGCGGTAAATCTCCATTTTCAGACCGCCCACGAGCGCCGCGATTGCTTTCGGATAATCGTAGTAGCGCTTCAAATGGCCGCAGCACACTTTTCCCTTTTCGTCTTTTTCATCGCAAGATCGTTGTCGCGGCTTCCGAACTTTCACCTTCGGAGTCCTACTCTCCGTGGTTTCCGCTGCCGGAGTTGCCGTTGCTGCACCCGTTTCTGACATGCGTCTAGTTTCCTCTCAACTTATTTATACACTAATTTTGCGCGGCACTTCCAACGTGCTGATTCTAGCGTTTGCTCACCGCTCCGGCGTCCGGATATTCCACTGACGCCAGATACAGCCCCTGCGGCGGCATGGTCATCCCGGATCTCGACCTGTCCTTCATTTCAAACAGTGCCGGAATTTCCTCTGGCCGCAATTTCCCACGTCCTACGTCGAGCAACGTGCCTACGATCTTGCGGACCATGTACCGCAAGAAAGATTTCCCCTGAACAACGTAAATCAGTTCCACTGTGTCGTCGTCTTGCACCCCCGCCGCGTCGGAGTTGCTCAATTTCGTCGGTGCCAGCTCTTGCGCGTGAATCGTTCCTAGGAATCCCGGCCCGCAGAGAGCGCTTCCCTTCCTTGCATAGAATTGCGAACTGAAAATCTCGCGCGTTAGCAGACGCGTCTTATCCGTTTCCTCATCGCCTGACGACGCCGCGAACGACGAAAAATCGTGAGCACCGGTGAAGTAACCCGCGGCCTCGACCATCGCCGGCACATCAAGTGGGAACGGATCGTGCGCGACGTATTTCCGATCAAACGGAGAAAGCACCCTCCCGCGGTAAATCCGGTATTGATATGTTTTCGCGACGGATTGAAACCGCGCATGAAATGCCGGCGCAGCCTCTTCGCATTTCAGCACGCGTATCGTCGGCGGCAGCAGCGCATTGAACCCTCGTTTCAGATCGTCCGGCGCCAGCCGCGTTTCCGTGCAAAAACTTGCAACCTGTCCTAGCGCGTGCACGCCCGAATCCGTGCGGCCAGCGCCGAAAATTTCTGTTTCCTGCTGCGTCAGCATGCGCACCACGTCCATCAAGCTGCCCTGGATCGTCGGCAGCCCGGGCTGCGCCTGCCAGCCGCAGAAATCAGAGCCGTCATAGCAAATTGTCAGTTTGAAATTGCGCATGCGCAGCGATTATCGCACGGGAGGGCGAGGAACCTTGCCGGCGGAATTCGGACTACAGGGCGGCGCGCACAAATCGGCTGCCGGGTTTGACGGCGGCGCTGCCCGCGCGGCACAGCGGACATTCATCGGCCTGATAGCTTTGAATATCGAGTTGAACCAGCGATTCGGCTCGCACCGGCAATTCCAGCCGCCCCTGGCTGCGGTCAATGATCGCGCCTGCGGCGACCACGCGGCCCCCGGCTTCTTCCACGACGCGAATCGCCTCGAACGTCGAACCGCCCGTGGTCCACACATCTTCAACGACCAGCACAGGCTGCCCCGGCTCGATCGAAAATCCGCGGCGCAAGCTCATCCGCCCGGTCGCGTCCCGCTCAACAAATATCGCCGGCACGCCCTTCCCCGGATGCGTGGGACCCAGCGCCCGGGCCACTTCATGCCCCAAAATCACCCCTCCCAGAGCGGGTGACACAACGCAGCCGATTTCCAGTCCCGCGAATTCCGCCGCTAAAAGCGTTCCCAGCTGCTCCGCATAGAAGGGATACTGCAATATCAGCGCGCACTGCACGTATGTATCACTATGGAGCCCGGACGACAGCTCAAAGTGGCCGTGCCGGATCGCTCCAACGGAGGACAATATGTCCATGACTTCTTGCGGTTGCATCATTTCCTCGGTTTCCGCGGGTAGCCTACGGCCCGATGGATTCGTTGTCAAGGAACGCCGACGCTGCTAAACTTGGGCCGCTCAGATTCAGCTAATTTCAGCAGCCTGCACTTTCCGTGTAGCGGCAGCACGCACCTCGAAGCTCACTGGCAGGCGAAAAACTTGAAACAAACTGCGGCTTCGGGACGTTTAACTCATTGAGATTAATTGCTCTGCATTGTCGGATACCCACAGCGGGAAAGGAATAGTGAATGATGCGTAAGTATATGCGTACGTTTGGAGCTCTGACGCTTGCCCTCGCCGTGACGCTCGGGCCGGTTGCCCCCGTTTTCGGCCAACAGCAGGGCCAGTCCCAAAACCAGCAGCAGAACCAGCAACAGACTCCGCCGCCGGTTTCACAGCAGGTCGCTAATCAAGCCGCGCAGCAGCAGGCATCACAGCCCACCGCGAATTCCACGCAGGGTGGGCCGCCGCCGGCGCCGCCGCAAGCCAAAGGCACGTCTGACGCGGCGCCATCGACTTATTCGCATGGCAATCGCGCTTTTCCCGACATCATCAAGCCTTATCAGGAAATGCATGTCCCGGCGCCCGACATGAACAATTCCAAGCACCTGGCGGATTTCATCTCCAACGGGAAGATGCGCATCAGCGTGCAGGACGCCATCACTCTGGCGCTGGAAAATAGCATCGACATTGACGTGGAACGCTACGCCCCGTGGATCTCCGAGGCGAACTTACTGGCCTCGATGTCCGGATCGGGCAACCCCGGCGGACTGAGCTTCGATCCCATCCTGCAGGTTCTCGGCGAAGTCTCGCAGAGCGAAACGCCGGTCGTGAATCCGCTCACCGCGGGAACTGGAACCACAAACAGTTTTTCGTCCATCGGCACGCACCAGGTGATTGCGAACTTCAGTTACAACCAGGGCTTCGTCACCGGTACAAACCTGACGGTCACGCAGAGCAACACGCGTTCATCCAGCACCCAATCGGCGAACGTTTTCAACCCATTCGTACAATCGACGATGAGCGTGCAATTGACGCAAGAACTGCTGAATGGATTTGGCCTGGCCGTGAACGAACGTTTTATCAAGGTCGCGAAGAATAACGTGAAAATCTCCGACCTGGCATTCAAACAGCAGGTCATCACCACCGTCACCAACGTGGAGAATGACTACTGGAGCTTGGTGTTTGCCATCAAAAACATCGACGTCGCGCAACAAGGCGTGGATTCCGCCCAGCAACTTTTCGATTCAGACAGCAAACAGGCGGAAATCGGCACCATGGCGCCTCTGGATGTTACGACCGCCAAGGCACAACTCGTCACGGCGCAAACCGTCCTGATCACGGCGCAGGGCGCCCGTCGGCAGGCCGAAGAAGTCTTGTTGGCCGCCATCACGCGAAACCCGCTCGCGTCGACCATGCAGAATTTTGAGATCGTGCCGACCGACAACACGTACATTCCTGAAGAAGTGGAAAAAGTTCCCCTCGATCAGGCCGTTCGCGAGGCTCTCGGCAACCGTCCGGACTATCAGGAACTTGTCGTCAATCTGAACAGTGACTCGCTGAACGTCGCGGCCACCAAGAATGAATTGTTGCCGACACTCAATGTCACCGGCAGATACGGCTGGACCGGTCTGGCGGGCACGCAAATTTCCAACGGTTCGGTGATTCCCGGTGAATTTACGGCCGATTTGAATGATCCGATCGTGAATGCGTCAGGAACCCCGATTCCTGGAGAATTCCTTCCGGAGGCAGTGTTTGGCGCTCCCTCCACATCCCACTCCGGCCTGTCCAACGCCCTCAGTGAGATCCTGCACGATCAATTCCCGAACTACGCCGCGTTTTTCCAGTTCACGATGCCCATCCGCAACCGCGCGGCGCAGGGCGCCAACGCGGCTTCCATCCTCACACAGCGGCAGGATATGACCAGACTGCAGCAAGCACAGAACAACATAGTGCTGGCGATTCGTGAAGCGCAGATCGCGCTGGAACAGGCGCGCGCCACGCTTACTTCCGCGATTCAGTCCCGCGAACTGCAGCAGGAATCGCTGGATGCTGAAGTGAAAAAGCTGAACCTCGGCGTTTCAACCACGCTGAACGTTTCGATCATCCAGAATCAGCTGCAGGCCGCGCTGGGTACCGAGCTTCAGGCGCGCGTCAATCTGGTCATCGACAAGGTTAACTTCGATAACGTAATGGGACGCACGTTCTCCGCCAACGCCATTACCGTGGCGAAATCCAGAAACGCAGCGCCGGCGCTCGGCCATGAAACTCTCATTCCGGGCACGCATGTGGATGGCTCGATCGATCAACATCAGTAACGAATCTTCGAGTCCAAATTTCAACCGCCGGCCAGAGACGTTTCTGGCCGGCACTTTTTTCGTCAGCTTGCTCGCGCATTTGCTTGCTCGTCGTAATCCGCTGCCGTAAACTCAGTTTTGGAGATTTCCCGCGGCCGCACAGGCTGCGCGCAGCTTGGGAGCAGATCACATGAGCGAAAAACGGGCGCCCGGCCCCGGCGTGATTGACGCAGCCGATCCGGCAAACAGCCACAAGCAGGCGAATCGTGAACCTTCCGCGCAGGAAAAAGACTGGGAAGAAAACGTCCTGAACCCCACGCTCGCCAAATCTCCGGAGCGTCAAGCCGAATTCACCACCACTTCCAGCTATCCGATTCGCCGCCTTTATACGCCGGCAGATCTAACCGACTGGAACGCCGAAACCGATCTTGGCTTTCCCGGCCAACCTCCTTACACCCGCGGCATTCACGCCACGATGTATCGCGGCCGCCCCTGGACGATGCGCCAATTCGCCGGCTTCGGCACGGCGGAAGACACCAATCAGCGCTTCCGCTACTTGCTCTCGCAGGGCCAGACCGGGCTTTCCACCGCTTTCGATTTGCCCACACTGATGGGATACGACTCCGATCATCCGCTTTCCGAAGGTGAAGTGGGCAAGTGCGGCGTGGCCATCAGTTCGCTCGCGGACATGGAAGTTCTGTTCGATCAGATTCCGCTCGCGGACGTCACCACTTCCATGACCATCAATTCGCCCGCGGCAGTGATTTGGGCGATGTATCTGGCCGTCGCCGAAAAACAACGCGCGGACTGGAAGAAACTTTCCGGCACGATTCAGAACGACATCCTGAAGGAATACATCGCGCAGAAGGAATACATCTATCCTCCCGCGCCGTCCATGCGGCTGGTGATCGATACCTTTGAATTCGGCATGAAGCACACACCGAAGTTCAACACCATTTCCATCAGTGGCTATCACATTCGCGAAGCCGGCTCGACGGCAATTCAGGAGCTCGCGTTTACGTTGCGCGACGGCATCGAATACGTGGATTGGGGCGTCCGCCGCGGCATGGATGTGGATGCATTTGTCCCGCAACTGTCTTTCTTCTTCAACGCGCACAATGATTTTTTTGAGGAGATTGCAAAGTACCGCGCCGCGCGGCGCATCTGGTGCAAAGCGATGAAGGAACGATTCGGCGCGAAGAATCCGCGCACCTGGGCGCTGCGTTTCCACACGCAAACAGCGGGCTGTTCCCTGACCGCCCAGCAGCCGTACAACAACGTGGTGCGCACGGCGATTCAGGCGCTGGCCGCGGTGATGGGCGGCACGCAGTCGCTGCACACCAATTCTCTGGATGAAGCCTGGGCGCTGCCGACCGAATTTGCGGCCACCGTCGCGCTGCGCACCCAGCAAATCATCGCCAACGAAACCGGCGTCACAAATACGGTGGACCCTCTTGGCGGCTCATACTTCGTCGAAACGCTCACCAACGAAGTCGAGCGCGGCGCGTGGGACTACATCGAGCGCATAGACGCCCTCGGCGGGATGGTCGCGGCCATCGAGCGCTCCTATCCGCAGCGAGAAATCGCGGAAGCCTCATACAAGTATCAAGTGGCCGTCGATAAGAAGGAAAAAATCATCGTCGGCGTGAATGATTATGTCTCCGGCGAAAAGCCGCTCGAAATTCTGCAGATTGACGAATCTGTTGCCCAACGGCAGGCCGTCCGCCTGAAGAAACTTCGCGCGGATCGGTCCACCGCGGAGGTCGAGCGCCGCTTGGCGGCGTTGCGCAAGGCCGCCGAAGGCACGGAAAATATGATGCCGTACATCTACGACGCGGTGAAGGCATACGCCACGGTCGGCGAGGTGTGCGATACGCTGCGCGAAGTCTTCGGCGCATTTGAGGAAGTCGCGATCACTTAGCGCCAATTCTTTGCCGGCTCACTTTTTAACTCAGAAACTGAGGCTGCGGCTGAACTACACTCCTGCGCCGCTTTCGAGTATTCTCTTTCCGTATGCCTGACCGGAAAATTCGCGTCCTGATCGCCAAGCCCGGCCTTGACGGCCACGACCGCGGCGCGAAAATCATCGCCCGCGCGCTGCGTGACGCCGGTATGGAAGTGATCTATACCGGCCTTCGCCAGACGCCCGAGATGATAGCCTCTTCCGCCATTCAGGAAGATGTGGACGTCATCGGCCTAAGCGTCCTCAGCGGCGCGCACAATACGCTCTGCCCGCAACTGATGGGCTTGCTGCGCGATAAGGGCATGAATGACGTGATGGTTCTTCTCGGCGGCATCATTCCCGAAGCCGATATTCCCGCTTTGAAGAAAGTCGGCATCGCCGAGATTTTTCTTCCCGGCACTTCAACGCAGGATATCGTCAGCTACATCCGCGAGCATCTCCAGCCCAGGGCCTGAACTCACATGCACGACGAATCAAGTCCACGTCCGAGCGAACTGCTTCGGATGCCCGCGCCGCTCGTCCGCCATCAGGAAACGACGCTGGAAATTTCTCACCGGGAAAAAACCCTGCTCATCCAGCTCGTCGCTGAAGATAGCTTTCCCCGGCTCACCTATTCGACGCTCTACAAATTGAAAGCTCAGCTCGTGGCCCTGCGCGATGACGCGAATCTTTCCGCTGCCGTCATTACCGGCAGCCACATCTGCTTTTGCGCCGGCGCCGAAATCGCGGAACTCGGCGCTCTGCGGGGCGAACAGGCTTTGCGGTTCGCCGAGCTGGGCCAAAGCGTCACGTCCGCCATCGAGCGGAGCGAAAAACCGGTCATCGCCGCTATCCGCGGTTACTGCATGGGCGGAGGATTCGATCTGGCGCTGGCCTGCCAAATGCGCATCGCCGCGCCCGACTCCGTTTTCGCGCATCGCGGAGCCGCGCTGGGGATCATGACCGGGTGGGGCGCCACGCAACGCATGATGCGCGTCGGCGGTCCCGGCGGCCGCCGCGTCGTCACCGAGCTCATGACAACCGGCCGCAGCATCACCGCCCAAGAAGCGCACTCGCTGCGCCTCATCAACCACATAGCTCCAAAAGATAGCGTCGTCGACGCAGCCGTTTCCCTCGCCTCTCGCGCGAAATCCTCGACCGATTTGCCCTTGTAGCCCGCACTCGTTTTGCAGGGGCGGGGATGTTCTGACCAGGTGCCGCACAATTCCACTGACAACAGCACACGGCTCTGCTCGTGGCGGAAGACGCGGCAAATCATCCAGAAAAGCCCCGGGGCTCAGGAGGCACCCGCGGCCTACGAAACCGCCGCTAGCGGCTGGCGACAAGGACGTGCAAAAACCCAATGTTTCACCACTGCACCTTTCCACCACTGTGGCTGAAAGGTGCAGTCAAAAGAATCATTGCCCATAAATATTAAGGTGGAGATGGTTTGGTCACCGTCATGTCAAGTCATCCATGCCCAGTCACGGCTGACTAAACATAAGGTACTAAACCGAACGTTTTGGTAAATCAAAACCTACAAAACCTCACGCCGCTTTTGACCTCACATGACCCTGACGAAACCCCCATCGCAAATTTGATCCTCCACTCGGTGACCTTTTGGACGTTCGTGCGTCTTTAGAAGTATCGATTCCACTTGTTTACCGAGGGGAGCATCATTAAACTGCCCTCGGTAACCGAGGAGCTGAGCCCCAGATGAGCAAACCAAACGACCTGGTACAGGGAACGCTCGACTTGCTGCTGCTGAAAATCGTCGCGCTCGAGCCGCTGAATGGCTTCGCCATCAGCCAGCGGCTGAAGCAAGTTTCCGGCGAAGTTCTGCAAGTGAGTGACGGCTCGCTCTATCCCGCGCTGCACAAACTGGAGCAGGAAGGGTGGATCACCGCTGAATGGCGCGCCAGTGAAAATAATCGCCGGGCGAAATTCTATTCGCTGACGCGCGCGGGCAAAAAACATCTGGAACGCGAGGCGGCGAAGTGGAGCCGCCTGTCGGATGCAATTTCGCACGTCGTGCAACTGGAGAAGGCATAGGCCATGAGCCCTTCACGCTGGCGTTATACGATCCCCTTGCGGCTGCGCGCGATTTTTCATCGCGATGAAGTTGATCGCGAAATGAGCGACGAGGTGCAACAGCACCTTGACGCGCGAATCGCGGAGTTAGTTCGCGCCGGTATGACCGCCGAAGACGCGCGCTACGCCGCCAAGCGCGAATTTCGCGGAGTCGAACAATCCAAAGAGCAGTGCCGCGACACGCGCCGCGTAAACTGGGTGACGGATCTATTTCGCGATTTGCTCTACGACGTGCGCTTTGCACTGCGCTCGCTGCGCAAGAGTCCCGGCTTCACGTCCATTGCGATTCTCACGATTGCACTCGGCATCGGCGCGAACGCCGCCATCTTCAGCGTGGTGAACGCGGTTTTGCTGCGTCCGCTTCCCTACCCCACGCCGGATCGCATCGTCGCCGTGCACGGCATATCACCCGTGATGTTCGCGCAAACGCCCGATTTTCACTGGGAATGGCAGCCGTGGGCGGACAATACGCAATCGTTTTCAGACTTCGGCACCTACCAGCAAGGCGAATTGAACTTTGCCGCGGGCGGCATCGAGCCGGAAAGAGTTTCAGCAGCCGAAGTCTCGACGCATTTCTTTGACATTCTCGGAATTTCGCCGATGGCCGGGCGAACTTTTCTGAGCCAAGAAGAAATTCCGAATCATCCGAACGTCGCCGTCATCAGCGCGACACTTTGCCGCCGCTTCGGCCAGCCCCAGGACGTTTTGGGCCGAACATTTCTGATCAATGGAAAGCCAACGACCGTTGTGGGCGTGATGCCGTTTGGATTTGAGTTCCCGCAGAAAACTCTGATTTGGCTGCCAACGCCGTGGGGCTTAAGCAACGATGAAGCGCTTGTGACTCCCGCGATTTTTTTTCTGACCTTCGCGAGGCTGAAACCAGACGTGCCGCTCACGCGGGGCCAGACGGAGCTCGAAGCAATCGCGGAACAAGTTCGCAAAGAGTGGATGAGCAAAAATGCCGGACGACGACTGGCGAACATGCAACCCGTGGAGTTGACGAAACTTCATGACCGGCTTTCTCAATCGTCGCGACCGGCGTTGCTGGTTTTGCTGGGATCCGTCGGATTTGTTCTGCTGATCGCGTGCGCAGACGTGGCGAACTTGCTTTTGGCGCGCGCGGTACAGCGCCAGCGCGAGATCGCGCTGCGCGCTTCGCTCGGGGCGTCAAAAATGCGGCTGATCCGGCAGATGCTTACCGAAAGTTTGTTGCTATCCATTTTCGGCGGCGGGGTCGGGCTTGCGATCGGCTACTGGTCGCTGCGTTTGCTCCATCGTTTCATTCCGCAGGACATGCTTTTCGTGCAGCAAATCACGCTGGATTTGCGCGTACTGGCGTTTCTGTTCGGAGTTTCGCTCGCGAGCGGTTTGATTTTTGGACTGTTTCCAGCACTTCATGCGATGCGTGTGGACTTGAATGAATCGCTCAAGGAATCGGGAGCAAGCGCGCCTTCCCGACAATCCTTCCTCCGCCGAGCGCGTGGCCTGCTGGCGGTCGCGGAAATGGCGATGGCATTGGTGCTGCTTGTCGGAGCAGGCTTGCTGATGAAGAGCTTCTGGCGTCTGACCAATGTGGCCACCGGCTTCCAGCCGGAAAGCGTGATCACTGCGAAGCTTTCACTTTCGTCGCACGAGTACTACCAGAGCTCGCGCCGCGCCGAATTTTACGATGCCGTGCTGCGCCGCATTTCCGTTCTGCCGGGCGTGAATACTGCGGCTTTTTCCAGCGACCTTCCGTTCGGCAACAAGAATTGGATCAACTTCAAAATTGACCTGCAAGAGGAAACGCCTGCCCACCTGGCAAAACAAGACCAGAATTACGTTTCGATTTATAACGCAACTTCGGATTATTTCCGAGCGATGGGAATTCCGCTGCGCGCGGGCCGAGTATTCAACTTCAATGACGTTGCGAACGCGCCGCCGGTTGTAATCATCAACGAAGCGCTAGCGCGGCTTTTTTGGCCGAACGAAAATCCCGTTGGCCGTAAAATCGGTCTGCCGCACAACTTCGGCCAGCCAATACCGTGGGCGGAAATCGTCGGGATTGTCGGTGACACGAAGGAGCACGCGCTCGATAAGGCATCCGAGCCGGAATACTACATCCCGCTGCTGCAATCGCCGATTGGCGCGAGCTACCTGGCCGCGCGCATCTCCGGTTCACCATCGCTCGCCATCGAGGCGATTCGCCAAGCTGTCGCACAGGTCGATCCGACCATTCCGCTTTCTGAGTTCATTTCAATGAAGGATCGCATTTCCGATTCCATCGCGGAGCCGCGATTCCGCACTTTGCTGCTCGGGGTTTTCGCGGGACTGGCGCTGGTACTCGCGGCGGCGGGGATTTACGGCGTGATGTCCTACAGTGTGGCGCAACGCACACGCGAAATCGGCATCCGCATGGCGTTGGGCGCGGATCGCGGCTCCGTGCTGCAGATGGTACTTGCGCAAACAGCCCGGCTCACCCTGCTCGGCATCGCGATCGGACTCGCATCGTCCTGGGCGCTGACGAAGCTGCTCGAAAATTCGCTCTTCGGCGTGAAACCACATGACGCGCTCACGCTCATCGCGGTGTCGGTGCTGCTGAGCATCGTGGCGCTCGTGGCCAGCTACGTTCCCGCACGGCGCGCGATGCGAGTAGACCCGCTCGTCGCTCTGCGTTACGAATAGCATCCCCACCGCGCATGCGACGATAAATTCGTGCCATAATAATCGCCGCACGTTTCTCACGCGCCGGACGCTTCCTCCGTCGCGAAATATAAACCGCAAAACGAGGTCGCTGCATTGGCAAGCCCGGTCCTGGAAACGCGCGTCAGCCCTGACGACGTTAATTTCAAAAAGAACACCCGCGCACTCGTCGACCTGCTGACAGAAATCAAAAATCAGGAAGAGCGCATCCGCGACGGCGGCGGAGCAAAAGCAATTGAAGCGCAGCGCAAAAAAGGCCGCCTGACGGCCCGCGAGCGCATCGCGAAATTGATCGATCGCGGCACGCAGTTTTTTGAGCTTGGCGCATTCGCCGCGTTTGAGATGTACGAAGAATGGGGTGGCGCGCCCGCGGCCGGCACAATCACGGGTCTGGCTTACGTTTCCGGGCGGCTGGTGATGATCATCGCCAACGACGCCACGGTGAAGGCCGGCGCCTTTTTCCCGATGACGGCGAAGAAGGTAATCCGCGCGCAGAATATTTCCATCGACAACCACATTCCCACGCTGTACCTGGTCGATTCCGCCGGAGTTTTTCTGCCGCTGCAGGAGGATGTGTTTCCCGACACTGACGATTTCGGCCGCGTCTTCCGCAATAACGCCGTCATGTCCGCGATGGGCATTCCGCAAATTACGGCCATCATGGGCATGTGCGTGGCCGGCGG
>Ga0335078_10006532_pt1 | contig 17255 bp, 16 predicted proteins | sample Lox_Sample_32_FD_206711 | JGI IMG/M metagenome (GOLD analysis project Ga0335078, IMG submission 206711) | Soil microbial communities from Loxahatchee National Wildlife Refuge, Florida, United States - Lox_Sample_3.2 | ecosystem: Environmental > Terrestrial > Soil > Wetlands | place: USA... | reverse complement strand
GGGACGGCACGACGTGGGTCAAATCGTCGGGCTGGATCGAGCCGATCAAGGATAAGGTCCTTCCGCTGATCGACAGCGCCGCCAATAGCTATGTCACCGGCAACGCTGGTTGGCCCAAACGCACAGAGGCTTGCGACAAATCGTCTTAAGCGCGTTCGCGTGGCGCCGGTTCAGGCAGTTGGGCCCCAAAGAACCGGCATCCGGCGGCACTGGGGGATATTCCACGGCCGGCGCTCTTAACCCAGAGAGCGTCCGGGTGTGGCCATTTTCCTCCTAATGGGGCAAACTGATAGCCCCTGCTGGGCGCACCAGCGGGCCGGACTTCGTTTTCTTCACGAGTTCACAGGCTATTAATGCGCCGGGCGAGGTATTTCGGCGCAAATAAGGGAGAAGCGGCCATGCATTTGAAACACATCGCGCTCGGCCTGGCGGCGATAATTGCGGCGCCGGCCGCGGTTGCAACTGCCCAGGCGGCGGACGGGATTTACGTTCCACTGTTCACATACCGCACCGGCCCATTCGCCGGTTCCGGAATCCCGATCGCCAACGGCATGTCGGATTATTTGACCATGCTCAACGAGCGCGATGGCGGCATCGGCGGCGTCAAGCTCGTCATTGAGGAATGCGAGACCGGCTACGACACCAAGAAGGGCGTCGAATGCTATGACTCGGTCAAAGGCAAAAATCCCGTCGTCACCAATCCCTATTCGACCGGCATCACGCTGCAGCTGATCCCCAAAGCGGCGGTCGACAAGATTCCGATCCTGTCGATGGCCTACGGCCTCTCCGCCTCGGCCGACGGCAATCTGTTCCCGTGGATCTTCAATCCGCCGGCGACCTATTGGGACGGCGCTTCCGCCTTCATTCGCCACGTCGCCGATGTTGAGGGCGGATTCGGCAAGCTCAAAGGCAAGAAGATCGGCCTCGTCCATCTTGACGCGCCCTACGGCAAGGAGCCGATTCCGTTGCTGCAAGCGCTTGCTCAGGACTACGGCTTTGAGCTGAAGCTCTACCCGGTCCCGGTCGCGCAAATGCAGAACCAGTCCTCGCTCTGGCTCGATGTGCGGCGTGATCGGCCCGACTGGATCTATCTCCAGGGCTGGGGCGCCATGAATCCAACCGCCGTCAAGGAAGCGGGCAAGATCGGCTTCCCCATGGACCGGCTCGTCGGCGTATGGTGGTCCGGCAGCGATGACGACGCCCGACCGGCTGGCGCCGAGGCCAAGGGCTACTCTTCGCTCGACCTCAATGCCGTCGGCACCAATTTCCCGGTCATTCAGGACATCCTCAAATACGTCGTCGACAAGGGCAAGAGCCAGGTCACCTCGAAGGACAAGGTGGGCGAAAACTTCTATAACCGCGCCGTCTGGAACTCCGCCCTGGTCGCCGAGGCGATCCGCACGGCGCAGCAGATCACCGGTAAGAAGCAGGTCAGCGGCGAAGATGTGCGCCGCGGCTTCGAGTCACTCAACATCACTTCGGCGCGGCTGAAGGAGATGGGCATGGACGGCTTTGCCTCTCCGGTAAAGCTGAGCTGCGCCGACCACAACGGCCACGGCGGTATCTCGTTGGTGCAGTGGGACGGAAGCAAGTGGAACACCGTCAATCCGTCGGTGCAGCCGATCAAGGACAAGGTGTTGCCGCTGATTCAGAACGCGGCCGAAGACTACGTGAAGGCCAATGCCGGCTGGCCGAAGCGGACCGAACCTTGCGACAAGTCGTCGTAAGCGTCTGAACCTTCACTGCGCTCATTCCCGCGAACAACGCGGGAATGAGCGATTTTTGCCGAGAGCAACGCATGACCGGCTCCACGCCACTGCGATCTGCGCCGGCGGCAACGCCGGTTCCCGAGACCATCCTTTCGCTTAATAACATCGAGGTCGTCTACGACCGCGTCATCCTCGTTCTCAAGGGCGTGTCGCTCTTGGTGCCCGGCGGCGGCATTGTCGCGCTGCTCGGCGCCAACGGCGCCGGCAAGACCACGACGCTCAAGGCCATATCCAATCTGCTGCGCTCCGAGCGCGGCGAGGTGACTAAAGGTTCGATCGTGTTTGACGGCGCCGAAGTTCAGTCGCTGTCGCCCAACGATCTCGTCCGGCGCGGTTGCATCCAAGTGATGCAGGGCCGTTATTGCTTCGGCCACCTGACCGTCGAGGAGAATCTTCTTACCGGCGCATTCACCCGGCGCGACGCGTCGGCGGCGATCCGCGCCGATCTCGAGAAAGTGTACGCGTATTTTCCGCGTCTGCGTGAGCGGCGCCAGGCGCTGGCCGGCTACACGTCGGGTGGCGAGCAGCAAATGTGCGCCATCGGCCGGGCGCTAATGTCGCAGCCGAAGATGATTCTGCTCGACGAACCGTCGATGGGGCTTGCGCCGCAAATCGTTGAAGAGATTTTCACCATCATGAAAAACCTCAACCGAAGTGAGGGCGTCTCCTTTCTTTTGGCGGAACAGAACACGCATCTGGCGCTCAAATACGCGGGCTACGGTTACATCCTGGAAAACGGGCGCGTCGTGCTCGACGGCGCCGCCACGGCGCTGGCCGAGAACGAGGACGTCAAGGAATTCTATCTCGGCATTGCCGAAGGCCGGCGCAAATCGTTCCGCGAAGGCAAGCACTACAAGCGGCGCAAGCGCTGGCTGGCGTAAGCAGCGCGCACTATTCCGCGGCTAGCCCAAGCTTGAGCTTGACACGATCTAGGTCGCGGCTGACCAGCCGCATCACCTGCGCCGACACATCGCCGAGCAGCATGCGGTAGTGCGCGGTAGCGCGCGTCAAGGCGTTGTAGATCACGACGGCGGGGATGGCGGCGACGAGCCCGAAAGCCGTCGCCAGCAACGCTTCGGCTATCCCCGGCGCAACCACCGCAAGATTGGTGGTGTGGGCGTTGGAAATGCCAATGAAGCTGTCCATGATTCCCCACACCGTCCCGAACAATCCGACAAACGGTGCGGTGGACCCAATGGTCGCGAGCACGCCGGTGCCGAGCGAAATTTTGCGGCTGTTGGCGACTTCGACCCGATCGAGCTGTAAGACGATGCGCTCCTTAAGGCCGTCGGCAGGCATGTTCGCCGATAGCCGTATCTCGGCGACTGCCGCGTCCACGAGCTGCGCGGCGGCATCGGTTCCCTTAAGTAGTTGTTCGGCGGCTTGGCCGAGCGTCGTGGCGGCGGCGAGGATGCGCAGCGCCCGGCGCACGCGGCGGCGCGCCCTGCGCAGTTCGAAACTCTTGGCGACGAAGGCGGTCCAGGTGACCAACGATGCGAACGCGAGACCAATCAGGACCGCTTTTACCACCGCATCGGCGTGCAGAAACATGCCGAGCGGTGAGAGGTCGCGCGGCAATAGCGCTCCGCCGATTGTCGGTTCGGCCGCTTGCGGCGCAGCAGGTTGCGGCAGAGCCGCGGACGGCGTGGCCGCAGGCGAAGAGGGAGGCGCCGCATTCGCCGGCGGCGCCAGCGTGTCAGACGCAGATGGATTTTGCGCCAACACCGGCGCGTTCAGCGAAGGCGCCGCGAGCAGACACGCGATCGCGATTATGCGGCACCAATGCGGCGCGCGGCCGCATGCCCTAGCGGCCGCGCCTTCTGATTTCCAATTCACTATTCTAATCATGATTGAAAAACCAGCCATTGATGTGATGATAGCACGCGTCGCATTGGCCGTGCGCGTTTTGCGCCGGCTTATCACGTCGCGACTGTTCGCAGTCCTGGTGCGGCGGTGGCCAGCCTTGGTGCCTGATGTTGCTGGCTCTGACTAACAGCAAGCCCCGATCGCCGTTTCGACTCGAGTGGAAGCGTGCAAAATCACGACCGTGGTAAGCGGCCTGCACGGGGAAGGCGCCGCTTGACGCCAGATTGATTGCGATGACAGCTCCACAAATCGGCGGAAGCTTCGCAATACTTTTGTTTGTTGCCTTGCAAGTCATGTCGCTCACCCCGCCGTTGGGCTGCCGCCGATTATGAGATTTTTTTGGAGATGCCGATGAAAAAGCCGCGGCGCGGGCCGTATTGCGGCGCGAACACGCCGATGCCGGTGCCGTCGCGGATGACGTAGGTTGTATCGAACAGGTTGACGATATCGAAGCGCACCGTCACCGCGTTCGGGTCGTTGGGCAGCAAAAACTCGCGCGCGATGCCGAGATTGAATTGGGTATAGGGCGGTACGGTCGAAATATTGGCGTCGCCGCTGCGCAGGCCGCTGCCGTAGATCATTTCGGCGCTTAACCTCGTGCCGCACCAACGCCAGCCGCTGCTTCCAGGCAGCTCGAAAGTTTCGCCGGCATAAGCGGCGCGGCCGCAGAACTGATAAGAGCCGCCGGCGGAAGCGGTGACGAGCTGCGAGTGATCGGTATTGATCCAGTGCGTGTCGATATACTGAAGCTCGGTCAGGCCTCCGAGATCGGCAAGCGGCGTGACATTGTCGAACAGGTACTGATTGGAGACCACCTGCGTGGCTCTTTCCTGGCTGATCGCCAGATTGGCGTAGGCCTGAAAGTAGCCGCTGTGAAATTTGCCGCTGAACTCGACACCCTCGACATAGCCTTTCGCGTAGTTGAAGGCACTGAGCACCAGCGCCTGGCCGAAATTGCCGTTATCGATGAGGTCGGTTGCGATCTTGTAGTAAGCATCGATCCCGAGATCGAGATCGGTGCAATCCTTGGCCGCGGGCTTGCTGCAGCCGAACGGAATATTTTGGTCGACGCCGGCGTCGAAATAATGCGAGCGTTCGGGGAGCACCGGGCTGGCGCCGCCGCTCACCGGCGCCCCGGTCGTGCCGTTGAACAGCCCGATGTTGGCGGGAGCCGCTTCCACCAGCACCGGCGGCGTGAAGTAGCGCGCGTAGCCGGCGTGAAACGTCGTGTACTCGAACGGCTTATAGGTGAAATTGATGCGCGGGCTGAGCTGATTGGCATCCACAAATTGCCACATCTGATCAAAGCGGAGCCCAGCGTTGATGGTGAAGGCGTTAGTCACCTTCCACTCGTCCTGCACGTAGACGCCGGCGAGCCAGCCCTGCGCGCTGACGTTATCGGTAACCGTGAACGGCGCATCGATGGCCACTCCCGCCGGGGCCGGCTCGACCAGCGACGAATTGCCGACAAAAGCTTGTTCGTTGCTGAGGGTGAAGCCGCCGCGCAGCGTGTGCGCCGGATTGATGACATAGGAGCCGTCGCCCGCAACACCGTTGGTGTAGGACGTGCGCTCAATGGTCGAGGCAACCCCGTTGATGAGTAGGTCGCCGATCGGGTCCGGCGTGTAGCGCAATTCGCTGTAGCGGGTGAAATAGGAGAGCTGTCCGTCTAAGCCGTTCTGCGATTTCTGTGCCGCCAGCACCGCGTATTGGGTGAATTCGGTCTGATTTTCATTGAGGTTGGCCGAATTGAAACTGGTAACGCCGAAAGCGCTAGTTACCGGCGGATTGCCGTTGAGCCCAACCGGCTGGCCGGGATTATTTGGAATCTGGAAAGCGTTGTACGACGTGCCGGAAATCAGGCTTATTCGCATCGTCGGATCGACGAACGTCGACAGGTAGGCGAAGCCGCGGTCCTGCTGCGAGAAGTCGTGGATTGGGGAGTAAGCCGGCGTTGGGGGTTCGAGGCCCCAATTGGTCTGCAGGTAGCGGCCGGTGAAGAAGTATTGAACTCCCGAGAAACAATCGGCGCCCGACACGGTATGTGCGCCGGGCGCTGGCGGCGCGGTGGGGCACGTACTGCCGAAAGTGCCGCCGTACTCGAAATACGGCGTGAGCATTCCCTGGCTGCCGCCATAGACACCGACGGTGCCGGAATTGTTGAAAATGTCGGCGCGCGTCGTGATATCGACGAGACCCACCGTGCGCATGCCGAACTCGGCCGGCAACGCGCCGGTGACCAAGGCGATGCTGCCGATGTACTGGGCGTCGAAAATGCTGCCGAAGCCGGTCACTCCGTCCGGAAGCATGACGCCATTGATCCGGTACTGCACGTTGGCATGATCGTTACGGACGTGCAGCAGCCCGCTCGCCGCCGAATCCTGCGACACTCCCGGCGCTTGCAGCAGGATTTTCTCAACCGGCGCGTTGTCGCCCTGCGGCAGCGCCTCGATCGTAGTGTGGCTGATCACGTCCGACGTGGTGCCGTTCGTCGTATAAAGGTTTGAGCGCGCCTGATCGAAGGCGCTGGATTTGGCTTCGGCGGCGCTGACCGGGAGGGGCGGGGCGGCCGTCGGCTGCGGGCGCGTCGCTTGTTTCCGCGGCTTCGGTTTCTCCTTCGGCGCGCTGACCACGACTTCGGGAAGCAGCACTTGCGCCGCAGTCGGCGTGGCCAAAGTCACCGACGCCAATAGCGCCAAAGCGCACGGGAAAAACTTACGGGGAATTCTGCAAATGTCGATATACATGGCACTTCGCCGTGAAGTGAGCCCAAGGGGTCGGCTAGAAACGGCGGTCGTGCTGATACGTGGGGAGCCGCCGCGAAATGGCGGCGGAGAAGATCAGCTAGACCGGAGTTCAGGTGAGCGGCGGAGCGCGGGATTGAAACGCCAGCCGGCGGAAGACGACGAAAACTGGCGCATTGCTGATGAAATGTTCAACGGCGTTGGATACCGACGGAACCGGCAGCACCGGCGCCTGGGGCACAAACGAATTCGCCGTCAGAAAAACACTGGCGCAGATGGGGCAATAATCGTCATCGCCGCCGGCGGTGCCCGGCTGCAGGGCGACGAGTGATTGCGAGGCACGCCCAGCCGTGGCCAGCGCCACGCCCGCCGCATCGGTCCGTGCGACTCCTTCAAGATGAACGTGCCCAAACGAGACGGCGAGTTGAATGGCAAGCGCGAACATCGCCAGCCAACTTCCGACCCGTCTGCGGCGACGAAGCGAAAACATGCTTTAGCTCAGGACCGTTAATGCACCGGCGATGGCGGTGACGATTGTCAGCGCGGCCGCAGTGATAATCGCGCCAGGCGCCGGGTCCGTCCAAAAGGTAGTTGCCCACAACATGATGGTGAGCACCGCACACGCGAAACCCAGAAGCTTTGTCGTTAAGTTCATAGCACTCCACCACCATTGAATGAGAAGTTCACGTGACCTGATAGACTCAGGGCGGCCGTGCGGACGCGAAGGGATCGAGTACTCCGAAAAGCCGCGTCAACGTCCTCGCGCATTGCCGGCGCAAACATCGCGACAACGCCGAAGATCAGCTACGACCGGAGTTCAGGCGAGCGGCGGAGCGCGGGATTGAAAGGCCAGCCGGCGCGGCGCGACGAAAATTGGCGCGTTGTGGCTGAAATGCTCGACGAGGTTGGAGGCCGAGGGCAGCGGCAGCACCGGCGCCGCCGGCACGAACGAATTGGCCGTCAGATAGACGCTGGCACAGATGGGGCAATAATCGTCCTCACCGTCGCCTTTGCCCGGTTGCTTGGCAAGGAGGGATTGCGAGGCGTGCGCAGCCGTGGCCAGCGCCAAGCGCGCCGGATCGGTCCGTGCAATTCCTTCGAGATGAACGTGCCCAAAGGAGACGGCAAGCTGAAGGGCAAGCGCGAAAAGCGCCAGCCAGGTGCCGAAGCGTCTGTCGTAACGCAGCCAACGCATGGAAGCGCCGCTCACCCTCGCGCGGTTGGATCAGAAATTCTAGCTGTGTAACGGCAACGAACGCAAGAGCAAATCCGCCGGCGCCGGATTTCGATCAGCGGAAGCCGGCCTCGATGATCACGCCCTTGGGCGGCGGCATGTTTTCCGGCACGAAAAAGTCCTGCGCCAGTTTTTGCGCAGGATCGACCCGGTATTGCTCGAAGTCAGTCACGCCGTTTTCGGCCAGCACATTATCGTCAATGAGAAATTTGCCGGAAAAGTCGCGCGCCGGCTTGTTGAAAATGACATAGGCCGCGTCGGCCATGATCTGCGGTTTGCGCGATTGCCGCATGAGGGCGTCGCCGCCGAGCAAATTCTGCACCGCCGCGGTCGCGATCACCGTGCGCGGCCAAAGCGCGTTCACCGCAATGCCCTTGTTGCGAAGCTCGCCGGCGAGTCCGAGCACCACCAGACTCATGCCGAATTTGGCCATGGTATAGCCGGTATGCGGCGCAAACCATTTCTCTTTCATGTCGAGCGGCGGCGAAATCATCAGGATGTGCGGATTTTTCGCCTTTTCCAGGTGCCCAATCGCCCATTTCGAGACGACGAAAGTGCCGCGCGCGTTGATCTGGTGCATGAGGTCAAAACGCTTCATATCGGTCACGGTCACTGGCGTCAGCGAGATGGCGCTGGCATTGTTGACGACGATGTCGATGCCGCCGAAATGCGCCGCTGTCTTGTCGAGCGCCTCTTTGACCATCCGCTCGTCGCGCACGTCGACTACGAGTGGGAGCGCCTTGCCGCCGGCGCGTTCGATTTCTTCCGCCGCCGTGTAGATTGTGCCTGAAAGCTTTGGATGTGGCTCCGCCGTTTTTGCGGCGATCGCGACATTGGCGCCGTCGCGCGCGGCGCGCAGTCCGATCGCGAGCCCGATGCCGCGCGAAGCTCCGGTGATAAACAGCGTTTTGCCAGAAAGCGACATCTTACGTCCTCATTTTTTACGCGCGAAAAATGCGGCAAAGGCCGTGCGCGCTTCCTCCGATTGCAGAAGCTCGGCGAAATGTGAGCCTTCGGCCTCGATACGTTTGGTCACGTCCTCGATATCGCCGCGCATCAATTGCCGGGTCACGGCGAGCGCTCGCGGCGGCAATGCGGCGATCTCGCGCGCCGCGTTCATTGCGAAGCTATCGACCTCGGCTGCAGGAACGATCTTGTTGACCAGGCCTGCGTCCTTGGCCTCGGCGGCGGAGAGCGGTCGGCCCATCACTAAGAGCGAAAAGGCGCGCGCATGGCCCATGCGCACCGGCGCGAGCAACGTCGATGCGGCTTCCGGGAGGAGCCCGAGTTTCAGGAACGGGGTCGACAAGGTTGCGTCGTTGGCCATGACCACATGGTCGCAATGGAAGAGGAGTGTGGTACCGATGCCGACGGCAACACCGGCGACGGCGGCGACGATCGGCTTTTGGCAGCGCGCAAGAGCATCGAGAAATGAAAGCGCGGACCGATTCCAGGCGGCTCCGCCGGTTGCCGCTTGGGCAAAATCGCCGATGTCGTTCCCCGCGGTAAACGCGCCGGGCGCGCCGGCGACCACAATGCAGCGAATCGCGGCGTTGTGATTGGCGGCGAGCAACGCCTCCGTCATCTTTCCGTACATCGCAAGCGTGAGCGCGTTCTTTTTTTCCGGACGATTTATCCGGATGATGCGCAGCGCGCCCTCATCGTCCACAAGGATTTGCTCGGTCATTTCTTTATTTCCTAGATCGTGAGCCCGCGGTTAGCCCGCCCTAGCGCGATGACGGATCAGCTTGCCAATGGCGCGAAATTCGTCGCCGGCGGCGCTACGGGCCTGTGACTCGATGAGGCGATAGAGGCCGACGACACGCTCGCCGACGGGAGTAACCATGGCTCCGCCCCCGCGCACTCCACCGGTCTCGGCGGTGACCGCGGGCTCGCGCAGTGTCTGGTTGATCTCCTCTACCAGCAGCCAAGCGCGGCGGTAGGACATGCCCAAGGACCGCGCCGCGGCCGAAATCGAACCTGTCGAGCGAATGGCCTCCAAAAGCGCGATCTTGCCCGGGCCGATGCGCGCGCCGGAGGCCAAATCGATGCGGATCGAGAGGTGTGTGTCGGCCATTCGTCGATACCTTACGGACACCCGCGACGTCACGCCGATATGCGGCTTCCGTCAAGAGACTTTGTCCGGATCGGCCAGTCTGACCGCGCCGCCAAAACGAATGCGGCGGCCGAAGCCGCCGCAAATGCTTTGCGCGAGTGATGCCCTTTACTGGAAGAGCTTCATCGCGTTGGCGACGGTCTGCGCCACGCCCCAAAGGAGGGGGATGCCGACAAATCCCCAGGCCAGTAAAAGTTGCAACCCGTTGGTGCCGCTTGTTTGATCGGTCATGATGGTGTTCTCCCGTTACGCGCTGGCCGGTTTGCGGGTCAAAGAATCGCCAAATTCCTTGCCGGCTAGTGCTGCAGTTTGCAACGTCGTTGGTTCGTCAGCTTTCATATGGAAGCGCTGGTGGACCGCTCTGATGGCCAAATTACAAAAGAAGCCAATCACAAGCAGCCCGGCCATGATGTACATGGTGACATTGTAGGCCTGCGCCTTAGGCACGCCGTGGGTGATGTTGTATTCGCGGATGTAGTTCACCAGCACGGGCCCGAAGATGCCGGCCATCGACCAGGCGGTGATGAGAAGGCCGTGGATGGCGCCGACGTAGCGCGTGCCGAACATGTCTTTCAGATATGCGGGCACAGTGGCGAACCCGCCGCCATACATGCTGATGATCACGAGGAAGCACAGCACGAAAGCCTCGACGCTGCCAACCGCGCCGGTATACGGCACGGTGCAATACATCGCGAAGCCGAGCACCATGAACACGAAGTAGGTGTTCTTGCGTCCGATATAATCGGACGTGGACGCCCAGAAGAAGCGGCCCAGCATGTTGAATAGGCTCATCAGCCCGACGAAACCGGCGGCGGCGAGCGCCGTCACCTTGCCCGGGAACATTTCCTGACTCATTGCCGAGGCCTGGCCGAGCACGCCGATACCGGCGGTCACGTTGATGCACAGCACCGCCCAGATCAGCCAAAACTGCGGCGTCTTCAGCGCGTCGTACACATATACGTCGCTGGTGGTGATCAGCTTCGAGGCTTGTACTGGCGGCGTGTAGCCTTCCGGCTTCCAGCCTGGCGCGGGCAGGCGCACGATGAACGCGCCCACCATCATCCAGATGAAATAGACGATACCGAGCACGATGAAGGTCTCGGCTACGCCGACATGGCTCGGCGTCGAAAATTTGTTCATCATCCAGACCGAAAGAGGGGAGGCGATGAAGGCGCCGCCGCCGAAGCCCATAATCGCCATACCGGTCGCCATGCCCGGCCGGTCGGGAAACCATTTGATCAAGGTCGAGACCGGTGAAATGTAGCCAAGCCCCAATCCGCAGCCGCCGACCAAACCATACCCGAAATAAACAACCCAGATATTGTGGACGTAGACGCCGATTGCCGAGATGAAAAACCCGACCGCCCAGCATAAAGCGGCGGTGAACATCGCCCGCCGCGGGCCGCCTTCCTCGACCCAGCGGCCGAAGATCGCCGCGGAAAATCCGAGCACGAAGATGCCGATGGAGAAGATCCAACCGAGTTCAGGGATGCTCCAATCGCCCGGCGCCGATTTTGTGATGCCGATGAGCTTTGTCATCGGCAGATTGAACACGCTGAAAGCGTAGGCTTGGCCAATGCACAAGTGAATGCACAACGCCGCTGGTGGCACCATCCAGCGATTGAAGCCCGGTTTGGCAATAGTGCGGCTTCGATCAAGAAAGCCGAGAATGCCCCCAGATGCCCCGGCTTGCACCGCGGTCACAGTCATTAGTTTCCTCCTGCAGATTTTTTGTTTTCAAAAACAAACGCTTTTTTGCCTTACCTGCGCGTTGCGCGTCGGTGTCGCCTCATGCTTTCTATTCCGTCCCCGTCCGACTCGGCGGCGAAGCGCGCAAGCAGTCGCCAAAGACTCGGCGGCTCTGATGACTCAATCACACGTTCGGCTTTGATAGAAGCTCTCTATGCCACCATTGACAAAATATCGCATGCGATCGTTACCGCGGGCGGCGGTGCAGCAAGAGCCGTAAGCACCTGAAGTAATTGTTGTTTTTGTAGGAGATCGTACCCAGCGCGAGTAGGCCGGGCAAAAAGAAGCGCCGCCTTCGCAAGGTGGCAGAAGGAGCCGGCGCCGACGCGATACTGTTTCTTCTTACTGGAACAGTTCATCGCGTTGATGAGTGTCTGGATCACGCCGAGGCGCTAGCGGGATGCCGACGAAGGCCCAGGGGAGAAAAAGCTTCGCGCCGGTCGTGTCCGATTGCGTGTGATTGCTCATGACCCGTTGTCCTTGTGCGCGAGCTGGCTTGCCGGTGAGGCGCGCTGCTATCGCCACGCCGGGCGTCGGCCGCAAGCTAGCAAATGCCTGGATCTTATCGGGTGGGCGTTTCCGCCGGTGCTTCAGGCTTCATTTCCGGCAGCCGTTCGATCGCCATGCGGGCGACCGGGTCCAAGCCGTTGCCGCCCGCTTTGACATGCGCGACGATCTGGCTGCGCATCCGCGGATCCCAGAATTTTCTGATGTGATCGGCGGTGCCGGCGATGGCCGTCTCCCGTCCCTGGCTCTCAAAAAATTTGCTGATCTGATTTGCCATATAGATGAGCTTGTCGAGCGACGACATGTTAGGCGACGACATGGCTTCGGGCTTCTTTGCTTATGTCCTTGATACGCTGCGGATGCGCGAACACCTCAAATCCGTCATCGCGCGCTACGCCGATCAGCGTAATGCCAGCCGTTTCGGCGGTGCGCAAGGCGAGCGCCGTCGGCGCCGAGACAGCAACAATGAGCGGCGCGCCGATGGCCGCGGTCTTTTGCACCATTTCGACGGATACACGGCTAGTCAGCAAGACCATGCCGCCATCGCCGCGCGCGCCGTCGCGAAAGAGCATGCCGGCAAGTTTATCGAGCGCATTATGGCGGCCGACGTCCTCCCGCACTGCAACCAGACCAGCATCCGGGCGCCAAAATGCCGCGGCGTGTACCGCGCGAGTCTGCCGGTTCAAGTCCTGCCGGGGCGGCAGTGCCGCAAGCGCGCGCATGATCTCGGCCGGCTTAAACATCCCCGCATCGGTTACGCGCCGGATCGGCCGTATCGCTTCGCTCAAGCTGTCGATGCCGCAAAGGCCGCAACCGGTCGGACCGGCGAGATAACGGCGGCGGTCGCTCAGCGCCGCGGCGCGCGGTTCTGTCAGCCACATCCGCAACTCTAGTCCCGAATCGTGCTCGATGATGTCGAGTTGCCGGATATCGCCGGGCGAAGCGATGACGCCTTCGGTAAAGGAAAAGCCAAACGCAAAATCTTCAAGATCGCGCGGCGTCGCCATCATCACCGCGTAAGAGCCGCCGTCGTAAGTAAAGGCGACGGCGGTTTCCTCAGGAATAGTGCGCTTGCCCTCGGTCACTCCGCTGCGACGCCAGATCGTTGCGGCGACGGCGACCGTCGGCTCGCGCATTCGGCTACTCCGCCGCCTCGATCGCGGCGGCGATGCGCCGGCTCTTGCGCGCGAGATCGTTGTAATCCTCTTGCCACTGCGTCGGGCCGTTCGACGGCGACACCTGTACGGCGGTCACCTTGTACTCGGGACAATTGGTGGCCCAATCCGAATACTCGGTGGTGACGACGTTGGCCTGCGTGTCCGGATGATGGAAGGTCGTGTAGACGACGCCAGGCGCCACGCGCTCGGTGATCAATGCGCGCAACGTGGTCTCGCCGGCGCGGCTCGCCAGCTTCACCCAGTCGCCGTCGCGGATGCCGCGCTGCTCGGCGTCGTGCGGGTGAATCTCCAGGCGATCTTCCTTGTGCCAGACCACGTTGTCGGTCCGACGGGTCTGCGCGCCGACGTTGTACTGGCTGAGGATTCGGCCGGTGGTGAGCAAAAGCGGGAACCTCGCTCCAGTGCGTTCGTCAGTTGGGATGTATTCGGTGACGACGAATTTGCCCTTGCCGCGCACGAAGCCGTTCATATGCATGACCGGGGTGCCTTCCGGCGCCTTCTCATTGCACGGCCACTGGATGGAGCCGAGTTCCGCGACCCTCTGGAAGGAAACGCCGGCGAAGGTCGGCGTCAACCGCGCGATCTCATCCATGATCTCGGACGGATGGTCGTAGTGCATGGGATAACCCATGGCCTCGCTGATCATGCACGTGATTTGCCAATCCTCGTATCCATTCTTCGGCTCCATCACCTTGCGCACAAGCTGTATACGGCGCTCGGCGTTGATGAAGGTGCCGTTCTTCTCGAGGAAGGTGGAACCGGGCAGGAAGACGTGCGCGTAGTTTGCGGTTTCGTTGAGGAAAAGGTCCTGCACGACGACGCATTCCATCGCCGCAAGACCGGCGGCGACATGGTGCGTGTCCGGGTCGGATTGCAGGATGTCTTCGCCCTGGACGTAAAGGCCTTTGAAGCTGCCATCAACCGCGGCGTCGAGCATGTTCGGTATGCGCAAGCCCGGTTCGGGGTCGAGCGGCCGGTGCCAATCCGCTTCGAACATCTTGCGGAGAGGCTCATCGGCGATGTGGCGGTAGCCGGATAATTCGTGCGGGAACGAGCCCATGTCGCACGAGCCCTGCACGTTATTCTGACCGCGCAGGGGATTTACGCCGACGCCGGGCCGCCCGATATTGCCCGTCGCCATTGCCAGATTGGCGATCGCCATCACCGCGGTCGAACCCTGGCTGTGCTCGGTAATACCCAGCCCGTAATAGATCGCGCCGTTGCCGCCGGTGGCATAGAGCCGTGCCGCAGCGCGGATGTCTTCGGCGGGAACGCCGGTGACCTTGGCGACTTCTTCGGGACTGTTGCGCTTTTCCGACACGAAGGCGGCCCAGTCTTGGAACGCGTCCAATTCGCAGCGCTCGCGGACGAATTTCTCGTCGACCAGTCCTCCGCTCACGACCACATGCGCCAGCGCGCTCAGGATCGCGACGTTGGTGCCGGGCAGGGTGGGGAGGTGATAGGAGGCCTCGGCGTGCGGCATGCGCACGAGGTCGATCCGCCGCGGATCGATGACGATGAGCTTGGCGCCCTGCCGCAGCCGCTTCTTCAGCCGCGACGCAAACACCGGATGTGCGTCGGTCGGGTTGGCGCCGATGAGGATTACCACGTCGGTGTGCTCGACCGAATCGAAATCCTGCGTGCCGGCGGACGTGCCGAACGTGGTCTTGAGTCCATAGCCGGTCGGCGAGTGGCAAACGCGGGCACAGGTATCGACGTTGTTGTTGCCGAAGGTGGCGCGCACGAGCTTCTGCACGAGGAAGGTCTCTTCGTCGGTGCAGCGCGATGAGGTGATGCCGCCGATCGAGCCACGGCCGTATTTTCCTTGGATGCGCTTGAACTCGGAGGCGACACGTCCGATCGCCTCCTCCCACGACACTTCGCGCCACGGCTCGGTGATCTTCTCGCGGATCATCGGCTTGAGGATGCGCTCTTTATGATTGGCATAGCCCCAGGCGAAGCGGCCCTTGACGCAGGAATGGCCCCGGTTGGCCTTGCCGTCTTTGTACGGCATCATGCGAATAACTTCGTTGCCGCGCATCTCCGCCTTGAAGGCGCAGCCGACGCCGCAATAGGCGCAGGTCGTGATTGCCGACCATTCCGGCTTGCCCTTCTCGAGCATCGTCTTCTCGCGCAGCGAACCGGTTGGGCAGGCCTGCACGCAGGCGCCGCAGGAGACACACTCGGACTCGATGAATTTCTCATCCATCCCGGCGGCGATGATGGAGTCGAAGCCGCGCCCGGAGACGGTCAACGCGAAAGTGCCCTGAACCTCCTCACAGGCGCGCACGCAACGCGAGCAGACAATGCACTTGGCGGGATCGAAGCTGAAATAAGGATTGGAATCGTCGATGCCGGGATTGCGGTGGCGCTCGCCGTCAAAGCCGTAACGCACCTCTGTGAGGCCGACTTCCTCGGCGGTTTCGAGGAGGTCGACGTTCGGATATTTGCTGCGGTCGAGCGAATCTACGGAATGATCGGTGACATAAAGCTCCATCACGCCCCTGCGCAGTCGGTCGAGGCGCTCGCTTTGTGTACGGACAACGATCCCTTCAGCGACCGGCGTCGTGCACGAGGCCGGCGTGCCGCCGCGGCCCTCGATCTCAACCAAGCAGACGCGGCAAGACCCGAAGGCATCGAGCATGTCGGTGGCGCAGAGCTTCGGAATTTCGATGCCCGTTTCCATCGCTGCGCGCATGATCGAGGTGCCCTCGGGCACCGTGATGGACTTTCCGTCAATTGTCAGCGTGACGGTCTTCTCGGCGCGTGAGGCCGGTGTGCCGTAGTCGATTTCTTCGATCAGCGAGTGGACCGGCTTGTTTCGATTATCTTCGACGAGCGACATCGCGCGTCTCCTATTCAGCAGCTTGCAGGCGCGGCGTGGCGCCGAAATCTTCGGGGAAATGGTTCAACGCGCTCATGACCGGATAGGGGGTGAAGCCGCCGAGCGCACACAACGAACCGAATTTCAGGGTATGACAGAGATCTTCAAGCAGAGCGAGGTTGGCGGCGCGGTTGTCGTCGCGAATAATGCGGTCGATCACTTCCATGCCCCGCGTCGAGCCGATGCGACATGGCGTGCACTTGCCGCACGATTCGATGGCGCAGAATTCCATGGCGAAGCGCGCCTGCTTGGCCATATCGACGCTATCGTCGAAAACGACGATGCCGCCGTGACCGATGAGCCCATCGCGCGCCGCAAATGCCTCATAGTCAAAGGGCGTATCGAACAGGGCGCGGGGAAAGTAGGCCCCGAGCGGACCTCCGACCTGCACGGCGCGCACAGGCCGGCCGCTGCGGGTGCCACCGCCGATGTCGTCGACCAATTCGCCGAGCGAAACGCCAAACGCCGTTTCAAACAAACCGCCGTATTTGATGTTGCCGGCGAGCTGGATCGGCATGGTGCCGCGCGACTTGCCCATGCCGAAATCACGATAGAAAGCACCGCCGCGCTCCATAATGATCGGCACCGAGGCAAACGACAGCACATTGTTGATTACGGTGGGCCGTCCGAACAGCCCTTTATGCGCAGGCAATGGCGGCTTGGCGCGAACGAGGCCGCGTTTTCCCTCTAAACTGTCGAGCAGCGAGGTTTCCTCGCCGCAAACATAGGCGCCGGCGCCGACGCGCACTTCCATATCGAACGCGAACGACGAATCGGCGATGCTCTCGCCGAGAAGGCCGCCGCGCCTGGCGGCGGCAATGGCCGCCTCCATAATCGCTGCCGCGTGCGGATATTCGGAACGAATATAGACGTATCCTTTGGTGGCGCCGACGGCGATGGCGGCAATGGTCATCCCTTCGATCAACACGAAGGGGTCTCCCTCCATAATCATCCGGTCGGCGAAAGTGCCGCTGTCGCCCTCGTCGGCGTTGCAGACGACATATTTGCGGTCCGCCTTGGTGTCGGCGACCGTCTTCCACTTGATTCCAGTCGGGAATCCGGCGCCGCCACGTCCGCGTAACCCCGATTGCGTGACCTGTTCGACAATACCGCCGGAATTAGCCAACGCCTTGGCGAGACCCCTGTAGCCGTCGTGCGCTCTGTAATCGTCGAGCGAACGGGGATCGACAACGCCGCAACGCGCGAAG
>Ga0335078_10006531_pt1 | contig 17255 bp, 16 predicted proteins | sample Lox_Sample_32_FD_206711 | JGI IMG/M metagenome (GOLD analysis project Ga0335078, IMG submission 206711) | Soil microbial communities from Loxahatchee National Wildlife Refuge, Florida, United States - Lox_Sample_3.2 | ecosystem: Environmental > Terrestrial > Soil > Wetlands | place: USA... | reverse complement strand
GATTTCGCCGAGGTCATCGCCGAGCACGGCTTCACCTTCATCGGCCCAAAGCCGGAGCATATCCGGATGATGGGCGACAAGGTCGAAGCCAAGGCGGCAGCGCGCGGGCTCGGCATCCCCACCCTCCCCGGTTCCGACGGCGCGCTGCGCGACGGCGACGCAGCGGCGCAAGCGGCACGGGATATCGGCTATCCCGTGCTGCTGAAGGCCGTTTCCGGCGGCGGCGGCCGCGGCATGAAGCTGGCCCGCAACGAGACCGAGCTGCGCGCTCTGTTGCCGCTTGCCCAGGCCGAGGCGAAGGCCGCGTTTGTCGACGCTTCGATCTACCTGGAACGCTTCCTCGAGCGACCGCGCCATATCGAGATCCAGCTGCTCGGCGACGGGCGCGGCGCCGTGGTCCATCTCGGCGAGCGCGACTGCTCGCTGCAGCGGCTTCATCAAAAGGTCATCGAGGAGACACCCTCGCCGGGGCTCGACGAGGCGGCGCGCAAGCGGATCGCCGCCATCGCGGTCGCCGCGCTCGAAAAGCTCGGCTACCGGAGCGCGGGGACGATCGAGTTCCTCTACCAGGACGGCGAGTTCTATTTCATCGAGATGAACACGCGGCTCCAGGTCGAGCATCCGATCAGCGAAATGGTGAGCGGCATCGATCTGGTGCGCGAGCAACTGCGCATCGCCGCCGGCGAGCCGCTCGGTTACCGGCAGTCCGACATCCGCCTGCGCGGCCATGCGATCGAATGCCGGATCAACGCCGAGAACCCCGACAGTTTTCGGCCGTCGCCGGGTCGGATCGACGAATACCACGCGCCCGGCGGGCCCGGGGTGCGCGTCGACAGCGCGCTCTACCAGGGCTACGAGGTGCCGCCCTTCTACGACAGCCTGATCTCGAAGCTGGTCATCTACGGCGGCGATCGCGACGAGTGCCTGATGCGGCTGCGCCGGGCGCTCGAGGAATACGTGATCGGCGGCATCGAGACGACGATCCCGCTGCATCAGCGGCTCGCGGACAATGTCGAGTTTCGCGCCGGCGCCTACGACATCGGCTGGCTCGAACGCATGCTCGGCGGCGGCTGAGGCGATGCTGTCGCGATTTGAGCTGACGCCCGAGCTCCTACTGCGCGCCTATCGCGCCGGCATTTTCCCGATGGCCGAGTCGGCGGACGACCCGGAGCTGTTCTGGGTCGACCCGAAGCGGCGCGGCATCCTGCCGCTCGACGGTTTCCATCTGTCGCGCCGGCTGCGCCGCGTGGTGCGCCAGGATCGGTTCGAGATCCGCGTCGACAGCGATTTCCGCGGCACCCTCGCCGGTTGTGCGGAAGCGACCGAGAAACGTCCGAACACCTGGATCAACACTGAAATCGTCCGGCTTTACGGCGCGCTGTTCGAACGCGGTGCGGCGCACAGCGTCGAGGCGTGGCAGGATGAGCAGCTGGTCGGCGGGCTTTACGGCGTTTCGATCGGCGGCGCGTTTTTTGGCGAGAGCATGTTCAGCCGCGTCGCCGATGCGAGCAAGGTCGCGCTCGTCCACCTTGTCGCGCTGCTGCGGATGGGCGGCTTTCTTCTGCTCGACATTCAGTTCGTGACGCCGCACCTGGCGACATTCGGCGCGGTCGAGGTCCCGCGCGCGCAGTACCACCGCCTGCTCGCCCTGGCGCTCGGCTATCGCTGCGTCTTTCCGCGCGGGTTCGGCGCGGGCGGCGCGGGTGCGGGTGCCGGCGCGCTCGCCGCTTTGCAGTCGAGCAAGGTGACGTCGTAAACCGGGTGTTCGAGCCCCGAGAGCGCCGGGCTGGACGAGAACATCCAGCCACTGAACAGGCGCTTCGCTTCGCCGCCGGGCGGCGTTTCGTAAATCTGGATGAATGCGGCGTTATTCGGCGGGTCCTCGGGCGGGCTCGTCTCGCAGTCGCGCACCAGGATCGACAGCGTGCCGAACCGCACCGAGCCGCCGACCGGCGCCTCGACCTGCGTGACCTTCGCGGCCACCTTGTCGAGCCCCTGGAGGATCGCGATCGGCTCGCGGATCATCGCCGCCTGCGCGCCGCACGCGGCCAGTGCCGCGGCGAACGCCGCCGCCGCGGGCAGCGCGCGGGTCATTTGCGGTAGGGGTTGACGAGATCCGCGATGATTCCCGCCAGAACCTCGCGCAGCTGGGCTTCGTCGCACCCCATCAACACGCCGTCTTCGAGCGCGTCCTGCGCCAGGTCACGCAGCTCGGCGAGATTTTCGTTCAGTACCTTGATCTTCTCGACGCATGAGACCGGTTCGCCGTCGGGCGTGTGCCACACCGGAAATTCGTCGGGAGCGGGCTTGGCCATGACGCGCTGTCGCTATTTCTGCGGCGACGGCTCGCCGGAGCTCGGCGGCGGGTTGTCGCCCTCGCCCGACTTTTTGGTACCGCCCGGCGGCGAGAACATCATCTGACCGATCAGGTGCTCGATGCTGACCGAGGACTGGGTGAACTTGATCTGTCCGCCGGGCGCGATGTCCTTGTCCGAGCCGCCGGGCACCAGCGACATGTATTTGTCGCCGAGCAACCCCGACGAGACGATCTCGGCGACCGTATCGTCGGGGAGCTTGACCGCCGGCTCGACAGTCATCCGCACCGTCGCGAGAAACGTATTGGGGTCGAGCGTCGTGCCGACGACCGAGCCGACCTTGATCCCGCTGATGCGCACGTCGCTGCCATCGCGAATCCCGTCGATATGCTCGAAATTGGCGGTCAGCTCATAGCCCTTCACCGCGCGGAGCTGGCTGGTGTTGTAGGCAAAGACCAGGAACAGTGCGGCGACGACGAGCACCACCGCGCCCATCACCGTCTCGATCACGTTGCCTCTCATCGCCCGGCTCCGGCTATGGCTGATCCGGGGTCCACGGCTCGTAGTCGCCGGCCGACCGGGCGCGATGACCGCCGCGCAGCACCGAGCCGCGCGGCCGGTACGCCCGCGGCGTCCCGGTCAGGTTCGGCTGGTGCGGTTTCTCCCACGCGTAGTGCGGCCATTGGCCGGGCACGTCGTCCACCGTGTGGTGCAGCCAGGCATGCCATTCCGGCGGCACTTTCGACCCCTCGGGCTCGCCCCGGTAGATCACCCAGCGCCGCTCGCGCGAAAACCGGCCGCCGCCCACCCCTGTCGGCCGGTCGCCCTTCAGGCGATAGTAGCGGTTGCCGTACTGGTCGGTACCGACCAGCTGACCGCGCAGTTTCGTCAAAAGCCAGGTTCCCAGCGTCGTCATTGTCCGGTTCCGCGAGCGCGCGGACTATTGCACCGCCACCCGTTCGTGGGCAAGCCGTCCGCCAATCCCGGCCGCTCGGGATCGCCGAACCGCGCTCGTCGATTCCTAAAATTCAGCCCAATTCGCATGGTTTTGCTTCGTTCGCGCCGGTTCAACCCGGCGTTGGATGTCAAGTTCCATTTTGTTTTGACAAGCTTATGGCCGGAGGCACAACATATATGCCCAGGGGACGACCTGCACGCTAAATATGGAATTAGCGAGCGGCGAGTTGGGGGGAATAAATCATGCACATCGCACGCCGCTTCACCGCCGCCGGAATGGACCCCTATGCGGACATCCCTTTCCGCATTGCGACGAGCGAGATTCGCAACCCCGACGGTTCGGTGGTCTTTGCCGCCGAGGGAGTCGAGGTCCCGGCGGAATGGAGCCAGGTGGCGTGCGACATCCTCGCCCAGAAATACCTGCGCAAGGCCGGCGTGCCGGCGGTGCTGAAGCCGATCGAAGAGCCGGACGTCCCTGAATGGCTGTGGCGCCGCGTGCCCGACGCCGACCGGCTCGCGCTGCTTCCCGCCGCCGAGCGCAGCAGCGGCGAGACCAGCGCCAAGCAATGTTTCGACCGGCTTGCCGGCACCTGGACCTATTGGGGTTGGAAGGGCGGCTATTTCGACGGTCCCGAGGACGCGTGCGCCTTCTACGACGAGTTGCGGGCGATGCTGGCGCGGCAGATGGGCGCGCCCAATTCGCCGCAATGGTTCAACACTGGGCTCTACTGGGCCTACGGCATCGACGGCCCGGCGCAAGGCCATTTCTACGCCGATTACAAGACCGGTAAGGTGCGCGCCTCGGAGAGCGCCTACGAGCATCCGCAGCCGCATGCCTGCTTCATCCAGTCGGTCGCCGACGATCTCGTCAACGAGGGCGGGATCATGGATTTGTGGGTGCGCGAGGCGCGGCTCTTCAAATACGGCTCGGGAACCGGCTCGAACTTCTCCCGGCTGCGCGGCGACGGCGAAAGGCTCTCCGGCGGCGGCCGATCGTCGGGACTGATGAGCTTCCTCAAGATCGGCGACCGCGCCGCGGGGGCGATCAAGTCGGGCGGCACGACGCGGCGCGCGGCCAAGATGGTGATCGTCGACACCGACCACCCCGACATCGAGGATTTCATCGACTGGAAGGTCATCGAGGAGCAGAAGGTCGCCGCGCTCGTTGCCGGGTCGCGGCTGTGCAACAAGCACCTGAACCTCGTCATGGCGGCGTGCCGCGAGGCCGCGGAGGATCCGTACGATCCGGCGAAAAACCCGGCGCTGAAGCGCGAGATCCGCGCCGCGCGGCGCGCGATGGTGTCGGAAAACTATATCCAGCGGGTCATCCAGCTTGCCCGCCAGGGTCACAAGACGATCGATTTCCGCATTTATGACACCGATTGGGATTCCGAGGCCTACCTGACGGTTGCCGGGCAGAATTCGAACAACACGGTGCGCATCACCAATGCGTTCCTCGACGCGGTCGCCGCCGGCGCGGACTGGCAACTCACCCGGCGCACCGACGGCAAAATCGCCAAGACGGTCCCGGCTCGCGCGCTGTGGGACCGCATCGCCTTCGCCGCCTGGGCCTCGGCCGATCCCGGCGTCCAGTTCGACACGACGATCAACGATTGGCACACCTGCCCCGAGGGCGGCCGGATCAACGCGTCGAACCCGTGCTCGGAATACATGTTTCTCGACGACACCGCGTGCAACCTCGCCTCGCTCAACCTGATGGCGTTTCGCGGCGACGACGGGTTCCTCGTCGCCGACTTCCGTCATGCCACGCGGTTGTGGACGATCGTCCTCGAGATCAGTGTGATGATGGCGCAATTCCCGTCGCGGGAAATCGCGCGGCTGAGCTTTGCCTATCGCACGCTCGGGCTCGGCTACGCCAATCTCGGCGGCCTGTTGATGTCGATGGGCATTCCCTACGACAGCGACGGCGGCCGCGCGATTGCCGGGGCGATCACCGCACTGCTGACCGGCACCACCTACGCCACGTCCGCCGAGATGGCCTCGGAGCTCGGGCCGTTCCCGAACTATGCGAAGAACCGCGAGGCGATGCTGCGCGTCATCCGCAACCATCGCCGCGCGGCGCACGGCGACAGCACCGGCTATGAGGGGCTTTCGGTGCCGCCGGTCGCGCTCGACCCTGCCGATTGCCCGGACCCGGCGCTGAGCGAGGCTGCCGCGGCCGCCTGGAACGCGGCGCTGGCGCTCGGCGAAAAGCATGGCTTCCGCAACGCCCAGACCACGGTGATTGCGCCGACCGGGACAATCGGTCTGGTGATGGATTGCGACACGACCGGGATCGAGCCCGATTTTGCGCTCGTCAAGTTCAAGAAGCTGGCCGGCGGCGGGTACTTCAAGATCATCAACCGAATGGTGCCCGACGCGCTGCAGACGCTCGGCTACGACGCCGACGAGATCGCTGCGATCGAGCGCTATGCGCTGGGTCGCGGGACGCTGAAGGGCGCGCCGGCGATCAACCATGAGACACTGGCCGAAAAGGGGTTCGATGCCGCGTCGCTGACCGCGATCGAGGCGGCGCTCGGCTCGGCGTTCGACATCAAGTTCGCGTTCAACAAGTGGACGCTGGGCGAGAGCTTCTGCACCGAAAAGCTGGGCTTGGCCGCGGCGGCGCTCGCCGACCCGGCCTTCGACCTGCTCGCCGCGCTCGGGTTCAGCCGGGCCGATATCGAAGCGGCCAACACCTATTGCTGCGGTGCGATGACGCTGGAGGGCGCGCCGCACCTGAAGCCCGAGCATCTGCCGGTCTTCGACTGCGCCAACCCGTGCGGCCGGCTCGGCAAGCGCTGCCTCTCGGTCGACAGCCATATCCGCATGATGGCGGCGGCGCAGCCGTTCATCACCGGGGCGATCTCGAAGACGATCAACATGCCGAACGGCGCGACCGTCGAGGATTGCAAGGACGCCTACATGCTGTCGTGGCGGCTCGGCCTCAAGGCGACCGCGTTGTACCGCGACGGCTCGAAACTGTCGCAGCCGCTGGCCTCCAACCTGTTCGGCGACGACGATGAGGCCGAAGACAAGGCGGCCGAGCTCTACGAGCGCTCGCCCGCCGAGCGCGTTCCGCTCGTCGCCGAGCGCATCGTCGAGCGCGTGGTCGAGCGCGTGATCTCCCGCGCCGAGCGCCGGCGCCTGTCGAACCGGCGCAAGGGCTATACGCAAAAGGCGATCGTCGGCGGCCACAAGGTCTATCTGCGGACCGGCGAGTACGAGGACGGCAAACTCGCCGAGCTGTTCATCGACATGCACAAGGAGGGCTCGGCCTTCCGCTCGCTGATGAACAATTTCGCGATCGCGATCTCCCTGGGCCTGCAATACGGCGTACCGCTCGAGGAATTTGTCGAGGCCTTCACGTTCACCCGTTTCGAGCCGTCCGGGATCGTCGAGGGCAACGACGCGATCAAGATGGCGACCTCGATCCTCGACTACATCTTCCGCGAGCTGGCGATCTCCTATCTCGACCGCAACGACCTCGCCCATGTCGAGCCGGCCGATCTGATGCCGGACACGATCGGCAAGGGGGTCATCGCGGAGTCGAATTTGCGCGAGATCGACGACCCGGACAACGCGGCCGTCGGCGCCGATGTTGCGGCGATGATGCAGCGCGTCGCCTCGAACGGCTATGTGCGCAACAGGCTGACCGTGCTGCATGGCGGCAAGACGGCGCTGTTCGCCGGTGCGTCGCTGGCGGTGGCGACCGAGACGCTCGAGGTGGAGACGATAGCGCACACGCACGATCCGCGGCTCGAGGCGATCCGCGAGGCGCGGATGAAGGGCTACGAGGGCGACAGCTGCGGCGAATGCGGCAACTTCACGCTGGTGCGCAACGGCACCTGCCTCAAATGCGACACCTGCGGCTCGACCAGCGGGTGCTCGTAGAAGCCACGTATCGCGAGGGCTTGTCCCTGCGACGCTCTCGGGATATTGATAGGCGGAGCAATTGGCGCGGTCCGTGCGCATGGCCACACAGCAATTATTGCTACATCTCCCCGATGAGTTGATACGGCGCTTGAAGCGGGCGGTGCCGGCACGCCAGCGCAGCAAGTTCATTCAGGAGCTCTTGGAGCAGGCGCTGCCGCCGGACGGGATCGTCGAGGCCGACCCGCTCTATCTCGCCGCGCTGTCGGTCGAGGCGGACGAGGCGCTCGCTCGCGAGATGGCCGAATGGGAGCCGGCGACCGTCGGCGACGGGGTCGCGGTGCCGCCCGGCACGGGAGCGGGCGGCTGATGGCCGCCGTGCCGCCGGGCGGCGAGGAGGTCCGGCGCGGCGCGGTGTGGTGGGTCGATTTCGACGCCGTCGACAGCGGCGAAATGCGGCCGATGCGGCCGGCCGTTGTCGTCACCGCGGATGCGCTCAACCGGGCGCGGCGCACGGTGATGGTGGTGCCGCTGGCGACCGGGCCGCAGCCCCGCCCGCCGATCGTCGTCGCCACGCCCTCGGCCGGCGAGCGCCGGGTCGCGGTGTGCGACCAGGCCCGCGCGGTCGACAAGTCCCGTCTGACGCGCACCGCGGGCCAGCTCTCCGCCGCCGACCTGCGCGCGGTCGAGGAAGGGCTGCGCCGCATCCTCGAGCTCTGAGCGGTCAAGCCGGCCTTTCGCACCCGCACGGTTTTGCTCTAGGCTGTCGCCCGGGCGTTGCCGGAGGATGCGATGGAGTGGGGCTTCAATGCGCCGGTCAGCGGGCCGCTGTCGGGGATCGCCGATTTCACCCGGATCGTGCGCGACGGCGAGGCCGCCGGCTACGACTACTGCACGCTCAGCGACCACGTCGCGATCCCGCGCGAGCTCGAGGCCAAGTATCCCTATACCGAGACCGGCGAATTCCCCGGCCGTTCGCGCGGCGACCGCTACGAGCAGCTGATCGCGGTTGCGTTCGCCGCAGCCAAAACCGAGAGGCTCCGCCTCGTCACCTCGGTCATGGTGGTGCCGCACCGCCCGGCGGTGCTGACCGCCAAGATGCTGGCGACGATCGACGTGATGTCGGGCGGGCGCCTCACGCTCGGCATCGGCGCGGGCTGGTGCAAGGAGGAGTTCGAGGCGCTCGGCACCGAGCCGTTTGCCGAACGCGGCGCGGTCACCGACGAATACATCCTCGCCTGCCGCGAGCTGTGGACCAGCGACGACCCCAAATTCAGCGGCAAGTATGTCGAGTTCTCGAACATCTACTTCGATCCGCGCCCGGTGCAGAAGCGCGTACCGGTGTGGGTCGGGGGCGAGAGCGGCCCGGCGTTGCGCCGCACCGCGAAGCTCGGCGACGGTTGGTACCCGATCGGCACCAACCCGCTGCACCGGCTCGACACGATGGAGCGGTTCCGCGCCGGGATCGACCGGCTGCACCGCTACGTGCGCGAGGCGGGCCGCGACCCGAAGGAGGTCGCCCTGGCCTACCGGGTCACGCAGATGGGGAAGGAGATCCCGGCGCAGGCCGACAACGGTGCGCGTCGGTTGTTCTCGGGAGAGACTGCGGACATCGTCGACGATCTGCGCGGCTTTCGCGATCTCGGCGTCGGCCACATCGATTTCAACTTCTCGGGACCGAACGCCGAGGCGGTCGTCGCCAGCATGCGCCGCTTCCGCGAGGACGTGCTGGCGAAGGTTTGATCTCTTTTCGCAGGAGTATGCCGTGCTGAAGCTCGGATACAAGGCGTCGGCCGAGCAATTCGGGCCCCGCGAATTGCTCGATTTCTCGGTGCTGGCCGAGGAGAACGGGTTCGACTCGGTCTTTGTCAGCGACCATTTCCAGCCGTGGAAGCATACCGACGGCCATGCGCCGAATTCGCTCGCCTGGCTCGGCGCGCTCGGCGCCAGCACCAAACGCGTCGTCGTCGGCACCAGCGTCGCGACGCCGACCTTCCGCTACCACCCGTCGATCGTGGCGCAGGCATTCGGCACGATGGGCGCGATGTTCCCGGGCCGCGTCGTGCTCGGCCTCGGTACCGGCGAGTCGCTCAACGAGGTGCCGGCGACCGGCATGAACTGGCCCGGCGCCAAGGAGCGGCGCGACCGGTTGCGCGAGTCGATCCACCTGATCAACAAGCTGTGGACGGAAGACCGCGTGACCTGGGAGGGCCAGTTCTACCGCACCGAGAGCGCGACGATCTACGACAAGCCCAAGCGGAAGGTGCCGATCTGGGTCGCCGCGTCCGGCCCGCTCGCGGCGGCGATGGCCGGGCAGATCGCGGACGGGTTCATCGTCACCAGCGGCAAGGCCCCGACGCTCTATACCGAGCTGTCCGGCAAGGTTGCGGAGGGGCTGCAGCGCTCCGCGCGCAGCGAAAGCGCCCTCGAAAAGATGATCGAGGTCAAGGTGTCGTTCGACACCGACGCGCAACACGCCAAGGAGCTGACGCGACACTGGGCGGCGCTGGCGCTGTCGCCCGAGGAGAAGATGGGGGTCGAGGACCCGATCGAAATGGAGCGCCGCGCCGATGCGCTGCCGCTCGACCGCGCCGCCAGCCGCTGGATCGTCTCGAGCGACCCGGACGAGCAGGTCGAACGCATCCGCCCCTATGTCGAGCTCGGCTTCACGCATCTCGTCTTTCACGCGCCGGGACCCGACCAGGCGCGGTTCATCAAGCTTTACGCCGAGCAGGTGTTCCCGCGGCTGCGCAAAGCGTTCGGCTGACGCGATCGAGACGATGACCGACCGGGTCTCGATCATCGGGCTGCACGGCGTGCCGATGGTGCAGCCGGGCGACAACCTCGATGCGATAACGATCGCGGCGCTGGTCGACGCGAACCTCGCGCTCGAAGCCGGCGATGTCGTCGTCGTCGCGCAAAAGATCGTGTCGAAGGCGGAAGGCCGGCTGGTCGACGTCACGACCGTCGTGCCGTCGGCGCGGGCGCGCAAGCTGGCGGAACAAACCGGCAAGGATGCGCGGTTTGTCGAGCTCGTGCTGTCGGAATCCAAACGCATCGTGCGGCATCGGCCGAACCTGATCATCGCCGAGCATCGCCTCGGGTTCGTGATGGCCAATGCCGGGATCGACCATTCGAATGTCGGCCCGGACGACGGGCATGAGCGCGTCCTGCTGCTGCCGGTCGATCCCGACGCCTCGGCCCGCGCGCTGCGCGAGGATCTGGTCGCGGCGTACCGGGTGCCGATCGCGGTCATCGTCAGCGACAGTTTCGGGCGGCCGTGGCGGCGCGGTACGGTCGGCATCGCGCTGGGCTCGGCCGGGCTGCCCGCGATCATCGACTGGCGCGGGCATCCCGATTTGTTCGGCCGTCCGCTCGAGGTGACCGAGACAGGGTTCGCCGACGAGATCGCTGCGGCGGCCTCGCTGGTCATGGGGCAGGCCAACGAGGCCATGCCGATCGTGCTGGTTCGCGGGCTGCATTGGACGGCGCCAGAAGCGAATGTCGCGTCGCTCGTGCGGCCGCCCGAGCACGACCTCTTTCGATGAACAAGACGGGGCCGGTTGTCGCGCTGTCCGGGGGCGTCGGCGGCGCCAAGCTGGCGCTCGGCCTCTATCGCATCCTGCCGCCGCACACGCTGACCGTCGTCGCCAATACCGGAGACGATTTCGAGCATCTCGGACTATCGATATCTCCGGATATCGATACCCTGCTGTATACGCTCTCGGGTCAGGATAACCCGGAGCTCGGCTGGGGACGGCGCGCCGAGACCTGGACGTTCATGGCCGCGCTCGACAAGCTCGGCGGCGAGACGTGGTTTCGGCTTGGCGACGGCGACCTCGCGACGCATGTCGAGCGCACCCGGCGGCTCGCCGCCGGTGAGCCCCTCTCCGTCGTCACCGAGGAATTCTGCCGCCGTTTCGGCATCGCGGCGAAGCTATTGCCGATGAGCGACCAGAACGTGCGCACCCGGCTCGAGACCGATCGCGGGCGGCTGGATTTTCAAGACTACTTCGTGCGGCTGCGCTGCGAGCCGGCGGTGCGGCGATTGGAGTTCGCCGGCAGCGAAGCGGCGCGGCCTCATCCCGATTTCATCGCGGCGCTGGCCGACCCGGACCTTCGCGCCGTGGTCGTCTGTCCGTCCAACCCGTTCATCAGCATCGACCCGATCCTTGCCATAACGGGCGTGCGCGCCGCGTTGCAGGCCTGCCGAGCGCCCGTCGTCGCGGTATCGCCGATCATCGGCGGCAAGGCGGTCAAGGGTCCGACCGCGAAGATGATGGAAGAGCTGGGTCTGCCGGTCGGCGCCGCCGCGGTCGCGCGGCACTACAGCGATTTCCTCGACCTTTACGTCGCCGACGAAGCCGACCGCGGCGCGGAGGCGCGCCTCGATCTGCCGGTCGTGTTCGCGTCGACCTTGATGGTGACGATCGAGGATCGCGAGGCGCTCGCCCGCGCCGTTCTCGATGCGGCGGACCGCATCCGCGCATGAGCGACCCGGGCGAGGTCTGGGCAGTCATCCCGGTCAAGGAGACGCATGATGCCAAGCAGCGCCTCGCCCCAGTGCTTTCGGCCCCGCTGCGCCGGCAATTGGCCTTGGCGATGCTCGAGGACGTCCTCGCGGCGGTCGCCGAGGTCAAGGGCCTCGGCGGCATCGTCCTGGTAACGGTGGATCCGCGGGCGGTCGCCCTTGCCCGCCGCTATGGCGCCCGCACGATCGCCGACGGAGCCCATGACGGACATACCGGCGCAGTCGCCGCGGGAGCTCGGCAGCTTATCGCCGATCGCTGCCGCACGATGCTGACCCTGCCCGGAGACCTGCCGCTCGTCGTACCGGCGGAGATCGAGCGGCTGATCGCGGCGCACGGCGCCGCCCCGTCGTTCACCATCGCGCCCGCGCACGACGACCAGGGCTCGAACGCGATCCTGATGTCGCCGCCCGATGCGGTGCCGCTGCGCTTCGGCGAAAACAGTTTCGTTCCGCACCTGGCGGCAGCGCGCGCCTGCGGGATCGAGCCATGCGTGGTGCGCCTGCCCGGGATTGCCTTCGATATCGACAATCCGCAAGACCTCCATCATTTTGCACGCCTCGAAACGCGCACACGCGCGGGCAGGTTTCTTGCCGAACACGCGAGCGAGAGGTCGGGGTGACGGGTTCCTTCGCAGCGATCCTGGGGTGCGCCGAGACCGGCGAGCGGCTGTCCGCAGCCGATGCGTTGACGCTCGCCGAGTGCGAGGATCTGCCGGCGCTGATGCGGGTCGCGGGTGGACTGCGCGATGCCGGGCACGGCGCGCGCGTGTCCTATTCGCGCAAGGTTTTCATCCCGCTGACCCAGCTGTGCCGGGACGTGTGCCATTACTGCACGTTCGCGCACCCGCCGCGGCGCGGCGAGCGGGTCTATCTCGACCGCGATCAGGTTCTCGAAATCGCCCGCGCCGGCGCCAAGGCCGGCTGCCATGAGGCGCTGTTCACGCTCGGCGACAAGCCGGAGCTGCGTTACCGCGCGGCACGCGACGAGCTGGCGACGCTGGGCCATCCGACGACCCTCTCCTACCTCCGCGAGATGGCTGCGCTGGTGCTCAAGGAAACCGGGCTCCTGCCGCACCTCAACCCCGGCCTGATGACCCGCGAGGATATCCACGCGCTGCGCAAGGTCTCGGTGTCGCAGGGCATCATGCTCGAGAGCGCGAGCGATCGGCTGTCGCAACGCGGCGGCCCGCATTTCGGCTCGCCCGACAAGGCGCCGGCGCGGCGCCTCGCGACGATCGCGGCGGCGGGCGAGGCGGCGGTTCCGTTCACCTCGGGTATCCTGATCGGCATCGGCGAGACCCGGCGGGAGCGGATCGAGGCGCTGCTGGCGCTGCGCGATCTGCACGATCGCTTCGGCCACATCCAGGAGATCATCGTCCAGAATTTCCGTGCCAAGCCAGGTACGCGGATGAACGCCGCGCCCGAGCCGACGGAGCACGATCATTTGTGGACGATAGCGCTCGCCCGGTTGATCTTCGGCGCGACGATGAACCTCCAGGCGCCGCCCAACCTGATGCCCGACGCGCTCGAAGCGATGATCGCCGCCGGCATCAACGATTGGGGCGGTGTCTCGCCGGTCACGCCCGATCATGTCAACCCCGAGGCACCGTGGCCCGAACTCGACCGCCTGGCCGCACGGACCGCCGCAGCCGGCAAGCTGCTCGTCGAGCGGCTGGCGATCTATCCCGCCTTCGCGGCCGAGCCGGCGCGATGGCTCGACCCGGCGCTGCGGACGCCGACGCTGCGCGCGCTCGACGGTCAGGGCTACGCGCGCACCGAGCGGTGGACGCCGGGCACGGGCGCCGTACCGCCGCCTGCCGGCAGGCGAGTTGGCAGCGACGCGCTGGTCGAACCGCTGCGGCCGATATTCAGCCGGGCGCTTGCCGGCGAAACGCTGAGCGAGCGGGAGATCGTCACGCTGTTCGAGGCGCGCGGCGCGGGGTTCGACGCGGTCTGCGAGACCGCCGATCGGCTACGCCGCGAGGTGAGCGGCGATACGGTCAGCTATGTCGTCACCCGCAACATCAACTACACCAATATCTGCTATTTCCGCTGCCAGTTCTGTGCGTTCTCGAAGGGTAAGCTGAGCGAGAATTTGCGCGGCCGTCCCTACGATCTCGACTGGGCGGAGATCGTGCGGCGCTGCGAGGAAGCCTGGGAGCGCGGCGCGACCGAGGTCTGCCTGCAGGGCGGCATCCACCCGGAATATACCGGCGCGACGTATCTCGGCATCTGCCGGGCAATCAAGCAGGCGGTGCCCGGCCTTCATATTCATGCCTTCTCGCCGCTCGAAATCTGGCAGGGTGCCAGGACGCTCGGCCGCACGCTGCCCGATTTCCTCGCCGAATTGCGCGATGCCGGACTGAGCTCGCTGCCGGGAACTGCGGCGGAAATCCTGGATGACGAGGTGCGCGCGGTCATCTGCCCGGACAAGATCAAGACCGCCGAATGGCTCGAAGTCATGGAGGCGGCGCACACGGTCGGCCTGCGGGCGACGGCCACGATCATGTACGGCCACGTCGACCGTTACGAGCACTGGGCTCGGCACCTGTTGCGCGTGCGCGCGCTGCAGGCGCGCACCGCCGGCTTCACCGAGTTTGTGCCGCTGCCCTTTGTGCCGATGGAGGCGCCGATCTACCTCAAGGGCGCCGCGCGGCTCGGGCCGACCTACCGCGAAGCCGTGCTGATGCATGCGGTCGCGCGGCTCGCACTCCATCCGCTGATCCCGAACATCCAGACGTCGTGGGTCAAACTCGGGGCGGTGGGTGCGGCCGCCTGCCTTGACGCCGGCTGCAACGATCTCGGCGGTACGCTGATGAACGAGAGCATCTCGCGCGCGGCCGGCGCCAGCTTCGGGCAGGAGATGCCGCCCGCGGCGATGGAGGAGCTTATCCGCTCGCTCGGCCGCACCCCGCGCTTGCGCACGACGCTCTACGGCGACGCGACGGAAGAGCGGCGGGACGCTTCGTTCGATGCGCCGCCGCTCAGCGACCCGATCAATACCCCGGCGCGCAAGTACGAGCGCCGCGAAGCCGCCGACTAGCCGCTTCCGCTCGGCGCGGCGGCCGCCGAGCCGCTATTTCAGCAACGACCGCGCGATCTCGTCCCACTCGCTGTCGAGCGAGGCCGTCGACGGGGTCTTGCCCGCGCGCTGGTACCACCCGCCGGCGTTCATCTCATCGCCCTCGACCCGGTGCAGATAGGCATGCGCCCAGGCACCCTTCTCGTTGGCCTCGGCCTGCGCGCAGCGATGGGCCTTGTGCCAATCCCCCTTGGCCTGCCACCACAGCGCCTGCACCGCGCCGCTGATCCCGGCCGGCGGCGACGCACCGGCAAGCGACGCCTTGAAGGTGTCGAACTCCATCGCACTCCTCCCACAATTTCGGTCCGATAATAACCGAGCGAGGCTCGCTCACGCGAGCATCCGATCGAGCCGATCGCGCAGCCGGTAATAGCCGCCGACCAGCGGCAGGAACCACGGATTCCCCGAATAGAGCGGATGATCGGGAAACTCGGCGCCGTCGAAGGCGCAGGCGTAATTCGCCGCGCGGGCGATCTTGCGCGCGGTCTGGAAGCCCAAATAGGTCATCATCGCGATGCCGCTGCCGTTGCAGCCGAGCGCGTAGTGCAGGCCCTCGTCCTCGCCCATATGCGGCAGCGCGTCGAGCGTGAACGCGGTGTTGCCGGTCCAGCCATGGGTGATGCGGACGCCGGCGAGTTGCGGGAAGCGTTCGGTCATGTAGCCGTGGAGCACCCGGGCGCTGAGCAGCGGATCGACCTGGGTGAAGCGGGCGCGGCCGCCGAACACCATGCGCCGGCCGTCGGGCGACATTCGGTAGTAGCAGAGCACGCGCTTGGTGTCGCTGAGCGTGCGGCCGTTGGGGATCAGCGAGCGCGTCAGTTCGTCGGGCAGTTCCTCGGTGGCGATGATGTGGCTGGCGATCGGCACGATGCGCCGGCGCAGCCGCGGGGTCAGTTCGCCGGTATAACCGTTGGTGGCGATCACGACGTCGCCCGCCTCGACTGCACCGCGGCTGGTCGTGACGCACCAGCCGGCACCGCTGCGCGCGATGCCTTCGACCGCCGCCGCGGCGCAGATCGCGATGCCGCGCCGGCGGCAGGCATCGAGCAACCCCTTGTAGTAGAGCGCGGGATGCAGGCTCGCCGAGCGCTCGACGACCATGCCGCCGTAATAATAATCGCTTGCGATCTCGTCGCGCTGACGCTCGCGCGGCACCATGTAGGCGCCGGATTGTGCGCTGTCGTTGAGGCTCGAAAGCCGCGATTGCTGGTAGGCGAAATGATGCGGCGTCCACGCCCCGACAAAGCGGCCACGCTTCTGCCAATGGCACGCGATGGCCTCGTCCTCGATCAGCCGCTCGACCAGACCAAAGGCGTCATGCGCGTCGGACAGCATCCGCCCGGCGCGCCCGGGCTCGACCTCGGCGGGCTTGCCGCTGAAGCTCTTGCCGACATTGACCCCGCCACTGACCGCGCCGCCGTTACGCGTGCTGGCGCCTTCGCCGAGCGCACCCCGCTCGAACACGACGGCGTCGAGGCCGTGTTTCGACAGTTCGAGCGCCGCCGACAGCCCGGCATAGCCGCCGCCGACAATCGCCACCCGCGCCTCGCGCGGCACGTCGACGAGGTCGCCCGGAGCCGGCCTGTAGGCTTCCCACCAATACGGCGCCGGCTTGAACTCCGGCGCGAAAATCTCGGCTAGTGGAATTTCGGCATCACCTTTTCGCAGAGCAATCGCAGCGACGTCATCACCCGCGGGTGGGGGATTTTGGTGCCGCAATTCATCTCCGCGAGAATGCCGTCGAGGCCGAGCGTCTCCTTCAGCCCCATCAGCCGATCGGCGACCCGCTCCGGCGAGCCGACGATCAGCTTCTCGCGCAACGCGTCCTCGTAGGTGATGGTTTGCAGCCGGCGCCCGCGCGCGGCGCGATCCTCGACCGCGCGCACGCCCTGGCGCGTCGCCGAGTCCTCGAGCCGCTCGCCGAGATAGCGGTAGAAGTACATGATGCTTTCTTCCGGCTCCTCGATCGCCTGCTTGTCGGTTTCGGCAACGTAAACCGGCGCACGCAGGAACACCTGGCCCTCGCCGGGGTGTCCGGCCTCCTTCCAGGCCTTGCGGTAGGCGTCGATGTTCGGGCCCAGCTCCTCGATCGTGCCGAGGCGAACCGCGACGAACACGGCATGTCCCAGTTTCGCGATTGCCGGGAAGGTGTCGGCGCTGTTGGCGGCGATGCGGATCTCCGGCCACGGCTTCTGGTACGGCTTTGGCGTCAGCGCAACATTGTCGAAGCTGTAGTATTTGCCCTTGTACGAGAATTTCGGCTCGGTCCAGGCCCGCTTCAGGATTTCGAGCGTCTCGGCGAAGCGCTCGCGGCTCTCGCCATACGGGACCCCGTAGGCCTCGTACGTGCGCGGAAAGCCGCTGCGCCCGACCCCGAAGATCAGCCGCCCATGGCTGATCTGATCCACCGTCGCGGCCTCTTCGGCAAGCCGTAGCGGGTGGCACAACGGCAGCACCTGAACGCCGGTGCCGATCTTCATTCGCTTGGTGCGCGCGG
>Ga0335078_10006529_pt1 | contig 17257 bp, 17 predicted proteins | sample Lox_Sample_32_FD_206711 | JGI IMG/M metagenome (GOLD analysis project Ga0335078, IMG submission 206711) | Soil microbial communities from Loxahatchee National Wildlife Refuge, Florida, United States - Lox_Sample_3.2 | ecosystem: Environmental > Terrestrial > Soil > Wetlands | place: USA... | reverse complement strand
CAGATAAAAATCAGTTGTCATAAACAGTTCACAACAAAACTACTGCTAGGTATCTTTCCTGCCTAGTTCTACGTCGGGTCCTCGGTACTCTTTAAGATGATCTTTTGCCAAGTAGCCCTTCCAATATCCCGTGATGCAATATGCCGTACTTATGGTCTGCTGGCTGCCAAGCTCAAGCCGATCCCGGATGAAACGTGTCAAATACTTATGCTGCATTCAATCAGTGCGAAAAGTTTCGCACCCACTACGCCAACAGTTGGCGTGGGGGTATAGCGATGGAAGTCTAGCTCTTCGACACGATGCCGAAGGAAGACGGGGCGCTTCTCTACGGAAGGAAAAAATAGTTGGAGGAGATTGGACGCGTTCTAGACTCTTGATTCTGGGCCCTCCTGATAGGGGCGCCAAGGGGAGGGAAGACTTCCCGGCTTAAAGTCATGGTAAGGGCGGGGAAGGGAATATATCTTGATGCGTTGACATCCGTCACGGCTGCCGATCTGGGGCTGAGGCTTCTCGATGAGTTACAGGGTAGGAAGCTTAAGCTCACGGTACAGCTCGACTTCAAGCTGATCAAAATCGAGTTAACGAAGGCGCCCATCCCGACCCTTGGGAAGATCTTGAAGGGCATGGGCGGAACGCTTTTGGCGATAGACGAAGCCCAAACCCTCAACGACTCGAGGATACCCGGGCTGCTTTCAGTGCTGTACAACGAGTTTTGCCTGAAGTTGACGTTCTCGGGCTCAATGCTCAGGCTGATAAAGTTGATTGAGAGGAGCCCCCAGACTCTTGGCAGACCGATTCAAAGGATAGAGATCATCTCTTTTTCCGAGGAGACGAGCAGGGCGTTTCTGAAGAAAGGATTCGAGGAGTGCAGAATCCAGGCGGATGCAGCTGAACTGGGCGAGGTAACGAAAGTGCTCGGGGAGATTCTAGGGTGGCTTTCTTCCCCATCTGCGAGCCCTTTATAAAAAGCTACATCGCAGTATAAACCGATAAAATATGGCTCTAACCCTTGGCTCGTTCGTTTCCCAGCTGACAAGGACTGAGGGTCCCCGTGGACCTGCGCCCGCCTATACTCCTACCCACATAATCCGGTTGCTTTTGATTCTGGACGCCGAGCAGACGATGGGCAGAATAAGTCTTTCTAAGAGGCTTGGAATTGGGGAGGGGTCTGTGCGGACTATGATAAAGAAGCTGGTGGAGATGTCCATAATTTCGGTGGATGCGGTCGGCGGTTGCCATCTCACAGATCTTGGCAGATCTATAGTCGGTGATCTCAAGGGTGTAATTGTGGCGTCCTCAAGCGTGGATCTCAACGAAATGGGGATATCCCTTCCTTCAAAGGCAATACAAGTCCGCGGGCTGGTTATCCCTGACACATCCTTCACTCGCCTTCGTGACATAGGTGTGAGGAATGGCGCCGAGGGAATGATGATATTTGTTTTCAGAGGTGACTGCATAAGGCTCCCCATGATGACCGAGGCTGTGGATAAGGAGTACCCGAAAATTTCGAGGGGCATCAAGTCGTCGTTCAAGCTAAAGGAGGGAGATGCGGTGCTTGTCGCGTTCTCCGAGGATGCTAACCTCGCGGAGCAGGGCGCTTTTTCAGCCGTCCTTTCCCTTATTGCCTGATCGGTTCTTTTGCCGGGGCCGTTACCGGTTTGGCAGGCATTTATAAAAATCAGCACCGTTGGGGACTTAAACGGCTACACGCTGGCTGACCACGCCGCCGCCAGCCTGCACCGCGTGCCACTTGGATTTATAGCAGGATCCCTTCTGGCGATCCCTCTGGGCATACTCACGGGCATAAGGTCGGTAGCCCGGGCGGCAGCCACGCCCATCTTGGAGCCTATGCGGTTCATCCCACCTATCGCCTGGATACCGCTCGCGATGATACTGCTCTCGGGGCTGGGGCGCTATGTCTTCCTGATTGGGATAGGAGTATTCTTCCCTGTGTTGCTGAACACAATGGCCGGCGTGCGCAGGACCTCCCCCACCCTAATCAACGTCGCCAGGACCTTTGGCGCAAGCACAGGCTCAGTCATCCGCAAAATAATATTCCCGAGCGCCCTGCCCGAGATTTTAACGGCCCTCAGGGTTGGCATGGGGATAGGCTGGATGTGCATCGTTGCGGCAGAGATGATTGGTGGGGCGCCGGTCGGCTTGGGCACCCTTATACTGGAGTACTCGAACTACCTCCAGATTAACGTCGTCATCGCGGGCATGATAACTATTGGGATGATAGGTCTTGCCATAAACTACTCGATGCTGTGGCTTGAAAACCGCATCCTCAGGTGGAGGGTGGAGATCAACGTGGGAGGATAGAAAAAAATGACCATGTTCCAGATAGAGTCGCTGTGCAAGTCCTTCCCTACGTCCAAAGGCTCCATTGGAGTAATCGAGGATCTATCCCTGAACCTTGTAGAAGGCGAGTTTCTCTGCATCGTGGGTCCGTCCGGCTGCGGCAAGACGACCCTATTGAAGTGCATGTGCGGCCTTGAAAAACCCACGTCCGGAACCCTGCTGATAAAGGGGTCGCCGCCAAACCCGCAGATCCAAAAGTTCGGCGTGATATTCCAGGAGGACTCGTTGCTGCCTTGGCGCACGGTTCTGGGCAACGTTATGTTCGCCCAGGAGATATGCAGGGCACATTCGGAGGAGACCGCGAAAAAATACATATCACTTGTAGGCCTGCAAGGTTTCGAGGTCTATTACCCATACCAGATCTCAGGCGGCATGAAGAAGAGGGTAGCCATTGCCAGGGCGCTTGCCGTTGATCCAGACATAATAATCATGGACGAGCCCTTCGCCGATCTGGACGCGCAGACGAGATGGATCCTGCAGAAGGAGCTGCTTTCCATATGGTCAACGTTGAAGAAAACCGTGATTTTCATAACGCACAACGTCGAGGAGGCCGTATTCCTGGGGCAGAGGATAGCCATTTTAACTAAAAGACCGGCAAAGCTGAAGGCGCTTATCAACGTAGACCTGCCGTATCCGAGGTCAAGCCTGTCTACGCCTTTCATATCTTATCGGGAGAAGATAATCGGCCTGCTCGCGGACGAGATACCGTCGATACAACAGGAGGCAGAGAAGTAATGGCCTCGCCCCTGCCAAGTCCCGAAGTCCGCGAGGACCTCCTTGCGGCTGCCATGGAGTCCGACGAGGCGTTTGCTGCCAAGCTCAAGGGTGTAATGAAACAGCTTGGGATAACAAGCATGGAACTAAGCGAGGGCTCAGGCGTTCCGTTGAGCACGATAAATAAGATCATATCCCAGAACCGGGACCTAAGATGTTCCACACTTCGGAAAATCATCATCTACTTAAAAGGCCTTGAGTCGCAGAATGCCGACATCGTCATAGGCGTGATAGCCGCACGATCGACGCTTGACAGCATAAAAAAACACCAACTTTCACTCGGCAGGAGAAAGGTCCTTTTACGAGAATACCCCGCGTCAAGCGTGGAGGATGTGATAAGTGGCGGCTTAAGGGCTGAAAGGGAGCGCATAGATGGGTTGGTATGCGCCCCCATAGTTGCAAACCTCATTGAAGGTTTCGTCCGAGTGCCCATAATGACTGTGAAGATAGACGAGGAAACTGTCTTTGATGCGGTTTCCCTGCTCATCGACAAGGTCTCCCCTGAATAGGGGATCGTCAATTTGTTGGTGACCTGTGAAGCCTGCTGATGGTGCCGAGTAACACAATCAATATGTTTGTATATTTTTGCAGGAAAAATAACTGCAAAAAGCCTATTATCCACGTACGCTTTAAAGCCAATAACTTATATGCAGTTTTGTATATTTTTTTTGTATTTTTTTTTACAAAAAACTCGGTGATATATGACAGTGTGTTATTAACCTCACTAGTACGAAAGCTTTTTAACAACATATGTTCAAAGCTAAAAACGGGAAAAACCTATGAGAAAATATAAAGATGTAGTAGAGCTACACGACGATCGTGGTAGTCTCATTGCATCCAATATTCCAGTGCAGGCACTCAGTCCATTATACAATCCAGCCATACAAAGCATCATCTGCTTCGTCAAGCAATGCGTCGCTGTCAATATTGAAGGTGTCCAAGGCGCCCTCGCCTCCGGATCGGTCGGTGGTAAGTACTGCAACATCAAGGGCAGGTCTGTAAAGGCCGACCTTGTTGGAAATGCAGATGCCATCGCAAAGGATATGAAAGGCGAGCTTCAGGTAAAGGCGGGCGATGACACCGACGTCAAGGTACTAAAAGGCGGCAAATACCTGTTGGTAAAAGTACCAATGAGAAGGCTTGAGGCAGGCGTAGAGTACACCACATCTGCAACGACTGTGGCGGCAAGCCTGTGCCACGTGCTGATTGACAAATTCAAAATTAGCATGTGGGACGCTGATCTTGTCCATGCAGCCGTTTGGGGCAGATATCCTCAGACAATGGAAATGCTAGGTGGGAACGTCGTTTCACTACTTTCAGTTCCGCAACAGAATGAGGGAATGGGGTACGCACTAAGAAACATCCTTGCTGCACACGCAGCAATGATCACCAAGAAGAACTCGATGAATGCAGCCGCATTATCATCGATCCTAGAGCAGGCCGCAATGTGGGAGATGGGGGATGCCATTGGCAACTTCGAAAGACTCCACTTACTCGGTCTAGCTTACCAGGGACTTAACGCAGACAACCTCGTCTATTCAATCGTCAAGGAGAACTCCAAGACGGGAACACTGGGGGATGTAGTGAAATCAACAGTCAAGAGGGCAATTGACGATAAGGTAATTACACCACTCAACAAATCGGGTGAATTCACGACTTACACCACAAGCGACATGAACAAATGGAACGCCTATGCTGCAGCCGGCTTGATGGCAGGAACAATGGTCACATGCGGTGCGGCAAGAGCCATGCAACACACTCCTTCCGTGTTCATCTACTTCAATGACCTTCTTGAGCGCGAGACAGGCCTTCCGGGCGTCGACTTCGGCAAGGTAGCAGGAACCGGCGTCGAGATGTCCTTCTTCAGCCACTCAATTTACGGTGGAGGCAACCCAGCAGTATTCAACGGCAACCACATCGTCACAAGGCACAGCAAGGGATTCTGTATCCCGTGCGTAGCTGCCGCTGTGGCGCTTGATGCGGGCACAACCATCTACACGCCAGAGAAGCTGAGCGGTGTGGTAGGCGATGTGCTGAGCGAGGTTCCAGAGCTGAGGGAACCGCTGAAGTACGTGAATGAGGCAGCTGCCAAGTTAAAGGGGGATTTCTAGAATGCCAGCAAAGAAGGAAGAAGGAAAATACACAGCACAGTACTACCCAGGTAGCACACTCCCGGCAAAGAACAGGAGGAAGTACCTAGACCCTTCATACAAGCTACAAAAACTGAGGACAATCAGCGACGATGACCTCGTCAGAATAATGGGACACAGGGTTCCAGGCGAGGCCTACAAGAGCACTCACCCGCCCCTTGAGGAGACAGGCGAGCCGAAAGACCCAATCAGGGAAATTGTGACCCCGACCCCAGGCGCAAAGGCAGGCGACAGGATCAGGTACATACAATTCACTGATTCGGTATACTTCGCTCCAGTCACCCCATACGTCAGGGCGTGGATGTACCACACACGGTACCGTGGTGTCGACGTCGGTGTGCTGTCCGGCCGTGTCCCGCTCGAAGTAAGAGAGAGGGACTTGGAGAAGGTAGCAAAGGAACTCGTAGAGACTGAGATCTATGACCCGGCAAGAGTCGGTATCAGAGGAGCAACAGTCCACGGGCACGCCTTGAGGCTAGACGAGAACGGCCTGATGTTCGATGCATTCAGAAGGTACCTATTCAACAAGAAGACCGGCGAAGTCGAGTATGTCAAGGACCAGGTGGGCGTTCCACTAGACAAGCCAATTCCAGTAGGCAAGCCTATCCCAGAGGAGCAGCTAAGGAAGACAACAAGCGAGTACAGAGTTGATGGCGATGCATTCAGGGCTGACAAAGAGGTTATCAACTTCATCCAGAGAATCCACATGCTGAGGACAATCGCGGGCTTCGACCCCGAGGGAATTAAGGGAATCTAAGAGGAGTTGAATGCACATGAGTAAAGATAAGAAGATGTTCATTGAAGCCCTCAGGAAGAAATTCAAGGAAGATCCTGAGGATAAATACACGAAGTACTACGTATACAACGCTTGGAGACAGTCGAAGAGAAAGAGGGAGTTCATGGAATACAGCCAGAAGATTGCAAAAGAACGCGGGATACCCATGTACAACCCGGAGGTACACCTTGGAGCCCCCATGGGCCAGAGGGTACTGATGCCATACAGGCTATCCGGCACCGACATATACTGCGAGGCAGACGATCTTCACTTCATAAACAATGCAGCCATGCAGCAGATGTGGCATGATATCAGGCGAACCGTTGTAAGCGGTCTTGACTCTGCACACACAGTGCTGCAGAAGCGTCTGGGCAAGGAGGTAACTCCAGAGACAGTAAACAATTATCTGGAGATTATGGAGCACGCCCTGCCCGGCGGCGCAGTCGTCCAGGAGCACATGGCAGAGACCAACCCAGAGCTAGTCTGGGATTGCTATGTCAAGGTGTTCACAGGCGACGATGAGCTTGCAGACGAGATAGACAAGAGATTCCTCATAGACATAAACAAGGAATTCCCAGCAGATCAGGCCAAGCAGCTAAAGGAGGCAGTTGGCAAGAAGCTGTATCAGGTCTGCCGCATGCCTACAGCCGTCTCAATGAGCTGCGACGGTGGTACAATGGCAAGATGGGCAGCCATGCAGATCTCAATGGCCATGATCGATGCCTACAAGCTGATGGCAGGCGAGTCTGCGGTCGGTGAGTTCGCATTCGCTGCAAAGCACGCAGAGGCAATCGAAATGGGAACGCTGACACCATGGAGGCGCGCAAGAGGTCCGAACGAGCCAGGCGGCATACCGCTGGGTTACCTAGCAGATATGTGCCAGGCTTCGAGGACGAAACCGGACGATCCAGTCTGGGTTTCCCTAGAGGCTATCGCCATGGGCGCGGTGCTGTATGACCAGTTCTGGTTCGGCAGCTACATGTCCGGTGGTGTGGGCTTCACTCAATACGCAACATGCACATACACAGACGACGTGCTGGATGACTTCTGCTATTACGGTGCAGACTACGTGAAGAAGAAATTCGGCGGATACGGCAAGACAAAGCCAAGCTGGGACCTAGTGAAGGACGTAGGCACTGAGGTATCTCTATACGGCCTGGAGCAATACGAGAAGTTCCCGGCACTGATGGAGACCCACTTCGGAGGCTCTCAGAGGGCAGCCGTGGTCGCAGCAGGCGCAGGTGTCGCAGTGTCTCTCGCAACAGGCAACGCAACTGCCGGTATCAACGGATGGTATCTAAGCCAGTTGCTGCACAAGGAAGAGATGGGCAGGCTCGGCTTCTACGGATACGACCAGCAGGACCAATGCGGCTCCGCGAACAGCTTCTCCTGGAGGAGCGACGAAGGCCTTCCAATGAACCTAAGAGGCGCCAACTATCCAAACTATGCACTGAACGTAGGCCACCAGTCTGCGCATGTTGGAATCATCCAGGCAGCGCACTCCGGAAGATGCGACGCATGGACGACCAACCCGCTGATAAAGGTAGCCTTCGCAGACAAGAACTTGGTCTTCGACTTCACCCACCCGAGGCTTTGCTTCGGAAAGGGTGCGCTCAGGGAATTCATGCCTGCAGGCGAGCGGACGGTCATTATCCCGTCGAAGTAAGAGCAAAAGAAGGAACAACAACTTCCTTCCCCTTTTTTATTTTTTTATTTTATTTTTCTGAACTCGCTTTTTCATGATTATAAATAAATCTAAAAGGTCATCAACCATGCCGGAGATAAAATCGGTACAATCCTTTGAGCGAATACTGTCCATTGTGAATGAGCTCTCCTCCTTGGAGGAGCCGCAGGCCAGGTCAAAGTACGTAAAGTTCCCTGGCTTTGCAGCACATATCTCCAAGCTCTTCAGGGAGGACAGGCTCTACGACATCCTTCCAAGGATGGAGGTGGAGCTTGAGATAATAAAAAAATACTCACCCGCGGTAAGGCCCGCGCTCGATCCCTACGTCTCCACCCAGATAGGCGTATTCTCAGGGAATTTCAGCGACTGGGAGGTGGGTTTCTTCCTTGGCTATCCTGAGTGTTGCATGAAGCCCTTTGCGGAGGAGGCTAGGTACGGGCTCGACGAGAGGCACGCCGCGGAGCTGGGCAGGCTCAAGGGGAAGATCTTCGTCACAACAGCCGGCTTCATTCCCCACAGCGTATTCTGCGGGGAGAGCCTCGCTAATGGCTTGATATCCTTCGTTTCCGAGGTCGAGCTTGGGACGCTTAGGCAACTTGAAAAGGAGATGTCTGCAAGGCTTCCGCACATGCACTCCGCATACCAAGGTCAGTACTACGAGGTAAGAATGACATGATCTAATAGGTGCCCCTATTTAGTTACCGACCTAGACCTTCGAAAGTATCTCTCCTACCTTGGTAAAGGAGGGGATAACGTAGTCGACCTTGCCCTTCTCCAGAAGGTCGGATAAAAACCCTGCCCCCTTCGGCTCCCTCTCTATCATGATCGCTATGTCAGCCTCCTCCATGGCCACCAGGTCGTTGAAATCATTGCCCACCATAACAACTACGCCGTAAAAACCCCTGAGCTTCCGGATCAGCCTTCTTTTGTCATCCGGGTCGGCGTCCGCTAGCACGAACAGCTTTGGGACGCCAAGCAGTGCCGCGCACTTCAGAGCAGACTCACGGCAGTTGCCCGTGGCAAGGAAAACATCAGACCCCGACGAGATTATGCCTTTTACGACAGGCTCGACATCCGGGTACAGCCTTCCACCGAGCCCCACCGCATGCGTTGCCTCGCCTGCCTGGTTGACCATCAGCGCCCTGCACACACCCATCTGAGTATCACAGTCGGACAGGACCCTTTCCGTCACGCCTTTCAACCCTTCAAGTACGCCTTCCCTGCGCAGGATTTCTGGTCCGGGTGGTTGCATGGCAGGCAAAGGGCAGTAACTGACTTTGATGCTTAATCCACGGAGGGTGCCATCCTTGATCGACTTGAATGGGCCCCTGACGTTGACAAGCATCTCCTTCTTGTCCTCGGCGTACTGCAGTGTGCTTTCGCAAAAAGTGTACTTGCCGCTGGCCAGGTTAAGCAAAATCCTGCACGGGTCCACTATGGTTCCTGACTTGTCAAGCACTACCGCCTTTCTCAACAGCAGCCGCCTCGAATCTTATGTGCGCTGCGCCTTTTAGTAGTTATGCGCGCACAATTAAAAAGAACGACCTTGGTGACGAATGACGATGGTGAACTCACGCGCTCACTGGAGTGTAGTCAGCTAGGCGCCCCAAGTTGCTGTTGCGTGCACTTCTGGGCAGCTGCGGAAGCTCAGCCGGCGCCGCATATTCCAGCGCTGCTGTCTAGGGTCCCCTCGTCCTTCATCTCCTTCTCAATGTCTTTGCATTCCCTTGGACCGGCGCGCTCCTCCTTTCCCTCGGCATAATCCCCGCTCCTCTTCTTTATGGCATCGGCAGGGGCAGGCTCAAGGACATTCTCGTCATAAAGGAGACCTGTGCTGTCGAGCTCAGCCCACAGCTTATTGTCTATGGTCAAAACTTTGGTGACTTTGCCTACAGTCCCCGTCTTCGTGTATAGAACAGTCTCGCCCTCTTTGATAGCCATCCGGGCACTTCCACAAACTTATAATATCTAGTAATCCTTTCTCTCATATTAATTTGAGGTAAGATCTTGTCAGAGCTGGCCTATGCGCTTGAATCGGCCAAAAATTTCAAAGGATTCACAAGGAAGGCCTGTATCGGTGAGATAGCGGAGACTATGGGCGGAGGTGACTTCGACGACGCCGGTATAATGGAGCTGGCCGAGCTCAACGGGCTAAAGATTGTGATGTCAACGGACGGCATAGCCGAGGAGCTCGTGAAGTCCGACCCATGGTTCGCCGGCTACTACTCGGTGCTCGTCAATGTCAACGATGTGGTGATAAAGGGCGCCAGGCCCATTGGCTACGTTAACATCATATCCTCGCCTAACCGCGAGACAAGGCTCAAGATAGCCCAGGGGATAAAGGCGGGCCTTGACAAGTACGATATAAAGCTCCTCAAGGGGCATACGCACCCCGACTCCTCCTATGAGGCCGTGGACGCCGCGGTCGTTGGGCTGGCGAAAAAGGTCGTCAGGGGGACCACAGCAGCGCCAGGAAGCCCCATCGTTATGGCAATCGACCTGGACGGGTCCTTCGGCATCAAGGGGTGGGTAAAGTGCTACGACAGCACGCTCAAGAAGACTAAGGATGACGTAAAGAAGATACTTTCGTTGATGATTTCAGTCATTGAGTCCGGCTACGTTGGCGCATCAAAGGATATGAGCGCGCCGGGCGTGCTGGGAACACTCGCGATGCTGTGCGAGGCAAGCTCGGTGGGGGCCGACATAGACCTTGCAAAGATACCCCGGCCGAAGGGATTCGAGCTGGCCGAGTGGCTGATCTCGTACCCGGCAATGGGCTTCATATTCTCGCTCAACTCTGAGAAGGCGCTTCCCCTCCTAAGGGAGGCAGGCCTCACTGCAGAGATCGTGGGTGTTTTCACAAAGGAGAAGACCATCAAGGCACGGCTCGGCAATGAAAGTGCCATCTTTATGGACTTGGAAAAGGAGTCTGTCTTCGGCTTAAGGTAGTGAGGGCAGGCCTTCACTCGCCTGTTGCCGCATTCCACCTTTTTACCGTACCGCCTACTTCCCGACCGCGGCGGCTTGACTTGTCACTGCCATCTCTTTCTCCTCATCGGTCGTGAAGATCTTTAACATCTCGAGTGGTGTGCCCCTGCCCACAATCTTCCCGTCCCTCATCAGAATTACCTCTCCGCATGTATCGAGCACAAAATCCAAGTCGTGCGACACAACAATGAATGTCTGGCCAAGCTCGTTCCTTGCATTCCTTATCGATTTTGATACTTCCTTCTTCGTGTATGGATCCATGGTTCCGGAAGGCTCGTCCAAAAGTATTATGTGAGGCTCCTTAATGAGCACCTGCGCGAGCGCGACGCGGTGCCTCTCCCCCTCGCTCAGCTCGTCAGGTAGGCTTGAAAGGAGTTTGTCAATATCGCCTTCCTCAAAGCCAACGGCGGTCAGCACAACGTTAGCCTTAAAGCGCGCGAACTCGTCCGGAAGCCCCAATCCTATCGCATCCGTCAGATTCTCTATAACGGTGAGGTGCGGGTAAAGCGAGTACTCCTGATGCAGTAGGCCTATGAAGGGCGTGGCCCTGCCCCTGCCAAGCAGCCCCGGCTCCAGCATGTTCACCCACTCCTCTCCCACCCTGAGCTCCACGCTGCCCGCTGTAGGGCTGCTTAAGCCACTTATGATTCTCGATAGAGTCGTTTTTCCGGCCCCGCTCAGACCTATGATGCCGAAGATCTCCCTTTCCTTGACATCAAAAGAGACGCCGTCCAGCGCCTTGACAACTCCCCTGTCGATTGAGAAGTAGTATTTCTTTACGTCCTTGACCTTCAGCATTATCTGGCCGAGTGGCTCCTGCTTTAAGATCTCCTCAGGCTTCACCTTGGCAAGGAACTTGCTCACGACCTCATCAGTCGCGCCGGTAGCCTCTATCCTGCCCCCCTCAAGCAGCACTGCCTTGTCCGTCATCCTCTTTATTGCTTCGGGCATATGCGAAGTGACAAGTAGCGTTGAATTATGAGTCTCCAGCTCCTTGCATATAATCCCGTAGATGGCATTTGCGCTTATCTGATCGAGCGTTCCGGTGGGCTCGTCCGCCAGTAGAAGGATTGGATTGAACGCAAGCTGCCTTCCCAGCACCACCCTCTGTTTCTCTCCTCCGCTGAGGTCCCTTGCCGTGTGGAGGAGTCTGTGGGAAAGCCCCATCTCCTTGGCTATTTCCAGCGCCCTCCTCCCGACATCCTCCTCCCGTATCCGGGTTTTGTTGAGCGCCTCGACTATATTTTCGTACACGGTCAAGCTCCCATACAGGGCGAATGTCCTCTGGAACATCATGGCGATCCTGGTTTTCAGGCACTGGGATATGTCGTCGAGTTTCCAATAATCTACATCAATGAGCTCGAATGTGCCCCCGCAGCTGCAGTTCTTGCCTGCCTTGCTTGGTGCATCAACATAATTGCAATTTTTACAATAAGCCACATGGTAAATTATTCTGCCCTCGGTTGGGGCGAAATCTGTAATCCCTCTGAGCATTGAAAGAAGAACCGTCTTGCCAGAGCCGCCCCTGCCTATGATGCCGACCCTGTCTCCCTCGTTTACAGTGAAGGAAATATTCCTCAATACCTCCTTCTCACCAAACTTTTTGGAAACATTGTCGATAATAATGAACGGCGTACTCATTTTTTTCACCTTAACAGGTTATTCTGATACGGTCATAATCTATCTAAGCAAATACACCTACTTTTCTTTCGGTTTCTTGCTAGACTACAACTCACCATGTGCCAAAGCGGCAACATGGCAATCTCTAATATGAGTTTGCCTTTTAAATTTTTGTTATTCCATAGGCATTGTATTGTGAACAAAGTGTGTATGAAGGGCTAACATCTTACTGACCAAAAACAGCCTGTTTGAATTCAGATGGATGAAACAATCCCATCCAGAGGTTACGCAAACTCATTTAGTTTGCCCAGAACCTCAACGGCGTCCAGCCTCTTCTGATCCACCCGCTCCTCCTTCATCATGCTCAGAATCGTAGCCGCCCTCGCCTTTTCAAGCCCCATATTCATCGCCCCTTGCACAACCCTCATGTAGTTCCTGAGCTGGAACGGCGTTTTCTTGGCAGCATCAAGCAGCAGGCCGCCTTCACCATCCGAGATCTTTTCCTCGCCGAGTAGAAGCTCAATCGTCGACCTTATGTTTACGAGGGGCTCGGAGATAGGCTGAAATGTTTCCGGGTTGAATATTAGCGCGACCTCATCATCGGAGTTTATGGTGCCGTCTTTGTACCACCCGTATATTCTGCCCACGCCGAGCATGCCGCAGGAGTCGAGCTCGGATGCGCGGATGGCTCCCATGCTCGATCCGCCCACGACGGTGATGCCGTTCTCAATAGCGTAGAGGATCTCCCTTGGCGCTACCGCCGCCCTCTGATAGAAAACACCATCTATGAGCCCGATAGCGGAGAAGCCCTTGCCCACCACGGCAGCTATGTCTCCCCTCCCGGCCGGGGGTCGGTACTCCGCCGACGCAAGGATTTTTTTTGCATCCTGCCATGGCATGCTGGGTCCCAAAAAAACTACGCTGCCCAACTATTTCTCACCGTTTCGGTTTAGCTGCATTGCCCTTCGGAGCCGCTCGCCGGCCCTGTCCCTGTCCATTGCGTATACCTCCAGGCCCGGCACCACCACTCTCACTACCGGAACGCCTGTCTCCCTTCTCGTGAGATCGACGGCAATCACCTCGTCAAGACCTGCGTCTCCCAGCTTCTTTACCGTATGCTTTATGTCGTCAAGAAAGTCGCAGCTCTCATAACGGGCAAGCTCCCCGATCCTGACTGATCCTTCCGATGGTGTAAACCACCTTTTATTTATCCTCTTCATGCGATCGTACCCTATCCTCCGGGCGAACTCAGCCTTGAAGGTGTCCTCTCTTGTGCCGTGGATTGTGGTCAGGCGGCTCTGCACGGCCTCCGTGAGTGCCCTCAGTGCCGCTATCTCCGGTACAAGGTGCGTGCCGACACCCAATGAGAGCAGAGCAGCGTCCCGTGTCGCCTCATCATCAATTGCCGCCGCAACCGTCGTTATGCCTATGTCGGAGGTTATATCCTTGAGATAAACCCTGACGGATGCCGCCTCAAGCCTGCCGAGTATGTCCTTTATAGGACCGAACCCGGTCCCTTCGTATTCGATGTCCCTGGCTTTGCCGGAGTTGACCTCGAACAGGGACCAGGCATCCCTCTCCACAACCTCCATCAGGCCGTGTACAACGGCCTCCTCGACCACATTTCCCGCGGCCAGTCCGTTCGTGTTTGTCTTGAACAGCTGGTTAGGCCGCCTGTAAGGGTGGAAGACAGCCTCTGACGGGACGAGCACCTCTCCGCCACCAGTTATCGAGGTTCCAGACACCCACTCCAAATCCTCGCCGTATGAGTATCCGCGCAGGGACGGAAGTATCAGCCGTGTGGGATCGAGCGCCTTCTTTGCCTTGCCCACTGTGCCGAAGTTACCAACAAAAATAGAGAGACCTTCTGTCGCCTCACCATCATTTCCCTCACCATTCTCCATCACGAATACGGTCTCAGCCGCAGGCTCAGCGGAGTACCTCTCGATGCCCTCCATGATTGCTGAGACCTCCGCCTCCTTTGGTGTGAATCCCTTCCCGTTGTACACCGTGACCGCGCCTTCCGCAGCCCTGGGCCTGATCGAGGTAAAAACAGGAATTCCAAGCCTGTCAAGGCCAGTTATTTCGGCCACCCTTGTTATGCCCGCGTTCTTGGCCGGCTCCTTGGCGAAAAGCAGGGTCTCCTCGGGCGCCCTCACCCTGTGAGTGTCAAGCGTGTATCCTTTTGGTGCGCTCTTTAGCATCAGCATGTAGTTATCATCCCTGAAAAAACCCAATCGGTTTCGAAGTCTAACCCATCTCTTCTAGCTCCTTCATGCCCGAGACCATGACCGCCGCGCCCACGCATCCTATGAGGTTTGGCTTTGGCGGCACCAGCATATCGACGCTTAGGACCTGTGACATGCCTTTAACCAGGCCCTTTATGAGGGCTGTCGAGCCCACCTCGATTATGGGGTATCGAATGTCGATCTCCTGGAGCTGCTGCTCGAACACCTGCTCCGCCACGCTGTGGCAGGCCGCGGCTGCGGCATCCTCCTTCGATGCCCCGCTGGCCAGCCCTGCGACAAGATCCTGAAGGCCGAAGACTATGCAGTACGCGTTCATCGGCACCTTCGTATAATCTCCGCGCATACCCATCTCACCGAACTCCTCCATGGATACGCCGAGCCTCTTGGCCGTCGTCTCTAAGAATCTCCCCGAGGCGCCCGCACAGATCCCGCCAACTGTGAAGCTGTCCGGAATGCTGTCATAAAGAGTAACCGCTTTGTTGTCCTGTCCACCGATGTCTATGACCGTGGCGTCGCCCTTCTGTTTATCTGTCAGGAAGAGCGCCCCCTTGGAGCACGTCGACACCTCCTCCATTGCGAGTGGCGCCTTGTACTTCTCCTTGAGGAGCTTCCTTCCGTAACCCGTAACGCCTATGGCCTCGACCGCGCTCTCCGGTATGCCTGCCTCCTTGAGCGCTTGATTGAAGACCTCCACGCCCGACTCCACGATCCCCGTGCTGGGTGCCCAGCCCGTTCCTATTATCTGGTTGTCCTTCATTATGACAGCCTTTGTCGTTGTGGAGCCGGAGTCTATCCCCGCAGTGATTCCCTCCTGCTTGTTCCTTGCAAAGAGGGGCTTCTTTGACATGATGTCCACAAGCGCCTCCATCCTGAGCAGAAGGGCCCCTGCCTTGGTCCTCTCGGTAAAGGAGTATGTTACTACAGGTATCTTCGTCTTGGTCTGGAGATAATGCCTTATCACGCTCCTCACGAGCGCGCCCTCGGCACACCTGAAGCAGGTCGCAATAAATATGCCGTCGGCGTCCACTCTCCCCTCGGCAATGGCCTTCGCCCTAGCCATCATTACCCTGAGGCCCGGGCTGGCCGCGTGGAAACCCATCTCATCCTCCACAGCCTTGATGTCTGAGGCCTCGACCTCCGGTATGAAGATCTTGCTCCCTACAATCCCTGCTGCATTTTCGATCTCCTTCTGTATGCCGCTGTACTCAGGACCGCATGCGATCTCAGCTATTCTTACCAATGGAACTCTCCTGCCTGCCTGTAGCCTTATCTCATTCAGTTGAAACCGAATATTTCTTCCTGCCCTATTTTACCCTTATCTCGACTATGTCGCAGTCCGCAAGCACGTGGTCGACCCCGACGCGCTCGCCGTCATACTTAACAGATCTCCCATTGACCTTTGCATACTTAAAGTTCTTGTATAGGTGCGAGTGGACTATCTTTGCAATGTCCATCACCTTCGCCCCCTCAGTCACGATTATGGGCTTCTTGGCGACCTGCCCGCCCAGGTCCTTAGTGTAGATCCTCGCAATCCCAAGCGATCTGAAGATGGAGCTACCCAGCCTTTCCAGCCCCTTACCTGAAAGTGCGGATGCACCGACTATCTCTATTCCCTTATTCCCTCTGAGGCTGGCTGCCAGCTCAATCGTGGCGTCCGGGAGAAGATCCGTTTTATTCACCACGATAACGGCCGGCTTAAACGTCTTCGTCTGATCCAGCGCCTCCATAATGTCCTCGACCCCGATGTCGCCCGACACCCTGACCATGGCATTCCTCACGCCCGCCTCCTTAAGCCTCTTCTCAATCTCCGTGATCCTGCAGGTGATCCTCCCCATGCATGCGATCTGGATTCCACCGCCGGAGGTCTTTTCTATGTCTACCCTTCCCTCCCTCTCCTCGATGGTTATGCCCGCGGCTGCAAGCTCGTTTGAGATTATCTCGAACTGGCTGACCGCATCAATGGCATCGAGCACGATAAGCAGCCCGTCTGCATTCCTCGATATGCTCAGCAGCTGGGGTCCCCACGATGCCCCATAAATGTTTCTCAGAATGGCTGGCGTGTCGACGAGCTGGAACTGGATGTCCTCAAAGGCAAGCATGCCCGGGACGGGCTCGCGTGTGGTGAACGCATGCCCGGCCACCTCTGTTCTTGCGTTCGTGACCTTGGCGAGCAGAGTGCTTTTCCCCGCCCCCGTCATGCCCAGTAGCACGATTTGGGCGGCTCCCTCCTTTTTTATTGAAAAGCCGCCACCTCCCCCTGAGCCGGACTTCTTTTTCTTCTGCTCAATCTCGAGCTCTTCCTTCAGCTGGGCAAGCCTCCTCCTGAGGTATCCCCTCATCTTCTCGTTGCCCTTATGCTCCGGGATGGTCGAAATAAACTCCTGGAGATACTTTATCTTGTCAGGGAGGTTCTTTGCCTGAGTATATCTTCTCTCTGCTACCTTTGACTGTATGGGAAGGTTGGCAGGCACAGCATCCACCGGCTTATCTCTTGGTTAGTGACTTTTGGAGGTCGAAACGGCCTTTGATAGCTTTAAAACTTTCTCGGCCAATTTGCCCGCGCCCTCATCAGTCAGGTAGGCATTAGGCTCAACTCCAAATCCCCCGCTGTCTATAATAATAGACAACTCGCCGTCATTTTCAAAGGCGGTTCGCG
>Ga0335078_10006528_pt1 | contig 17259 bp, 15 predicted proteins | sample Lox_Sample_32_FD_206711 | JGI IMG/M metagenome (GOLD analysis project Ga0335078, IMG submission 206711) | Soil microbial communities from Loxahatchee National Wildlife Refuge, Florida, United States - Lox_Sample_3.2 | ecosystem: Environmental > Terrestrial > Soil > Wetlands | place: USA... | reverse complement strand
CCGCCGTACAACCAAAAGGGGCTCGTCGACTTCGCCGGCAACCCGAAGCCCGCGTTCTCGGTTGTGTCGCAGATCTACCACTCCACCCAGCAGATAGCTCCGTGAGTGTCCCCACCGGGTGAGGTGAGCTTCGACCGGGCCGAGGCGCCAGCTGATCGAGCGCGGGTCACCCGGGCGGGACCCTCATCTCCGCAGCTTTGGCGAGCGGGCGGTGCCGGCTGCTCCGGCGCCCAGCCAGACACCGGCGTGAGCTAGATTCCATCTTCGGTGTCGTCCACCACCGAATTGCGCCGCACTCCCCTGTACGACCGGCACGTCGCCGCCGGCGCGAAGCTGGTCCCGTACGCCGGCTGGGAGATGCCGGTCCAGTACGCCGGGATCCGCGAGGAGCATCTCGCGGTGCGCAAGGACGTCGGGGTGTTCGACGTCTCCCACATGGGCCAGGTCGAGACCACCGGCCCGCAGGCGTTCGAGTTCCTGCAGCGGCTGGTGTCCAACGACGTCCGGCGGCTCCCCGAGGGCGGGGCGCAGTACAGCCTGCTGTGCCGGGACGACGGGGGCGTGCTCGACGACCTCTTCACCTACCGCCTGGCCGACAACACCTTCCTCACGGTCACCAACGCCGCCAACCACGAGAAGGACCTCGCCTGGCTGCAGTCACACGCCGGCGGGTTCGACGTCGACGTGCTCGACCGCCACGCCGACTTCGCGATGCTCGCGGTCCAGGGCCCGCGGGCCCGCGACCTCGTGAGGCAGCTGACCGACGGGGCGCTGCCGGCGCGCTTCCACGTCTGCGAGCGCACGGTGGCGGGGGCGGCGATGCTCGTGTGCGGCACCGGCTACACCGGCGAGGACGGCGTCGAGTTGCTGCTGCGCCCCGACGACGCAACCACCGTGTGGGACGCGCTCATGCAGGCCGGGGCGACGCCGGTCGGCCTCGGCGCGCGCGACACGCTCCGGCTCGAGGTCTGCTTTCACCTGTACGGCAACGACCTCAGCGAGGATCGCGGTCCGATCGAGGCGGGCCTCGGTTGGTGTTGCAGCGAACAGACCGGGTTCATCGGCTCCGAGGCGGTGGCGGTGGCGCGCAAGGACGGCACGGCCGAGAGGCTCGTCCCGTTCGCGATCGAGGGGCAGGGGATCGCCCGCCAGGGCAACGCCGTCGTCGGTGGCGGCGAGGTCACGAGCGGGACGTTCTCGCCCTGCCTGGAGCGCGGAATCGGGATGGCGTACGTTTCCACCGCGCGTGCCGCCGAGGGCACGCGGTTCGAGATCGACGTGCGTGGCCGGGTCCGGCCCGCGGTCATCGAGAGCAAGCCTCTGTACCGAAAGGGAGCGTGACATGGCCGACCCCAGCTATCCGGACGACCTGAAGTACCACCCCGAGCACGACTGGGCTCGAATCGATGGCGACAGCGCCACGTTCGGGATCACCTGGTACGCCCAGGATGCCCTCGGCGAGGTCGTGTTCTACGACGCGCCGAAGCTCGGCGCGGAGGTCACCAAGGACCAGCCCTACACCGAGGTCGAGTCGGTGAAGGCCGTGTCCGACGTGTTCGCGCCGCTGTCGGGCGAGATCACCGCGGTCAACGAGGCGCTCGCCGACAAGCCCGAGACGATCAACGACGACCCGTACGGGGAAGGCTGGCTGGTGAAGGTGAAGCTGTCCGATCCCGGGGAGGCCGATTCGCTGATGAGCTCGTCCGACTACCAGGCAAGCCTCGACTAGCGATGGCGCCATGACCCGGTACACCTCGGTCACCGACGCCGACCTGGGCGAGATGCTCGGCACGATCGGCGTCGACTCGATCGACGAGCTGTTCGCGGACATTCCGGCCGGCCTGCGCCTGGATCGGCCGCTCGCGCTCGCGGACGGGCTGTCCGAGCAGGAGGTGTACGAGGAGCTGCGGGCGCTCGCGGCCAAGAGCACGTCGGCCGAGGACGAGGTGTCGTTCCTCGGCGCGGGGATGTATGACCACTACGTGCCGGCGCTGATCGACTCGATCATCCTGCGCTCGGAGTTCCTGACGCCGTACACGCCGTATCAGCCGGAGATCTCCCAGGGCGGGCTGCAGGCGATGTTCGAGTACCAGACCGCGATCTCCGAGCTGACCGGGATGCCGATCTCGAACGCGTCGGTGTACGAGGGTCCGAGCGCGGTGGCCGCGGCCGGGTACGTAGCCAAGGCCACCAACGGGCGGAGCCGGTTCGTGATCTCCCGCGGCGTCCACCCTCACTCCCGCGAGTGCGTGCGCACGCTTGCTCATGCCTGGGAGATGGAGGTCGTCGAGGCCCCGCTCCAAAACGGCGGGACCGCTCTGGCGGACCTCGGCGACGACGTCAGCGCGGTGATCGTGCAGCAGCCGAACTTCCTCGGGGCCGTCGAGGATCTGACCGGGCTCGCCCAGGCGGCAAGAACCGCCGGCGCGCTGACGATCTGCGCCTGCGACCCGCTTCCGCTCGCGCTGCTCAAGACGCCGGCGCAGTGCGGCGTCGACATCGCGGTCGGCGAAGGCCAGACGCTCGGCAACCGCCTCGACTTCGGCGGTCCCTCGTTCGGGTTCTTCGCCGCGACGGAGGCGCTGACCCGGCGGATGCCGGGACGGATCGCCGGAGAGACGAAGGACGTCGACGGCAAGCGCGGGTTCGTGCTCACGCTCCAGACTCGCGAGCAGCACATCCGGCGGGAGAAGGCGACGTCGAACATCTGCACCGCGCAGGCGCTGAACGCGCTGGCCGGCGTGATCTACCTGAGCTGGCTCGGCCGCCACGGGATCGTCGAGCTCGTCGAGCTGATGCTCCGGCGGACCGCGTACGCCCGCGAACAGCTCAAGGCCGTCGACGGCGTCACCGAGCTCCACGACCGCCCGGTCGTGCGCGAGTTCGCGGTCGAGCTCGACGCACCGGTAGAGCGGGTCATCGCGCGCTGCCGCGAGCAGGGGATCAACCCCGGCTACCCGCTGACGCGCGATTACCCCGAGCACGAGAACGGGTTGCTGGTCGCGATCACCGAGCGCCGCACCCGCGCCGACATCGACCGGCTCGTCGAAGCGATCGGCGCGGCCGTCGCCGCGGAACGGCAAGCCGTGGGAGCGAAGGCGTGATCCGCGAGGCCGACGACACGCTGACGATCTTCGAGCGGTCGAAGGCCGGCCGCCGGGCGTTCGTCGCCCCCGAGCTCGACGTCCCCGAACGTCCGCTCGACGAGCTGCTCCCGCCGGATCACAGGCGTGAGGAGCCGCCGCGCCTGCCCGAGGTCGCAGAGCCCGAGATCGTCCGCCACTACAACCGCCTGTCGAAGCGGAACTTCGACCTCGACACCGGCTTCTACCCGCTCGGGTCGTGCACGATGAAGCACAACCCCAAGCTCCATGAGCGGGTCGCGGGCCTGCCCGGCCACGCCCGCCTGCACCCGCTCCAGGACCCGCGATACGCCCAGGGCGCGCTCGAGCTGATGTGGCGCCTGCAGGACGCGCTCGGGGAGATCGCGGGGCTGCCCCACGTCTCGCTCCAGCCGAGCGCCGGGTCGCAGGGAGAGCTCGCCGGCGTCCTGCTGACGCGCGCGCTCCACGAGGACCGCGGCGAGCACCGCACCAAGGTGCTCACGCCGGACACCGCGCACGGCACGAATCCCGCGACCGTGACGATGGGCGGCTACGAGGTGGTCAAGGTGGTCAGCGACTCCAGCGGCAACGTCGACCTCGACGACCTGCGGGCCAAGGCCGACGAGGACGTCGCCTGCCTGATGCTGACCAACCCCTCGACGCTCGGGCTGTTCGAGACCGGGATCGAGGAGATCGAGCGGATCGTCCACGGCGTGGGGGCCACGCTCTACTACGACGGGGCCAACCTCAACGCGATCATGGGCATCTGCCGCCCGGGCGACATGGGCTTCGACATCGTCCACTTCAACCTGCACAAGTCGTTCACCCAACCCCACGGCGGTGGCGGCCCGGGCGCCGGCCCGGTGGCGGTGTCGGAACGGATCGAGCCGTACCTGCCGCGGCCGCAGGTGGTCCGGCGCGAGACGACCACGAACGGGTCAAACGCCTTCTACGACCTCGACTACGACCGGCCGAAGTCGATCGGCCGCCTGCGTGGGTTCCAGGGCAACTACGGCGTGTTCGTCCGGTCCTACGCGTACATCCGCTCGCTCGGGGCGCCCGGGTTGCGCGAGGCGTCCGAGACCGCCGTGCTCAACGCCAACTACCTGCTCGCGCTGCTCCGGCGCCAGGGCGTCGCCGAGTACCTGCCGGCCGCCTACGACCGGCTGTGCATGCACGAGTTCGTGCTCTCGGGCGGACCGATGCGGCACGAGCTGCACATCAAGACGCTCGACCTGGCCAAGCGCCTGCTCGACCACGGAGTCCACCCGCCGACCGTGTACTTCCCGCTGATCGTCGACGAGGCGCTGATGGTCGAGCCGACCGAGACCGAGACCAAGGAGACGCTCGACCGGTTCGCCGAGATCGTGGCCGGCATCCTCAAAGAAGCCGCCGAGGACCCGGAGATCGCGCGAGCCGCGCCGTACACGACGCCGGTGAGGCGTCTCGACGAGGCTGGCGCCGCCCGCCGGCTGGTCGTCCGGCAGGCGATGCCGGTATAGATCGCCGCATGCGGTTCGTGATCTTCGGCGCGGGCGCGATCGGGGGCGTGGTCGGCGCGAAGCTGCACCAGGCCGGCTTCGAGGTGGACCTGATCGCTCGCGGCGCCCACTATGAGGCGATCCGCGACCGGGGGCTGACGCTCGAGCAGCCGCACGCGACCGCCGCGCATCTCCAGATTCCGGTCGCCGACTCGCCCGCGGGGCTCGACTGGAGCAGCGACGAGGTCGTGCTGCTGGCGACCAAGAGCCAGGACACGGCCGGCGCGCTCGACGCGCTTCGCGGGGTCGCGCCGGCGCGCACGCCGATCGTCTGCATGCAGAACGGCGTCGAGAACGAGCGGATCGCGCTGCGCCTGCTGCCGAACGTGTACGGCGCGGTCGTGATGGCCCCGACGGCGCATCTGGAGCCGGGGATCGTCCAGGCCTACGGCACCCAGGGCACGGGCGTGATCGATCTCGGCCGCTACCCGGGCGGCCTCGATCCGCTGTGCGACGAGGTCGCGGGCGCGCTCGGGCAGGCCGGCTTCAGCTCGGTGCCGCGCGAGGACATCATGCGCTACAAGCACGCCAAGCTGCTCTCGAACCTCGGCAACGCGATCGACGCGATCTGCGAGGAGGGTCCGGGCTGCGACGAGCTGTTAGAGCTCGCCCAGGCGGAGGGGCGGGCGGTCCTGCAAGCCGCCGGGATCGACTACGTCGCCGACGAGGTCAACGACGTGGTGGGCCGCTGGAAGCGGCTCGACCTGCGGCCGATCGCCGGGCGCGAGCGCGCCGGCTCCTCGACCCGGCAGAGCCTCGCCCGCGGCGCGCCGACCGTCGAGACCGACTACCTGAACGGCGAGGTCGCGCTGCTCGGCCGCCTGCACGGGGAGCCGACGCCGGTCAACGACGCCCTGTGCGAGCTCTCGGCGCGGCACGTGCGCGAGCGCCGCGCGCCCCAGACGCTGCCGGCCGGCGAGGTGCTGGCCCTCGCGCGGTCCGGACACTACGCCGATGGACCCGTTCGTCGCTGACGGCGCCACCGAGATCGCCTCCAGGGCGCAGCGCGAGCTCGAGGCGCTCGTCGCGGTGTCCTCGCCATCGGGCGACGTCGAGGGGGCCGAGGAGGCGATCGCACTGTGCGCCGCGTTCCTGCCGCCGCAGGCCGAGATCGAGCGGGTGCCGTGCTCGACCCCGGGCAGCGCGGCTGACCTCGTCGCGCGGATCGGCGGGCAGGGATCGCGCCGGCTGCTGCTGCTCGGACATGTCGACACGGTGGTCGAGCACTCATCGCACGCGCCGCTGCGGCGCGACGGGGAGCGGCTGTACGGGCCCGGCACCGTCGACATGAAGGGCGGCGTGGTGCTGGCGCTCGGGGTCGCGCGAGCGCTGGCCACCCGTCCGGAGAGGTTCGCCGAGGTGGCCGTGCTGCTCGTCACCGACGAGGAGTGGCGCCGGCACGAGTTCGTCCACGTCAAGACGTTCTCCGCCCACGACGCCTGCCTGTGCTTCGAGGGCGGGCAGCTCACCTCCGACGGGGACGACGCCGTGGTCGTCCATCGCAAGGCGGCCGGGACGATGCACGTCGTGGCCACGGGCCGGGCGTCGCATTCGGGCAGCGCCCCCGACCGCGGGCGGAACGCGCTGCTGGCGCTCGCGGCGACCGCGATCGACATCGCCCGCCACCACGACCCGGACGGCGCCGAGCGGCTGAGCGTGGTTCCGACCGTGATCCGGTCCGGCGACGCGTTCAACGTCGTGCCGGCGGACGGCGAGCTGTTGTGCGATATGCGCGCCGACCGCAGTGAGGCGTTCGACGCCGTGTGCACGGCCGTGCCGGCCGATCTCGACGGCGTCGGCCTCGAGACGAAGATGCTGCGGATCTGGCCCGGGATGGACTCCCGGGAGGCCACGCGCGGACTGCTCGAGCGGGCCGGGTCGAGGCTCGGGCGCCCGATCATCGGCTGTCCCCGCGGCGGCGCCAGCGACGCCAGCCACTTCGCGCCGCAGATCCCGCTGACCGTCGACGGGCTCGGCCCACGAGGAGGGGGCGCCCACACCCCCGAGGAGTTCGTCCACGCGCCGTCGCTGCGCCAGCGCGCGGAGGTTGCGCTGGCGGTGGCGGCCGAAGTGCTCGATTCTTAGCGAGACCTTCGCCGGCGATGTCAGGCACCTGCGATCCTTAGTCGCGTGAGCACCACGACACCGACCCCCCGGACTCCCCCGCGACCGCCCCGCGTGCGGAGGGGTCAGATGCAGCTCGAGGGCCTGGTGGTGCTCGCCGGGACCGTCGGGCTGATGTGGTTGATCGAGCTCGTCAACACGCTCGACTCGAACAACCTCGACAACGACGGCATCTATGCCCGGAGCGTCGGGCACCTGTGGGGCATCTTCACCGCGCCGTTCATCCACGTGAGCTGGCAGCACCTGATCGCCAACACGGTCCCGTTCGTGTTCATGGGGCTGATCATCGCGCTCCAGGGGGCCAAGCGGTTCGCGCTCGTGACGCTGATCGTGATCGTGGTCGGCGGGATCGGGACGTGGCTGATCTCACCTTCGGGCGTGGTCACCGACGGCGCCAGCGGCGTCGTGTTCGGCTACGCCACGTACCTGTTCACCCGGGGGTTCTTCAACCGCAACATCATCGAGCTGCTGATCGGCCTGATCGTCGGCGTGGTGTGGGGCGGGGCGCTCCTGTCGAGCATCGTGCCCCACTACGGGGTGTCGTGGCAGGGGCACGTGTGCGGGGCGATCGGCGGGGTCGTCGCGGCCTACCTGCTCCGCAACGAGCGCCGGCCGTCGCCGGCGAAGGGCGCGCCGCAGACGCCGCTCGACCGCCTGCTCGCAGACTGAGCAGTCACGCCCCGGGGTCTGTGGGTAGGCTCAGGGTCATGCGGATCTTCTCGGGCATACAGCCGACCGGACGCAAACACCTCGGCAACTACATCGGCGCGCTCGTCCAGTGGGTCGCGGGGCAGGATCGCGGCGAGGCGATCTACTGCCTGGTCGACCTGCACGCGATCACCGTGCCGTACGAGCCGGCTGCCCTGCGCGACGCGGTGTACGACACCGCGGCCACGCTGCTGGCGGCGGGCCTGGACCCGGAGCGGTGCATCTTCTTCCGGCAGGGCGACGTGCACGAGCACACCGAGCTGACCTGGCTGCTCTCGAGCGTGACCGCGTACGGCGACCTGACCCGGATGACGCAGTTCAAGGACAAGGCGGGGTCCCAGCGAGAGCTGGTGTCCGCGGGTCTGTTCTTCTACCCGGTGCTGATGGCGGCCGACGTGCTCGCCTACCGGGCCCACGAAGTCCCGGTCGGCGAGGACCAGCGCCAGCACATCGAGCTGATGCGCGACGTCGCCGAGCGCTTCAACGCCCGCTTCGGCGAGACCTTGGTGGTGCCCGAGGGGCGCATCCCCGAGGTGGGTGCCCGGATCATGGACCTCCAGTTCCCCGACCGCAAGATGTCCACCACGGGCGGCAGCCCGCAGGGCACCGTGTACGTGACCGACGAGCCGGACGCGATCGTCAAGAAGTTCCGTGCCGCGGTCACCGACTCCGGGACCGAAGTCGTGCGGGCGCCCGACAAGGGCGGCATCTCCAACCTGATCGACATCCTGGCCGCGGTGCGCGGCACCACGCCCGACGAGGTCGAGGCTTCCTTCAACGGGTCCGGCTACGGCGCGTTCAAGCAGGCGGTCGCCGACGCGGTCGTCGAATACCTCGCGCCGGTGCGCGAGCGCTATCGGGACCTTCGCCCCGACGAGCCGGCGCTCGAGCGGATCCTCGCCGAGGGCGCCGACAAGGCCCGCGCGATCACCGCCGACACCCTGCTCGACGTCCGCCAGGCCATGGGCGTCGGACCGGTCCGGGCCTGACAGTAGCCTGCCACCGATGCGGATCGCCGACCTCGAGCTCGATCTCGACGTTTTCGCCGGGCCGTTCGACCTGCTGCTGACGCTGGTTCTGCGCGAGGAGATCGACCTGCTCGAGGTCGACCTCGCCGACGTCGTGATCTCCTACATCGACCATCTCGAGCGGCGCGGCGAGCTCGAGCTCGAGGCCGCCACCGAGTTCCTGGTGCTGATCGCGGCGCTGCTCGAGCTCAAGTCGCGGCTGCTCCTGCCGGGCGAGGAGATGCAGGAGCTGATCGAGCTCGATCCGGGCGAGGCTGCCGAGGAGCTGCTCGCCCGGCTGCTCGACGCCCATCGCTACCGGGCCGCGTCCGCGGAGTTGCGCGAGCGCCTCGCCGCCCAGGAAGGCCATCGGTTCCGGGCGGCTCCGCTGCCGGCGTCGCTCCGGCGCGCGCCGCTGACCGAGGCGAGCACGGCGTACAACCCGGGCGTGCTGGCGCAGGCGATCGGCGGGCTGCTCGAGCTGCCCGAGCCGGTCGACGTCCGCCACATGGTCGGGTCGCGGGTCACGGTCGCCGAGCGCCTCGCGCACCTGCGCACGCTCCTGCGGCGCGGCCCCTTCTCGTTCGACGAAGCGGTCCTGCAGGCCGATCGGGTGACGGTGGCGGTGACGCTGTACGCGCTGCTCGAGCTGCACAAGCAGGGCGAGCTGAGCTGGACCCAGGACGAGCCGTTCGGCGAGATCACGATCGCCGCCAACGGTCAGCGGGCCGGTCACGGCGGCGTCGCAGCCCCGCCCGGGGAGCGGCTGAGCGCGTGAGCCTGGGGCTCGAGAGCACGCTCGAGGCGCTCCTGTTCCTCAGCCCGGAGCCGGTCGACGCCGACGCGCTGGCCGACGCGTGCGGCGCGGAGCTCCACGAGGTCGTCTCGGCGCTCGAGCGGCTGCGCGAGCACTACGAGTTCGAGCGGCGCGGGCTCGTGCTCCGCGAGCTCGCGGGCGGCTGGGTGCTGTCGACCCACGCCGACGCCGAGCCCGCGGCCCGGCGGCTGCTGGCGCGCCCGCGCACGCCGGCGCTGACCCCGGCCCAGGCCGAGACGCTCGCGATCGTCGCCTACCTCCAGCCGGTCTCGCGACCGGAGATCGCCCGGATCCGCGGGGTCAACGCCGAGTCGGCCGCGGCCACGCTGCTCGAGCGGGGGCTGGTCGAGGAGTCGGGCCGGTCGCAGTTCGGCGCGGTTCTCTACCGCACGAGCGAGCTGTTCCTGCGGCTGTTCGGGCTGCGGTCGCTCGAGGAGCTGCCACCGCTCGAGACGTTCGACCCGTCGCCCGAGCTCGAGGCCGAGCTCCGCGAGCGGCTGCTCCAGGCCGGCGAGGCCCGCGCCGCCAGCTGACCGCAGGCCGCGTCGATCTCGCGACCCCGGGTCAGTCGGACGGTCGCGCTCAGCCCGCGGCGGTCGAGCTCGTCTTTGAATGCCGCGATCGCCTTGGGACTCGAACCGGTGAACGCGGATCCGGTTGGGTTGTAAGGGATCAGGTTCACCTTGAACATGCGCGGGTCGAGGATCTCAGCGAGCTGGACCGCCTGGGGATGCGAGTCGTTGACGCCGGCGAGCATCACGTACTCGACGAATACCTGGCGCCGCTTACGCTCGTAGTAGGCCTCGCACGCGGCGATCACGTCGGGCAGCGGGTAGCGCTCGTTGACCGGCATCAGCTCGGTCCGCAGCGCCTCGTCGGCCGCATGCAGCGACAGCGCCAGCCGGATCGGCATCGGGTCGGCGGCCAGCCGCTCGATCCCGGGGATCCAGCCGATCGTCGAGATCGCGGTCCGGCGATGGCCGATCCCGACGTCGGGCAGGCGCTCGCATGCGGCCAGGACGTTGTCGAGGTTCATCATCGGCTCGCCCATTCCCATGAACACCGCGTGGTCGACCTCGCCGACGCGGCGGAAGTGGAGCGCCTGATCGAGGATCTCCGACGCGGTCAGGTTGCGCCCGAACCTCATCTGGCCGGTGGCGCAGAACGTGCAGGTCAGCGGGCAGCCCGACTGCGAGGACAGGCACACCGACCGCCGCCCGTCGCGATAGCGCATCAACACCGCCTCGACCGGCCGGCCGTCGCGGGTTCTGAACAGCACCTTGACGGTGCCGTCTTGCGCATGGGCCTCGCGCTCGACCGACAGGCTGCTGAACGGGACCGCGTGGGTGAGCCGCTCGCGGAGGCTTCGCGGTAGGTCCGACATGACGCCGAACGCCTCGGCGCCGCGCGCCGCCCAGCGCCACACCTGGCCGGCGCGGTACCGGGGCTCCCCGAGCTCGTCGAGCGTGGTTGCAAGCAGGTCGAGATCCACGCTGACTATGGTGGCAGCCTCTAGATGCGACTGGTCAAGTACATCGCCACCGCGGGAGTCGCGTCGCGGCGGGCGTCCGAGGAGATCATCCGCGCCGGCCGGGTGCGCGTTGGTGGTGCCGTCGTGACCGATCCGGCGCGCGACGTGGGTCTGTGTGACGCCGTCGAGGTCGATGGCCGGGCGGTGTCGCCGGTACACGAGCGCGTGGTGTACGCGCTGAACAAGCCGGCCGGCGTCGTCTCGACCGCCCGCGACCCGCAGGGCCGTCCGACGGTGGTCAGGATGGTGCCGCAGACCGAGCGTCTGTACCCGGTGGGAAGGCTCGACATCGACACCACCGGGCTGATCCTGCTCACCAACGAGGGCGATCTGGCGCACCGGCTGACGCACCCGAGCTTCGAGGTCGACAAGACCTACCGGGCCGTCGTCGGCGGTCCCCCGGTTCGCGAGGCCGCGTTGCAGGCGCTGCGCGACGGGGTCGAACTCGAGGACGGCATGACCTCGCCGGCGCGGGTGCGGCGGGTGGCCGCGGACACGATCGAGATCACGATCCACGAGGGCCGAAAGCGCCAGGTGAAGCGGATGTGCGACGCGGTCGGGCACCCGGTCAAGCGACTCGAGCGGGTCGCGTTCGGGCCGCTGTCGCTCGGGGACCTGCCGCGCGGGCGGTGGCGCCGTCTCGACGCGGACGAGGTGCAGGCGCTGCTGGACGCGACCTCTGGATGAGAAGGGGCTCGAGAAACCCGAATATATGGCGGGTCTCTCGAGCCGGCTCCGAGCGGGCGGGGGTTATCGCTGGATCAGGAGACCGTCGTTGGCGAGGCGGGTCGACGTCAGTGCTCGCGACACGTCGGCCGGCGTCAGGCGAACCGGATGCGGCGCCACCAGCCGCACGACCGTGAACTGGAGCTCACGCCGGCGCGAGACCTCACGGAAGCCGGCGACCGGGTAGGAGGACTGCGCCTGCGAAGGCCACAGGTTGCACGCCGACCCCCACCAGCAGAAGCCGGCGCTCGGCGGCGAGGTAAACGACACGACGTCGAGCTCGGACACGGTGGCGCCGGCGCCGGCCATGAAGTGCAACCCCGGCTCGTACAAAGACAACGGCAGCAGGTCCCGGTAGTGCTGGACGAGGATCGCGCGGGTGCCCTGAGCGCCCGCCCGCGTCCCGAGCGCCCGCGCCACCACGCGCCAATCGGGCCGCTCGAGTCCACGGTCGAACGCGACCCCCAACGCGGTCGCGACACCAAGCGCGCAGAGCACGACCGCCGCGACCAGCCCGACCCGTCGTGCCCGCGCCGCCGCCAAGCCCCCCGCGACGAACAGCGCCGCCGCCGTCCAGATCGCGAGCGCGTTGCGGGTGATCAGATCGTCGACGCCTCCCGCGATCAGCAGCAGGTTCAAAACCAGCCCGGCAAGCGCGATCCCGCCGGCGATCAGCGCGCCCCGCCGGGCGGCGCCGTCGGATCGGAAGAACACGAGCCCCGCCGCCAGCACCAGGATCGCGATCGCGAGCGGCTCGAGCACCGAATGCGCCGGCCCGTCGAACCCGGCGGCGAACTGGGGGACGACCTGGCCGAGCCGGCGCCCCAGCGGCGCATTGGCGATCCAGCTCGCGTTGCCGGTTCCGCTCTGGCCGATCGCGAGCGGAATCAAGGCCAGCCCGCACAGGCCGACAACTCCCACCCCGACCTGCACCGACCGGCGAGTCCGATACGTCCACAACAGCCACGCGGCCGACGGCACCACGACCAAGATCGCGTAGTAGTGCGTGGCCAGCGCCAGCGCGGAGGCGATCACCCAGGCGGCGAGCAGCCGCGGCGTCGGCGTGGCGTGGGCGTGGGCGAACGCGAGCAGCGACACGCTCGACAGGAACACGAGCATCTCGTACGAGCGCGCCTCCTGCGAGTACCAGATCAGCAGCGGGCTGCACGCGGTCAACGCCGCGGCGATCAGGCCGGCCCGTCGTGAGATCAACCGAGCGCCGGCGGCGTACGCCACCGGCACCGTCAGCACCCCGCACACGGCCGACAGCGACCGCAGTCCCGCCTCGCCGTAGCCGAACACTCGCGCCCACACCCACGCCACGCAGTAGTAGAGCGGGGGTGTGGACTCGGTCTGGGGGATCAGCCCGAGCATCTTCCCGGGCGAGAAATGGACGAGCAGCGCGGTGTTGCCCTCGTCGAACCAGAAGCCCTGATGGTCGATCCGGTAGAAGCGCAGGACCGCCGCCAGCACCGTCACGGCAGCGACCGCGAGCACCGCGGGCTCGGCGAGCATCGCGCGCGTGCCCGAGGGCTGCGAGCGCGCCGCGGGACGGCGCAGGTCGGTTGCCGCCGTGCCGACGCTCACCGGCGACATACTAGGGTTGGACACGGTTGCGGTCCCGTACGGTGCGCGCTTAACACGATTTCAACCCGCCCACCGGGCGTTCCGGCCCGCCCACCGGGCAACATTCCTTAAACCAATGCGTCAGGATTCCGGCCACATCGACGGGCCACCGGTGCTCGCTACGAGCACGGGAACGCCGCCCGCGCTCGCGTCGAGCGCCGCCGGCGCGGCCCCCGCCGAGGGCACCGTCGCGCTGCCGGGCCTCGCCAGGCTCCCGAAGCCGGGGGCGCTGCGGTGGCCGCAGGTGACGTTCGGGCCGAGGGCCGGGAAGATCGCGTTGGCGACGATCGTCGCGGGCGCGCTCATCCTCGTGCTGTTCGCCACGCACGGCCCGACGATCCTGGTTCCGCGGTCGAGCCAAATCTTCGCCAAGTGGGAGGCCGGCCCGCTGTACGGCCTGGTCGGGAGCCTCAAGGTGGGCCCGACCGCGACCAACTACGCGCTCACCGGGCTGATCCTGATCATGCTGGCCGCGTACGGCGTGGCGCTGTCGGCGCTGCGAACGCTGTCGATGCGGATGATCGCGGCCTCGATCGTCGCGGCGAGCCTGATCCTGATGCTGGGACCGCCGTTCCAGCTCACCGACACGTTCAACTACCTCGGCTACGCGCGCCTGGGCGGACTGCACGGGATGAACCCGTACACCCACGTGATCGGGCAGGAGATGCACGACCCGATCTACCACTTCGCGACCTGGAACAACCTCCACAGCCCCTACGGCGAGTTGTTCACCGCGCTCAGCTATCCGCTCGGGTTCGTGCCGGTCCCCGTCGCGTATTGGATCGTGAAGGTGGTCACGGTGCTGTTGAGCCTCGGATTCGTGGGGATCGTCTGCTGGTGCGCGAAGCGGCTGGGGCGCGATCCGCGTTACGCCGCCGTGCTCGTGGGGCTCAACCCGATCTACCTCGTGTACGCGGTCGGCGGGTTCCACAACGATTTCTTCATGCTCGTACCGCTGACCGCGTCGATCGCGTTCCTGCTGGCCCGCCGCGACAAGACCGCGGGCGCGATGCTGGTGATCGCGGTCGCCGTCAAGTTCACCGCGGTGCTGTTGCTGCCGTTCCTGCTGGTGGCGGCACGTCCGGCCCGCCGGCGCCGCCAGGTCCTCTACGGCTGCCTGCTCGCGGCGATTCCGCTTGCGGTGATGAGCGTGGCGCTGTTCGGGTTCTCGCTGCCGAACCTGTCGCAGCAGGGAAGCCTGCTCACCCCGTTCAGCTTCCCGAACCTGTTCGGCTGGTTCCTGGGCGTCGGCGGCGGCACCTCGGGCGTGCTGAGGCTCGCCGACGTGGCGCTCGTCATCGCGGTCATCCTGCTCCTGCGCCGCGACGGCGACTGGATCACACGCGCCGGCTGGGCGACGTTCGCGCTGATCGCGAGCCTGGCCTGGGTGATGCCCTGGTACGTGATCTGGCTGCTTCCGCTGGCCGCGCTCGGGTCGAGCGTGTGGCTGCGGCGCGTCGCGCTGGGGCTGACCGTGTTCCTCGTGCTGGTGTTCGTCCCGTCGTCGGGCAAGTTCTTCGATCTGGTCCACGTGCACCCGCTGAGCGGGTCGGCGGGACGGACCTCACAGTCGCTTCAGGCCAAGCTTGCCAACTACCACTCGCCGGTCCCGGGGAGCCAGTAGGAGGGGCGTCTCACTCGCCGGCGGGAGGGCGCGAGGCCGGTTCCGCGGGTGCGGGCGATAAAGTAAGGGAGCTCATACCGTGGGTTGGCCGACCCACGGGAACCGTGGCTGTTGTTGCCGGAAACGCCCCAGCGCGGCGTCCGGCATTAGCCGACTCCCCAAGCCTCGCTGGTTTTATGCCGTGATTATTAGCATCGTGTTAGCGTCCGCGCGCCAATGCGCCTTGAAGTAGAGCTGGTCGATGGCGGCGGAGGCGGGCCGGCGCCCGATCTGCCGCCGCCTCCAACCACGCCACGCCGCCGCCGGCTGGACAGGTTCGAGCTGTCGATCCTGCTCGCGTTCGCGGCCATCTCGATGTGGGTGGTCGCGCTCGACGTGTGGCGGGTCGTCTTCGACGGCAGCGTGTGGACGGGCACGGACGGCGTCTACATCGTCGACCAGATGCAGTACCTCGCGTGGATCAAGGACGCGTCCAGGCATGTGCTGGCGTCGAACCTGTTCGTGCTGCGCGACACGCCCGCGGACTACTTCAATCCGGCTGTCGTCGTCTCCGGCGGGCTGACCGCGCTCGGCATGGCGCCGTGGCTGGCGCTGCTGTTGTGGAAGCCGGTGGCGGTGATCGGGTTCTTCTTCGCCGTGCGGGCATTCGCGTGGCGGTTGTTGAGCGGGCTGTGGCCGCGCCGCGCGGCCCTCGTGCTCGCGCTGTTCTTCGGGTCGTTCACGAACGTGTACGGTCACTACAGCGTCCTCGGCGACCTGTTCCCCGGCTTCCTGACCTGGGGATACGTGTTCAGCGTGCTGGGGCTGGCCGCGATGGTGGGGGCGCTGGTCGCGCATCACGACTCGCGGGGCAGCGGCCGCCGGCTGTGGCTGGCCGGGTTGCTCGGCGGCCTCGCGAGCCTGCTCCACCCCTGGAACGGCGAGCTGCTGATCGCGATGGTGGTCGCGGCGGAGCTCGTGATGGTGCTCATGCGCCGCTACGAGCGCGCCGATCTCAAGCTGTCGACCGCCACCGTCGGCGGCACGGCGATCCCGCTGGTCTACTACGCGATCCTGGGCAGGGCCGATCTGAGCTGGAAGCTCGCTCAGGTCGCGAGCAAGCACGCGTTCTCGTTCTGGTCGATCACGATCTCGATCGTGCCGTTGCTGGTGCCCGCGGCCGTCGCGTACTCGAGGCGGCCGACGACGTTCCTGGCCGCGGCGACGCGGACCTGGCCGCTGGCGGCGTTCGCGATCTTCGTGCTGTCCGGGACGAGCCTCGGCGCGACGCCGCTGCACTCGTTCCAGGGGATCACGATCCCGCTGTCGGTGCTCGCGGTCGAGGGCCTGCAGATCATCGGCTGGCAGCGCATCCAGCGCCCGGTGCTCGCCGGCGCGGTCCTCGTCGCGCTGTTCACGATCCCGACGACGTACGAGGAGCTGAAGATCGCGCACGCGCTGGCCGCGCCCACCCGGAACAACGCGAACTTCATCAAGGGCGACGAGCGCGACGCGCTCAACTACCTCCAGCGCCTCCAGGAGCCGGGGAGCGTCATGACCCGGAGCTATCTTGGCGCCTTCGTGCCGGGCAAGACCGGCCGGCGGACGTACGTCGGCGATTGCCTGTGGTCCGAACCCGGCTGTCTCACGCTGACCAATCAAGCGAACACGTTCTTCCAGTACGCGATGAGCCCGGCCGCCGCCCAACGCTTCATTGAGAACAGCGGCGCGAAGTTCGTGCTCGCCGACTGTCAAACCAGGGTCGACCTCAAGACGCGGCTCGGCCCGCTGATCCGCTCCGAGCACGATTTCGGGTGCGCAACGGTGTATGAGGTCGAGTAGCCGCCGGTTGACCAGGCACGGACGCCGGCAGCTGAGGGTGACGGAGCGGCCGCGCCGGCCGGCCGGGGCTGCCGTCGTGGCCGTCGCGTGCGCGCTGATCGGGCTGGCGCTGGCGAGCTGCGGCGGAACCGGGTCGGCGGCGACGCCGACGGTCAGCGTGTTCCCGATCCCGGGCGCCCGCGTCGCGTCGCCGCAGACGCAGATCGCGTTTCGCGGCGTGCCGATCGACCAGGTCGGCAAGGTGGTCGTCACCGGCTCGGAGAGCGGGGTCCACGCCGGCCGGTTCTATTCCGACTCCGATCACGATGGCGGCAGCTTCCTGCCGGCGAAGCCGTTCGTGCCCGGCGAGGTGGTGACGGTCCGCACCAGCCTGCGCATCCTCGGCGCCAAGACCTCGGGAGCGTTCCACTTCACGATCGCCAATCCCTCGGGCACGATCGCGGCGACCCCGCTTCCTCCCGCGGGGCGGGTGCCGGGCGACGAGCTCACGTTCCACTCGCGCCCCGACCTGACGCCGGCGGCGGTGGAGATCACCAGGGCGGACCCCGATCCGGGTCCCGATGCCGACGACATCTTCATCACGCCGCAGCAGGGGCCGATCCAGAACGGCGTGATGATCCTCAACAACAG